>SMUY01028406.1_pt1 | contig 27162 bp, 34 predicted proteins | sample 2456441 | NCBI WGS metagenome assembly SMUY01 (sample SAMN11095931, study PRJNA526329) | marine sediment metagenome | biome: Marine sediment; feature: Surficial sediment; material: Deep marine sediment; isolation source: Hadal surficial sediment | place: Pacific Ocean | collected 2014-11 | depth...
CTCCAAGAGTCATATGTAAGAATAATTCTGTTGTATTGGTTCCCTTAAGATGAGCCATTCCTACACCCAATTTAGAGCCATTAAATTTCTCACAGATTAGAATCCAATCTAACTGAGGATTTGGTGGAAGTACCTTGGATGCTATGCCATTATCATCCAAAATTTTTCGAACTTCTTCTAAGGTTGGCATGTTTACTCGCATTGTTATGTAAATTTAAGATTTTTGATATTGTGAAATAAAGTTGTTCTTCTAACCTTGGAAGCAGAATTTATCTCAAATCAAATGGCAAGGATAACCTATATGAGAAATAATCCGTGGTATTTGATACCTTATTTTTGCATTAATTGAAAGATTTTCAAAATTGGACAAAGAAGAAATTTTGGAATGCCAGTCCTAAAATACTACGAATTACAAAAATAAATCAAATGTCATTTTACAAAAAAAGAAATAGAAAGTTTGAAAGTAGGACAAAACCTCAGACAACAGAAGAAAAAATCAAGGATTTTGTTATACGTAATTCAAGAAATGGGTATTATACCAAAGTATCCACACTGTCTTACAAATTTGAAATTTCACAAGACCGCGCCTGGGAAATCGTTGGAGAACTATTGGATGAAGGATCTGTTGAATCTGTTCATGATCAAAAAAGTGGAGAAATGAAACTCTGCGAAACAGGGAAGACATACATTATTTTGAATTTAGAGCAACAAAGAAAAAGACAAAAATTAAAAGAATTAAAAAAAAGAAAATAGATATGGAAAATAAATTGATTCTAATTTACCACAAAATTCCTTGATCCTTTAATCTTAATTTTGAATTACTGTCAGATATTGTACCAATTGTTTTTTTATCATATTTGGTGTTTGAAAATTTAGTATTTTCCATGATAGCTCCAGTAAAATCATTATTTTTCAAATATGCACCGCTGAGATCAGCATTGCTCAAGTTACTGCTTTTCATATTTGTATTAAATAAATCAGCACCTCTCAAATCAGCACCTCGTATATCTGCCCCATACATATCAGCATCCCAGATTTTGGCTTCGGTTAAATCAGCACCTCTCAAATCAGCACCTCGAAAATTCACATGAAATAAAATTCCGCCCCTAAGTTTTGCATTGCTTAGATCAGCACCGCTAAAATTAGCACTGTGAATATCAAACCCACTAAGATTAACCCCGCTCAAAAATGCATCAGATAGATTTTTTCCAATTAAATTTTCATATTCAAAATTAACATTTTTGAAATTTCTCTTCTTAAATACATCTGATGCATCCATGCCTAATTTAGATAATAAAACTCAGATAAAATATTAGTTTCCACATTTTCGGTATAAAACAAGAAAGTAGTTGAATTAAATCAAATTTCTAAGGGTATTTTAAGATCAAAAGGAAAATAATTTTGATTTGTCTGACACAAAACTATATGGTTCTGGCGGGTACATAATAGCGGACATCACTGAAGAACAAGCAAAAAAGGCAGATTTGGGAGTTGGTAAATTATTTCTAGCTCCAATAGGAAAACTTGAAGAACAAAAAATGAAAAAACACTATTGCAAAGTTTGTGAAGAAGAATTTAACAGCCCACCTAAAGTTCATCTTGAAGAAAAAAATCGTGAGGAAGTTGCAGATAATTTAGTGCTAGTCGAAAGAGGACAATATAACTGCCAAAAGTGTAATTCTATAATTGGAGAATACAGAGTCTTTGAAAAGAAAGATGATTCAGGAGAAATTGGAAACGCCAAACCTAGTGGTTCTCCATAAATTTTATTTTTTAATTTAATATTGGGTTATCTTTGTTTGCTAAGATTGGGTGTATTTTGGTAAATAACCTCATGTAATATTTGATCAAGAATTGGTTTATGTTATCACCTTGAATCATAGCAAAGAATCTCAATTTCTTTTGCAATGGTTGTAAATGCACAAACCAACATAATATTCAGAAATGATATTAGAAAAATTTTTTTACTTTCAATTATGGTTTTCATGGCTAGATCCATCATGAGACCAATTGCGGTTATTACAGCTAATGCAAAATAGATTCAAGTTTGGTTGCTCTTTGCAACAATATTTACAAATTTCACATACAACATATGCCATTAATCAGATATCTAAAATTTGATTATAATGAATTGTGTGTATAGCATAAAACAAACACTAAAAAAATTTACATGCCTAAAATTTGATGACATACATGTAAAACTAGCCATGATTTAACGAGAAAAGTAAGCTAATGGGGAAATTAGCCTTAATTTAATCATCCAAGTACAATACAATAACCACGCCATTATAATCATTTTTTGACTATTTTACCACGTGATAATTATCTGTACACATTGTAAAAAGAATCTCCGTTTTGATGTTGCAAGAATAATTTATGACCGATGGTATCATAAACGATGTTTATTTCATATAGCATACCTTATCAAATTAGACAGATTTTTCTAAAGGCTTAATTTTTCTTAAAATAAGAAAAATTTATGATACAATGTAAAATTTGTGGAACACCGTTAGGACATGAACCCAAAACTGAAGATCTTGAAATTCATTGGAAAAAGCATCATTCTTGGCATTGAGAAAAAAACCAAGATAACACATCCGAAGAGACACTAATCAAAAAAAGATGAAAGTATTGAATTTTTACCCGTTAAAAATTGGATTTGACAAAAAATGAATGAAGGTGAAATAATTATTCCCATATTGATTATATTGGCAGTAGGGATTTTTATTGGAACACGAATATGGATGATGTTTAGAAAGTAATAAACTCTAAATCTCACCTTGCCTTAGAAAACTAGTGAAACTAGGATTTTACATATCCATGGGAATTGCCATCACAGGATTAGCTGTAGGTTTTGTTTTACTATATGATATTCAGCAAGAAAAAGAGATTGAAAGTATTTGGATGCAAAAAATTCCCACCCAGTGTAATGATGTCTGGGAAGAAGAGTATAACGAATTTTATGAAATTAACCCCGAAATGCAAAATGCTACAAAAGAAGAATTAAAAGAAATCGTCGAAGACATAATAAAAAACCATTATGAAAAACAAGGAATCAATATTTTAGATTTAAGTCTTGAAATTAATGCCTATGAAGAAATAAGATGCGAAGCATGTAATTGTTTAGGATGGGATAAACTTTCAATTAAGATTCCTAAAAGCGAGTTGAAATTAATTTCTGAAAGTGAAGGGTGGGAGCCTAAAGGTTAGAGAAAAGGTAGGATATTTTTTCAAATAATCAAAATTTCTAAACATGGCTGGATTTTACCAAATTTTTAAATTAAAATTACAAACAGCATAGATAATTGTTCATCTTGGGCAGGCAAACTAACGAAAAGTGTCGCCCAAAATTATCTGTGAAATTTTTGGGAAAAATATCGCGTCTTGGACTAGCAGCCGATTATAGCATGCTTAGACTGCTAACCGAAGGCGCGAAATTATCTACGAGGAAATGCTATAAATTAAGATCATTGAAAATTCTAAACATTTGTTTAATTATAAAACAAATTTTAAACAAATTTGAAATTAAAAAGAATATTAAAATCTCTAGAATGAAATTGAAATTATGACTCAGTGTCCAACATGTAATCTATCTATGGAATCTCATTCCACATCTGAGTTAATGGAATGCTGTATGAAACAACTTGGTGATGAAAGGAGCAGTGATGAAACACAGAATGTCTGCCCAAACTGCCAACATGAAATTAAGCAGCACTCAAATCAACAACTAGCAGAATGTACCATAGCATATTTGAAATCTGGTACACGGGAATGAAACATTAGTAATTTTTTAAGTTTTAAAAATTCTTTAATTAACAGATTGTTTTAGCAACGGAATTATTTCTACCCGAATTACATATCCATATTTTGGTCTATTTTTAGACCTTTGTACCTATTTCTTATGGTAACTTCTGTAACGTTTGCAGCTTCTGCAATATCTCTTTGGGTGATATCCTCGCCATTCTTTACACAGGACAAGTATAACGCCGCAGCAGCCAAACCCATTGGATCTTTTCCAGCTGATTCTTCATGTTCTTGAGCCACTTTTAGTACTTTGGTTGCATAACGCTTTGTTCTTTCTGTAATTCCAAGCCTACTTGCAATTCTTGAAACACACTGGACTGCGTCAACCACTGGCATAACTAATTCTAATTCTTTAACTAATAATCGATAACATCTTGCAATATCTTTTCGTTTAATATTGCCTGCCTCACCAACATCTTTCAGGGTTCTTGGAGTTGCAGTATCCCTGCATGCTGCATAAAGAGCGGCTGCTATTAATGCAGAAATTGACCTTCCTCTAACCAATCCCTTTTCTAATGCCTTACGATAGATGTAAGCTGCTTTTTCCATTACAGAGTCAGAAATTGCAAGTTTGTCTTTTAGTCTGTTTAATTCACTAAATGCCTGTCTAAAGTTTCTGTCTACTGGTTCATGAACTTGGCTTCTACTATCCCAAGTTCTTAACCTCTCAATCGTACTTTTCATAGATGCTGTTAGAGGTTTTCCTGAAGCATCTTTGTTTATGGGATTGATTATTGTTGCCAAACCCATATCGTGCATGGTAAGCGAAGTTGGGGCTCCAGTTCTTGCCCTATTGCCACTTTCATCTTGTGTAAATGCTCTCCACTCTGGACCGGATTCTTGCGATTTTTCAGAGACAACAAACCCACACTTGCCGCAAAATTTCTCTCCGGTAGTATTGTCAGTTAATATTTCATTTTTTCCACATCGGGCACAAGTTTCGCCTGATTTTGAATTTAGTCTAACCATGAACTTCCGGTTGTATCTAGTTTTCATCGTTATAATAACTAAATTGTTTGTGGTTCTTTTTACACCCATAATTTGAGGTAGATGTAAGCAAATTTGACATTTTTTGGTTAGCAATCATAATTTAACCATTAAAGACCTCTTGTTTCGCAATTTTCTGTTCGGACATCAATATTTTTCATATCTGCACAGGACCAAATTTAGTTAAAACCTTGATGAATGATTTATCAGTGTCTTTGTGGACATTAATTAATAAATTCGGGAAAGCAAGCAAGTTTGGTGCTCCTTTTGCTTCAGTCCCTTTGGGGGATACGTCGAAGACGCCAAACAAGCAAACAACCTTGCTCCCAATTTTTGGTAATGCCATCTATTTTGAAAAATTCATAAAATTAACAAGGTCTTTTTAATTAATCAAAATGGATCAAAAAATTCATCTCCACGCCTAGAATTAATATTTTTAAGATTTTTCTGAGGGATTGTTCAAAGTACACAACCAATTTCTTTTAATCAATTCCGATAAGATATTACGAGTCATCGCGTTTGACGGCATTCTTACGTTTGCCTTAACAGACCATACCCTAGAATTTTCTTGCCGTCAAACGATTATTATACAAATCTAAAAAACAAAATATTTTTCAAATACAATGAGAAACAAACATCCTTGCTAATTACATGTAAAGGCACAAAGAAAAACGGCAAAGTAGAAAAATGTCAATTTTTGTATGATGGTGATTGGGGAGATGATGCGGTAGTGAAACACCAGTTATCTCACGAATCCTTACAAAATAAAAATTCATTTTGGCTAGGATTTGACACGTCACTTTCTTTTGGAAAATTTAGTGGACGTGACGGAAAAAGGTTATAATTCTTATTAATTTTAGCAGATTTTTATTTCTGATAATTTTTCTCATATTATGGAAAACAGCGATGTAATCACATGGTCAAAAGAATATTTTCTTAATTGGTCAGACTTTAAAGCCGAATCAAATCCTTCCGCATTCGAAGATTCTTCAAGTTATATTAAATATTATCAAACTTGGACAGTAAATTCAGAAATATTTGATGGCCAAATTTACTTTCAAATCAAAGACATTCAATTATCTACCCAATTTTTTAGGCATCTTTCTTGGGTCCGAGAAAAGCAATCTTCATCAGAATTACTGAAACATGAGCAAGGACATTTTGATCTAGCAGAACTTCTTAGACCTATATTTACAGAAAAGATTCAAAATGAATTAATCAATAAAAAATTCCCTACTTTTGGAAAAAATGATGAACAAAGAAAACAGTTTGCACGCAGAGATTCGAATTTAATGATTGCTAAGGAATTAGAAAAATGTTCTTATGATCTTTCTCAAAAAAGAAGAAAATATGATGAAGATACCGAATTTGGACAAAATGTAAAAAAACAAAAAGAACACGATGAAAAATTTGATGAATTAAGAAAAGGAAGTTGAATTGTGTTGATTTATGCAATTTTATTTTTTTATTTTAGAATTTGATCTTTAGAAATATTATTTATGAAATTTACCAACCCTCTATAATATTTAATGTGAAAATCAATGTCATTAATTTCCGTTTTTCTTAATTCCTCAAGCTCTGGTCCAAACTCCCTTTTATCGAATTGAATCTGATTTAAGGTATTTTCATTCACTTCAATCATATGGAACAAACTATGCAAAACTTCTCCTTTTGTGAGCGTGTTATCACATGATTTTTTTAGTAATGTATCAACCCACTCCATAAGAATCAAAAACAAAATAGTTATTTCTTTTCTTGAATGTGAACTTTTCATTCATTTACTCTATTTTTTTTGTTTTAAAAAATAAGCACCCCTATGATTTTAGAAAAGATTTTAAAATTTAAAAAAATTTTTAAAATTATGATTTTATTTAGATTTTCGGGCCTTTTTCTTTCTCTCGGCAAATTCTCGATTTCTTTCTACGTCGGAATGTACCTCAACATGATCATAGAGGGCTTCTTTAGACTCAAAAATTTGTTCACAGTAATAACATTGATGCACAATAATATGGAATTCTCCATAAATTAATTATTTTATATTAATTTTATGACTGAAACTGGATTTTGGCTGATTCTGAATAAAAAATGAAAATACGATGATTTTTTTGGCAAATTCGTGGTGATACGAACCAGATTTTTTTGCATAAACTATGTCAAAACTTGTCCAAATTCCTGTCAATTACTTTTTCGAGATTAGTGATTTCTCCATTATGGATTAATCTCTATAATTTTAATATCAATACAAAAAAGACTAAATCCTGCCACTTTTAGAATACTTTCCTACAAAATTCTCACCTAGAGAAATTCAAAAGACGATCCTCTCTGAAATAGAAAGTAATCTTAAGTCAGGATATAAAAAATTAATTTTATGCGCGCCTACAGGTGTAGGCAAATCAATAGTCGGAGCTACGGTTTCAAGTTATTTTGACAGTTCCTTTACCGTTACTGCATCAAAACATCTACAGGATCAATACATCAAAGATATTCCGTTTATGAAACCTGTTAAAGGCAAACAAAACTTTCCCTGTCTAAAAATCATGCAATCTGAGAAGGTGAATAATGCTAGAAGGGCAATGAGATGGGGACTGACTTGTGATAAAGGACAATGCCAAGAAAAAATCAAAAAAAATGGAAAAGAAATTACTGAAATCTGTCAATTTAAGCCAACGATTAAACAAGTAAAAGAAAACCAACAAGAGGAACATTCCTGTCATTACTACCTTCAAAAATATGAAGCTCTGGTCTCAAAACATTCTCTTTGGAATTATTATGCATATTTTCAAATAATGAAATTTAATAAAAAATTATTTGAGGATTACCTGGATCGAAAAGTTTCAATTTTTGACGAGGCTCATAAAATTGAGGACCAAATTATTCAGTTTGTAGGTTTTGATATTTTTAGCGGTCAAATAGACGAGTGCAATTTAAGCACAGAAAGATACGATTTTTCTGATTTAGATTCTATGATCAAGCTAGCTGACGATATTGCATATTCTTATGCGAAAAAAATCAAAGATATCAAAGAAAGCAGCGCATATCAAAAAAATCCTGATTATGAATTAATCACTAAATTAGAGAGAAGATATGACAGAGTAGCTCAAGGAAAAATTGACATCCTTGCGAATAAGGATAATTTTGTAGTTAACGAGCCTACTAGAGATAACAATGGTAATTTTCGAGCAGTTTCCTTAAAACCCATAGACGTATCAGAATTTTCAAATTTATTTTTTAACACGGAATTTCAAATGTTCATGTCTGCCACAATTGATCATAAAAGTTTCTGTGAGAATATGGGTTTTGAGGAAGATGAGGTTGCCCTTATCGATACTCCAAAATCTCCATTTCCCGTTGAAAACAGATCCATTGAATTTCTAAACGTTAAACGACTGAGCTATAACTCTTCTGATTCCGATGAAATAGAGGTAATACACACTATTGACAGGATTTTGAGTGAACACTCCCAAGAGCGAGGTCTTATCCTCACTTCTTCAATTTCTCGCTGCCATAAAATCTTGAGGTATCTCTCGCCAAACAATGCAAAACGTGTGAGAATCTGCCATAGCACAAATAAAGATGGAAAAACTCAGGATGAAATAATAGATGAACATTCCAAAGATCCGACAGGCGTTTTACTTTCTTCATCATTATGGGAAGGAGTAGATTTGAAAGATGATTTATCCCGGTTTCAAATTATTGCCAAGGCGCCCTATCCAAATTACACTGAAAAAAGGATAAAAGCAAAAATGAAAAAATTTCCTCTTTGGTATAATTCACAAACCTTAACTAAAATACTTCAGGGGTTTGGACGTTCAATTAGAAGTGAAAATGATTGGGCTAAAACATATGTTCTGGATTCAGCTGTAAACAACGTTTTTTTTATGGCTCAACCAATGATCCCCAAGGCATACTATGACGTTTTAGGAATAGAAAATCTTTAGTAGATAACAGATTCGATAATTATGATTTTCTTTCCTGCTATCTCTGTTCTCTAAGTCTGATCGCTGATCTATAAAGATTATGGACAAATCATTCATTAATATTTTCTATTAAAATCTCGGAAAAATTTATTGGAGAAAATAAAATTATAATTTTGGTGTTGTAATTGCACCCTGAGCTGCAGAACCTACAAGCGAAGCATATTTGGCTAAAACTCCTGATACATAATTTGGTTTTGGAGGGGTCCACTCTTTTCTTCTTTTTTCTAATTCTTCTGTTGATACATGAAGATCAACAACGTTTGTTTCAGTGTCTATTGTAATTTCATCATTGTTTTTTATTAATGCAATAGGTCCACCAACATATGCCTCAGGTGCCACATGTCCCACCATAAATCCTCGTGTACCACCAGAGAATCTTCCATCAGTTACCATTGCTACCTTTTTGCCCAATCCTTGACCTACTAATGCTGCTGTAGTGGCAAGCATCTCTCTCATGCCAGGGCCTCCTTTGGGTCCTTCATATCTAATCACAATTACCTGGCCTTCATCAATTTCTCCTCTTGAAACTGCATCAAAGGCATATTCTTCTCTTTCAAACACTTTAGCTTTGCCTGTAAATTTTGTCATTTCCACACCCGCTGTCTTGATAACTGCTCCGTCGGGAGCTAAACTTCCTTTCAAAATCACAGCAGTCCCAACAGAATGTATTGGGTTGTCTATCGGTCTAACTATCTGCTGTTCTATTTCTGGGATGTTCATCGATGTAAGATTTTCTCTTATCGTTTTTCCAGTTACTGTAATACAATTTTCATGAATGAGTCCTTTATCTAATAATTTTTTCAGCACAAATGGAATCCCGCCGATTTTATCAAGTGAGTTCATCACATAGTTTCCTCCAGGTTTCATATCAGCTAAATGAGGAGTCTTCTTTCTGACTCTTTCAAAATCATCGTAAGTTAATTTTATTCCTACTTCATTTGATAATGCCAACAAATGAAGAATTCCGTTAGTTGAACCTCCAATCGCATTTAACATTGTTATGGCATTTTCAAATGCTTCAAATGTTAAAATTTCACTCGGCTTTATATTTTGTTCAAGTAAATTAACGCATGCTTTTCCAGTTTCATAGACCATTTTTTCTCTTCTGTCATCTTCTGCTGGCGGACTGGCACTGCCTGGCAAAGCCAGACCAATGGTTTCTGAAATTGATGCCATAGTATTTGCAGTAAACATTCCTCCGCAAGATCCCGCACTAGGACATGCGGCATTCTCAATATTTTTCAGTTCCTCTAACGATAAATTTCCTGCATCATATGCCCCAACTGCTTCATAAACATCAACCACTGTCAATTCTTTGCCATTTAAGATTCCTGGCATGATTGTTCCTCCATATACAAAAACCGAAGGTAAATTTAATCGAGCCATCGCCATCATAGTTCCTGGAAGGCTTTTGTCACAACCAGCTATTCCTACTAGTGCGTCATATTGATGAGCTCTGACCATTAATTCAATGGAATCTGCAATTACTTCTCTAGATACAAGAGATGATTTCATTCCTTCATGCCCCATTGCAATCCCATCACTAACTGCAATGGTTGAAAATTCTCTAGGGGTTGCACCACCATCAACCACCCCCTCTTTTGCTTTGATTGCTAATCGTGAAAGATGAATGTTACATGGGGTAGCTTCGTTTCCTGTGTGACAAACTCCAACAAATGGTTTGTCTAAATCACTATCAGTTAACCCCATAGCCTTGTACATTGCTCTGTGTGGAGCTCGCGCAGTTCCCTCTACAACATTTCTGCTAGATATTTCCATAACATACGACTTGCAATCGCTATAATTTAGACCTTTTTGATATTATTGTTTGAAATCACATTCCTGTTCTTTGTCATAAAGAGTTCAATTTCTAAACATATTGAATAAATTCAATGAAACATAAAGCTCTTTCATATTGTTTAAAAATAATTTATTGTTAAAAATAATCTATTCTTACCTTTTTAGGAGTTCTTGAGCCTTTAGCTCCAACAATTGAGATTCTAGCTCTTCTGGAGTCTCTGCACCGTATGAAATTAAAATTTTATCATCTTCCACAATTTCGTGATCTCTAATATCATCTACTGGCTCATCGTTGATGAAGAATTTTATCGAATAATCTTCATTGGTACAAAAACTTCTTTCGTCTTTAAACACATAGCATTGATCATCTAAACCTAGTCCTAATGAGTCAAACAAGTATCCTAGAGTTACTCCAGTTGCATGTTTGTGAATGGTTGTACCATCATTTCCTTCAAAGTGGATCCAACTAGATTTGATTTGGTATGCTGCACCATTAAAGTCAAATGCATCGCCAAAGATTTTGACTAAAATTCCTGCATGGGCGTGGTCACTACCTAACACTCCTGAATTCTCAGGACCACCTGGTGCGGTTTGTGACCCTGTTGCAAACACGAAAACCGAATACCCTACAATTACCGCAATAATTGCAAAAACTACAAATGCAATTAGGTTGCTTTTTCTTTTTTCATGAGATCGCTGTGCAGCATAACTTTCACGTTTTTCTTCCCGTTCTCTTCGTTCTTTTCTTCCCATGGGATACTGAATTTTGAAAAATTACCTTAATTAACTGTTCGAGGATTAAACAATAAATAAAATCAAAAATCGGTGATCTATTATGGGCTGTCTTTTTTGTGATATCTTGTCAGGTAAAAAAAATGGACATTTCATCTATGAAGACGATTTACATATCTCAATCTTAGACAAATATCCGATTGACACTGGCCATAGTTTGATAATTCCAAGAGAACACCATGAAAAAATCACTGATATGAAATCAAGCGACGTAGGTGAAATGTTCTCAATTGTACCAAAAATAGCAAAAGCAATTTTGGATGCCACTGGGGCTGATGCCTTTAGTGTAGGTCAAAATAACGGAAGAGCAGCAAAACAAATTGTTCCCCACGTTCACGTTCACATTATTCCCAGATATAATCACAAGGGAACTATTTGGACCAAACGGTACATTGAAGATGATGCTGAATTATCAAAACTTGCAGAAAAAATTAAAAAATCAATTACTTAGCATGTCCAGGATTGTATCTCAAGATAGCACCTACTTTTCCTAGACTAGATAGCATGTTTCCATATTCTGCATTACCTGAAATTACTTCAATTTTACTTCCCGTCTTTGCAGCAATCAGGGCTAAGTAATCCACAATATCTCTCTCACTGGCTTCTACCTCCATTGCTTTACAACCAGGACATGGATTATTTGTAAATTCTGTCTTTTTTGGAATTACTTCAGGACGTTCAATAATTTCTTCTTGAATGTGGTTGCACCTTCTACATTTTCCTTCAACTCTGTGTAAATTTGTATTATCTGTTATGATTAAAGTTTGGACTACATTATTTTTTAAAAATTCAATTATTTCTTTTAATCCATATACGCCAAGCCCAGAATGAGAATTCACATGTCTGAATAATTCCTCTACTAGTAGTTTTTCTTCCACCATTCTGAAACCTGATAAAATGTCTGATGATTTTGCAAATGCTTCTCTAATGCCCTCAGCACCTGCATAGGATGAATCTATTGTTGATAGTATTATATTTTGAAGACGATATTCTAAATAATTTCCGTTAATAAAATCTTCCTTTGTTGGACCTGGACCCGAAATTATTAGCCCTTTGACCTGGTAAATATCAAGAAAATATTCCCGTGATGTCTCAGCTACTCTGTTGTAGTAATAGGTCAACTCCATCTCTCTTAATTTTTGAAATCTCTTTGCTGACTGCCCTCCCTGTCTGTGTTTTCCTGCAACCCCAGAGCCTGTTTGTGTCAAAACGTCAATCTTCTCACCATGTAGGAGCCCCCAACCACAATCTTTTGCATCAATTGCAATGAACCCAATTAGATTATCGTCTTTTAGCATGTCTTTGAGAATATCAACGTGAAAATGATCATCACATCGGTAAAGATATTGTTTCAAATCTTTAGGAGGTTCCACCTCGTAAATTTTTACAACTTCACTTCCTAATGGCCCTCCTCCTTCTGGAGGTAGAGCACCACAAAAAATCACCAGGCCTCTTTCAGGAGTTTTCTTGTATAGTTTTAATCTTTGAATGACTTTTCCTAGAGAATCTACAACATGTCCTCTGGTCAAATCAGATTTAATGTTATCCGCGGTTCCTTGTTCTTCTCTTAAGGTGCTAATTATTTCGTGTAATTGCTTTCCTTTTGGAATGTATACGGTAATTAATTCAGTTCCACGACCTGATTTTTCAGTTAACTCGTCAAGTGTTTTTCTAATTTTATACAGTTTAACTGAATCTTGTTTTTCGATAATGATTTTACCCATTTGTAAATTCTCTTGATTATGTGAATATTAAGTTTGGTCGATTTTTTATTATTCTATTTTGATGTTATAATTCATCAATTGTTCTAAGAAATGTTTCAAGAGGTTGATTGCCTGTTATTTTGATAATTTTTTCATCATTGAAAATTAAAAATGATGGCGTCGCATCAATGCCAATCTCTTTTCCAAACTGATACAGCCGATTTACCTTGTCTTGATATTTGTGTTCATCAAGACATTGACTGAATTCATCTAAATTCAATCCTACTGTTGTTCCAAATGCATTTAGAGACCATCGGGTAATCCATCCAGTCTTTTCACCTGCCCAATTTTTGTAAAGTTCATCATGATATTGCCAATATTTTCCCTGATCCTGAGCACAGTATGAGGCCTCTGCAGCTAGAATAGAATCTGGTCCATTTAATGGAAAGTCTTTGAAAACTAAATTTACCTTACCTGATTGAATGTAATCTTGCTTTAAGGTGCTTAGAGTTGTACCGTGAAATCTGTAACAAAATGTACATTGATAATCTCCCCATTCTAAAATTGTAATTGTGGCTGAAGGATCTCCTAGAATTGGTGAACCATTTAGAATTAATTTTGTTCGGGTAAGCAGCTCAGTATTATGTTCTGACTCTGGATAAAATGCCATAAACGCTCCTGAGACAATACCAATTATTACTGGAATTATTAGGAGGTACATACGTACCATTATTTGGAGAAAAATTGAAACAAGTAAAAATCTTCCTTGATCTAATTTTTGCTCCGGTTCACAAAATCCGAATTTGTTGGTCTGGGACATTTTTTGTGATCTTACGATAAAAATTGGATAAATTGTCCAAGAATTTAAATACACTAGTTCAAGAATACGACTATGTCTCAATCCAACCAAATCAATGTTTCCAAAAATACTGTTCCAATTCTTGCAATTGTTGCATTAGCTGTTGTTTTTGCAGTTGGTTTATTTTTAGTTGGATTTGACCAAGGGCACGTCTTCAGCATTGCTTTTGGTGAACAGGCCTTTGAGGATTCATACATACATGAACTTACACATGACATGAGACACGCAGCAGGATTTCCCTGTCATTAGAGTTTGATTTTATGAAAACATTTCTTTTTCTAACTATAGTTTTAATCTCAGGAGCATTAGCAGGATTTGTTCATGGTTCATCAAATCTAATTCTAGTCGAACCTTATCTTGACGAAGCAATTGGAATAGAGAATCAACAGTTGTTTGCTTCAGGCGAGGAAGATGATACTTTAGAATTTTGGGTTGAATATGAGGCGTATAGAACATGGCAAAAAGGAGGACAAATTTTAGCTGGTGTTGTATTAGGAACATCGACAGGAGCATTATTTGGCATCGTGTTTGTTCTTTCTAGACATTCATTACCTGGTAATAACGATGTCAAAAAAGCCTTAATTCTGGCAGGCATAATGTGGGTTATTATTTACTTCATTCCATTTTTAAAATATCCCGCAAACCCTCCTACTGTTGGAGAAGCGGAGACAGTTGTTTTAAGAGGAATTTTGTATCTATCGTTTATTGCTATTTCGGGATTTGCAGCGGTAGGATTTTACAAATTATCAAAGATATTCAAAGGTAAAAAGAAACTTGTAGCGTTAATTGGCTACGCTGTTTTTATTTCAGCAGTTTTTGTTGCAATGCCCGAAAACCCTGACGAGATCACAGCTCCAATGGATTTGGTTAACGGATTTAGAATCATGTCTTTAATCGCCGTGTCTACCTATTGGATTGCAATAGGTCTGATTCTGGGTCTTTTATGGTATCACTTCAAGCCAAACAAGGAGGTTACTTCTTTTAATTAGTAGTTCTGAATCTCTAGAATGAGAATCAGATCATGTCGTTTAAATAACTCTAGGATGATTTTGGATTTACTTGACAAGACGAATAACCTTGCCACAATTAAAAAAATATGATATCACTCAAAAAGTAATTGAGGCCCTAGCTGATACGGAATCACGAGCAATTTTGTTTTCAATTATAAAACAAGGAAAAACCGCTACGGAGCTTTCTGAAAAACTCAAGATTCCTCTTAGTTCTGTTTATAAAAAACTAGGGGATTTGGAAGAATTAACTCTTATTACAATAGAAAAATGGATGCTCTCTGATAAAGGACGTAAATACAAGATCTATAGAAGCAGGATACGACAGGCAGAAATTTCGATAAAAAAACCTGAACCTGTTCTTAGCTTGGTATCAAATAAGTGAAATTTATGGCTCAATCTAATATACTTCCATTTAATGAATTTAATGTAAAACAAAAAATAATTGAATCCCTAAGTAACGTATGTACCCGGGCAGTTTTATTCTCTGTTAAAAACGAGCCAAAAGATGCAACTCAAATTGCCGATGAATTAAAATTATCATTGTCAACAGTTTACAAAACCCTATCTTCATTGGAAGATCTTGCACTAGTTGAGGTTTACCGGTTTATCTTTTCTAGCGAAGGTAAAAAAATAAAGCAATATCGCAGCAGAATTGATAGGGCAGAAATCACTTTAAAAGAGACCGAGCCAATTTTACATCTTTACCCTAACAAAAAATCCTAGTTGTTTGGTCTAAAGAATTTTAGTACTCACTTTTGTTCTCATTCCATAGACTTGAAATGAAAACATAGAACGAAAATCTGGTTTAAATAACTTAGGCCATCCTAAGATTTTTAGTACGGCATGAAGCAAAAATTAACTTTTTCAATAATAGCTGCCATTACTGTAATCAGCTTCACGGCAATTTCATTTGATCAAATCGTAGAAGCACAAAGTTTAGTTCCTGATTGGATAAAAACTAATGCTGCATGGTGGGTTGAGGGAAGTGTCGATGACCAAACGTTTCTCAACGGAATTGAGTTTCTAGTTGAGAATGGGATCATTGACCTGTCCTCTGGAAAATCAGTAGATGTTGATATATTAACAATAGGACTTATCCCAATTGAAAAAGCTGATGAATTAACACCCAAGGCACTGGCCTTTGAACAATTTCTAGAAAAAAAGCTTGGGGTTGATGTTGAAATAGTTGTCCCAACAGATTATGAGATAATAATAGAAGGGATGAGATTTGGTCACATTGATGCTGCCTTTATGGATACAGGACCCGCTTGGATCACACATCAAAGAACTGGGGCAGAAGTTGTTTTGGCAGAGCTGGTTGCAGGTAAGGTAAACTACCAAGCAACAGTTTGGGCCAGAGTGGATGATAATTCTATTCAAACAATAAAAGATACTATTGGAAAAAAGGTAGCCTTTACAAGCATTACTGGTTCTTCTGGTTTTGTAAGGCCAATGGGTACATTGGTTACTGAAGGCTATATAGACATTGAAGGAAATGATATTGTAGCCTTAAAAATGGCCTTGACCAAAAACTTTGAAAGTTATACTTTTGCTGGAGGTTATAAAGCTGCACTGAAACTACTAATTAACGGAAATGTAGATGTTGCATTTGGTTCAGATATTGCTGCACAGAAATATCTAGACTTGGAGGATCAAGCAAAGATACGCGCCGTTACACAAATTGGCCCGGTACCATCTCATGTATTTATGGTAAATGTCGATATGTCTGAATCTACAAGAGATGCACTTGTTGATGCATTAATTGAACTCAACTACGATGAGAACAATGAGATTTTAAAAAATCTTTATGGTGCTGAAGCACTAGTGCCAACCACAACTTCCATGCATATAGGAGAATTTGGAACATTCATTGATTCATTAACCGGACTAGACCAACAAATCTTAGACAAATACAACAAGAGCAAATAAAATCGGTTATCTAAAAATGGTAATAACCCAGACAACCAACCCGTCCTCTTTTTCAATAATTTCAACAAAAAAAATTATTCAAATGAATGAAGTGTGGACCTCATACGATTCAAAAAGTTATGTCCTTAAAGGAATTAATCTCTCCATTGACAAAGGAACAATTTATTCAATTGTGGGCCAATCAGGCTCTGGAAAGTCAACATTACTTAAATTAATGAACGGCTTGATGACCAGAAGCAAGGGTACTATCAAAATAGATTATCAAACACCAAACATGAATGATAAAAAATTCAAATCAATGATGCATAAAATTGGGTATATTCCTCAAAGCTTGGGTTTAATTAAAAATATTTCAGTTTTGGAAAATACTTTGATAGGTGCTTTACCTAGACTTGGAAAGATTCAATCATTATTCAAAATGTTTCCTGAAAAGGAGATTCAAGAGGCAAAAAAAATTCTAAAACTTGTAGGACTTTCAGGAAAAGAAAAAAGAAAAATCTACATGTTAAGTGGGGGTGAAAAAAGAAGAGTTGCCATTGCTAGAGCGCTTATGCAAAAACCAACAATTTTACTTGCTGACGAAATTGTATCCGAACTGGATCACGTTACGGCAAGAGAAATAATGAATTTGATTGTAGATGCTCAAAAAAGAATGAATCTTACTGCTATAATGGTGCATCATGACATGCAATTAGCATTAGAGTATTCAAATCGTGTTGCAGTAATTAAAGCAGGTGAAAAAATTCTAGAAATTGGTGTTGAGGGTGATAAAATAGTTGACTTTCAAACAGGTGACCTTACCACCCAAGAAATCATGGAGATGTATACAGGTGAATCAAAAAAATAACCTAATAGTTGGAATCATCATTGCCCTCGTTGTTGCAGCTTCATACAATGTTGATGCAAATCCCATAGAATTTGTTGAAGGTCTTCCAAATCTTGCTATCATCGCAGAGGAGATGACTCAGATTGATCCAGAACTTTTTGGAACTGCATTTTGGTCTATGTTGGAAACAATTCAGATGGCATTTATTGGTACAATTGTTGGAGTTGCCATCTCTTTACCACTTAGTATGTTTGCAGCACGTAATCTAAACAGCAAGTATGTGTATGCTCCAGTTAGAGCCATTCTTGCGGCCATCCGTACATTCCCTTCTATATTATGGGCAATTTTGTTTGTAATAATGGTGGGACTAGGCCCCTTTGCAGGAGTTTTGGCGATTATCATGTATACTGTTGGATTTGTGACCAAGTTACAATACGAGGTCATTGAGACAATAGATGCAGATCCAATGGATGCGGTAAACTCTATTGGGGTATCAAAATGGCAACTAATACGATATGTTGTTTTGCCCGAATCAGCTCCTCATCTTATCAGCCAGCTGTTGTACATGTTTGATTATAACGTTAGACAAACAAGCATTTTGGGTCTCGTTGGAGCAGGGGGAATAGGATTTTACATCATAAATTATATCAAATTCTTTGAATATGGAAAAGCTGCTGTATTTATGATAGTTGTTTTAATTGCAGTATTGATTATTGACTGGGTAAGTGTAAAGATTCGAGACAAGTATATTATAAAATCTCAACATGGCATGGAAGTAACTACAAAATAACTTTAAACAAACCTCTAATAGTTGATTTTTTAATTTTGATTAGATGAAATTTTATCGATTTTTAATAATTTTTTTATCTGTGTCAATAATTCCTGCCTTTGGAGAATCACATCCTCAATATTTAGCAATGGTCGATCCTTCCGAATATGTTTTAGAAATTGATGGCCAAATGTTTTTGATTCCTTATCAAGTTCATGCAAAAGTAATCGCTTTGGCAATTGATCCTGAATTAACATCGCTTCTTATCGGGTTGGAAGATTCTTCTGATTCAATTTTTATAATTGATTTAAAACATGAATTGATCAGTGCACATAACAATGAATTTGCAATTTTAGTAAATGGACTAGAGGTTGATTATGATATTGTTTCTGATTCTGATAGTTCAACCTTTACATTTTTTGTTCCATCATTTACCGAGGAAATAGAAATAATTGGTACACATGTAATTCCAGAATTTCCTTTTGGTGCTATAATGGGATTGGCGGTTCTAATTTCTGCTGTAATGCTTGTATTGAGAACCAAAACACCTGTTTTTAGGTTATAATTTTGTCTAGTTGATTGGATTCGTTAGCATTTTTGACCTCACGTGCTATTCTTTTACCCATGCTCATAGGTTCATTATATAGTAGAGAATAGTATGGTGAGCCATCCATGTAGATATTAGTACCTGCAACAATTCGTGCTGAAAATTCAAAAGATGTGAATCTAGCATTTTCATCGTATACTCCTTCAATACAAAACGGCCCATTCATTCCAGGTGCAACCAATCGTTTTGTCGCATCAACAAAATTCTCACCCATTGTGTAAACCTCCTCTAAAAGTGATTCTCTTAGAACCAGAGGACTGTTTCCAATTACGTTAAATGACGAAACTTTGTTACTCTTTAGCTGTTGTTCCGCTGGGATTCTTGCAAGCCCTTCAATGTCTGATTCGTGTCTTTGGTCTGCGCCAAAAAACTCCAATTCTTCTAAAAGTGGAGAATAAAAAAATTGCAAGTATGCCAAAACTCCTGCGGCGTATTCTTGGATGTAAAGTGTCTCATCTTTGGAAATTATTCCCTGTGAAATTAATTCATTTCTTTTTTTATTGTACTCTTCTTTGTTTGAGGCAATAAAATATCCTTTACCTCCAGCTGCTCCCTGCCTTTTTACAATTACGAGGTTGTTTATTTCATTGGGGTTTTTTACTTTTCTTGGCATTGGAAGTTTTGCTTCCCTCATCAGCTTTTCCTTCATTTCTCTGTCTGACTCCCATCTTAGGATCCATTTGTTTCCAAAAATTGGTGTTTTTATTGATTCAATCTGGTCTGAACTCATTTGAGCAATGAGCGTTCCATGTGGAATGATAATCGCGTCGTTTTGTTCTAATGTTTGTTGACATTTTTGGTCAAGAATCTCTACAAAGGAATCTACCATAATTAATTCATCAATAAATCGAAATCTTTTGTACAGCTTTTCTCTTTTTTTCTCGCAAACAAGTATTGTCTTGAAGCCTTCATCTTTGGCTCCTTTAAGAACCTGTAAAGCACAATGTGACCCTAAAGTGGCTATTGCTGTCAATGTGTATTTTATCTTAAACGTCTCACTTTATGAACTATGTGCGAATGATACATATTCAAAAACTTCATCGATTAATTCTGGAGTCAATTCTGATTTAATTTCATCAGGAACAGCCTTTAGAATAAAATCAAACATTGTTGTGTTTTCTGGCAAATTTCCTCTTTCTTGATAAAGCGCATAAACTGCAATACCATTTGAAATTATGGCAATTACTTTTTCTTTGTTTGCAAGAGTCATGTTTTGCCTGAAATTACATGCTAATTTAATTTAGACTAGTGGAAGATTCCGAGTTTTAACCAATTATACTTCTATAAAACGAGTGTTGCAATTTCCAATTTTGTTTGAGTAGGCAAACTTGATTGAATGTCCATTTTGTGGGATGATGAATGTCGTGGAGGAAAATTAATTACACCATGAAATAGCCAAATTAGTTAAATTATGATAGAAACGGAGCTTGGGAGTTTACGTAGATCTCACTATTCTGCTGAATTAGATTCTTTAAAGGATGGAACAAATGTGACCGTTATGGGATGGGTTTTGACAGTTAGGGGTCACGGCAACATTAGTTTTGTAACAATACGGGATAAGAACGGGGACATTCCAATTGTTGCAAAAAAAGGAAACTGTCCAGATGAAATACGTGAAAAATTATCCTCCCTAAAGCCACATTCTTCAATTTCCATTTCTGGCATAGTTAAGGCATCTGAAAAATCCCCAAGCGGATTTGAAATAATTCCCTCAGAAATCAGGGTATTTTCTGAAGTTAAAAAAATTCCACCATTTGAGCCATTGGCAAAAACTGTTAAAAATATTGAAACACGACTTGAGGTCAGACCTATTGACCTAAGACGTAAAGTATTACAAGATATTTTCAAAGCAAGGAGCCAAGTTTTGACTTCTATTAGAAATTATTTTAATGAACAAAATTTTACTGAAATCAATACCCCTAAAATAATTTCAACTGCAACAGAAGGTGGAGCTGCACTATTTCCAATTTTTTATTATAACAAAGAAGCATTTTTAGCTCAAAGTCCGCAATTATACAAAGAACAACTCACAATGAGTTTTGAGAAAGTATTTGAAATTGCGCCAATTTTCAGAGCGGAACCATCTAGAACAAATCGACACTTAGCCGAGGCAATTTCGATAGACTTGGAAGAGGCATTTGTTGATTATAACGATATTATGAATCGGATTGCAGAAATTATCAAAATCTCTCTTTCTGCGGTAAATACTTACGTAAACAAAAACCCAGAAACAGAATTTATTATTCCTAAAATGCCAGAAAATATTCCACAGTATTCTTATGATGCATTGGTAGAGAAAATGGAAAAAGCTGGCGTAAAAATTGAATGGGGAGATGATCTTTATCCAACTAATCTTAAAAAAATTGGATTAGAGGGATTTTACTTTATCAAAGACTGGCCATTAGGCCCTAAACCATTTTACGTGAAGTCAAGCAGATCAAACCCAAAGCTATCAGAATCCTTTGATTTGATGTTTGGTGATTTAGAACTCTCTTCTGGCAGCACGAGAATTGAAAAAAGAGATGAACTCGAGGAGAGAATGAAAAACAAAGGAATGAAAACTGACGCATTTGAATATCATCTTGGTGCTTTTGATTATGGTATGCCCCCCCATGCAGGTTGTGGGATTGGACTTGAGAGGCTTATTATGGCCCTTACAGGCACGGAAAATATCAGAGACGTAACATTTTATCCAAGAGATATCGACCGATTAACCCCATAGTATCTGGCATCCTTTTTTGTAAGACCATAACAGATTCACCACCTGGAATTGAACCAAAAGTATGGTTTCCCTTACTGAACTGAATTATTTTTTGAAACACTTTCCATCACAATCAGCCATTCCTGCCTTTCATAAACACTGATCAATGATAACACTTTTCACATATTACCACATCCCAATTTAATGAATTTATTTTAAATCTCTTTAAATGTGGTTTATTCAACAGACTTCCCATGACATTCACTACCCCTATAATAGAAATTGTAAATGTTGTGGCATCAGCTACCATAGATCAAAAACTAGATCTAATTAAAATCCAAGAAAAATTTCCTGATGTGGAATATCACCCAGAAGTGTTCCCAGGCGCAGTATTTCGTCTCAGAAATCCCAAAACAGCAACCCTTCTTTTCAGTACTGGAAAGATGGTATGTACTGGTTCAAAGTCCGAAGAAATGGCAGTAAAGGCAGTAAACATTGTGGTTCAAAAATTAAGAAAAGGCGGGATTAAAATCAAAAAGAATGCAGTAGTGACTGTACAAAATATTGTATCCTCAATCAACTTGGGAGGACGAGTTAGTATTGAGCGAGCAGCACGTACACTGCCCCGAAGCATGTATGAGCCTGAACAGTTTCCAGGAGTAATTCATAGAATGATTGATCCCAAAGTTGTAATTCTAATTTTTGCATCAGGGAAGCTAGTCTGTACAGGCGGTAAGACAGAAAAAGACGTCTATCGTGCTGTAAATCAATTACACTCCCTGCTTGAAGAAAAGGGCTTGATGGTGTATGATTAATTCTCTAATAATTTCAAAGAATAGTGTCAGTTTTCAGGATTTATTTATCAGGAATTACCCTAGTAAGGTCCTAGTGATATGATTATTCAACAGCTGACAAGTAAAGAAAGATGCCCAAGATGCAGCAAAAAAGGAATCATTACTGATTCAACTACTGGTGAGATGTTTTGTTCAAAATGTGGATTTGTACTTTATGAAAGAGCATCAAATTCAAGTCCAGAGCGAAGATTTTCTGATGATACTTCAAACAAATCACATACTGGTGATAAGACATCATTAACAAGACATGATCGTGGTCTAAGCAGTATAATTAATCCAATTAACAAAGACTCTGCCGGAAACCCATTATCTTCATCCATGAAATCTTCCCTTAAACGATTAAGGGTTTGGGATAATCGAAGTAATGTCAATAGTTCTGTTGATAGAAATCTCCAAAAAGCACTAAGCGAGCTCCTCAAAATGAAAGAGAAATTATCTCTATCAGACGCAATAGCTGAAAAGGCAGCTTACATTTACAGAAAGGCTTTGGAAAAAAAACTTATCAGGGGAAGATCAATTGCGGCATTAATAGCTGCAGCACTTTATGCTGCATGCCGTGAATCTGGAACACCACGAACAATAAAGGAAGTCTCAAGCGAAATTAATATTCGAAGAAGAGATCTTGCTGTGTCTTATAGAATGTTATTAAGAGAATTAGACTTGAGGATGCCTGTGGTGGATTCAGTCCAATGTATTGCACGCATTGCAAGTCAGGCAGGTGTTTCAGAAAAAACTAAACGTCATGCAATAAAAATTCTCAAAAAAGCTGAACAAAATCAGAGTTCAGCTGGAAAAGATCCTATGGGCTTGGCAGCGTCATCCCTGTATCTTGCCAGTCTCAAGACTGGTGAAAAAATCTCACAAAAACAAGTTGCTTTAGCTTCCGGTGTAACTGAGGTGACCATTAGAAACAGATGCAAAGGACTAAAATTGTTATGAATCTAATTACATCTTTCTAAAGTTTCTAGACGATTACAAGTTAAAACTACAGCTAGTTTATCCATCAGACCGACACCACTTTTGAGTGTTAACTTGGGCCTTGGAAAATTATGATCCACCAATAATTTTCGTATAGGGTCTTGTTATTATTTTTGTAGCAACAAGATCCAAATAAATAATTTTTTGGGAAATAAATTAATAAAAATTTGAATTAGTACGTTGAATCACACAGAGCACAAACTAAACCATTGTCGGCTTCAGATAAAGGAATTGTCAATCCCTCTTTGGCACAATTTGGACAATTAGTAAAATCACTCATTTTTTTCCACTAAAAATACGTTCGAAGTACCTGATTCACGGCTTTAGAATAACTAAATGACTCATGATTATTTTTAATCCATTTTGCCTGAATTACTCTAACTTTTTTATCGACATCATCAATCATTAAACAAATTCTTTTTTTCATATTTCATACAAATATTTTTTGCCTATAAGGATATTGTTGCATGCAGTAAACATTTCTCTGGAAACAGCCAACAGTGTTTTTTTGATAAAGTGTCATCCAAATACTCGAATGAATATAATATACTATAAACATTAAAAAATCCTAAAAACTAGGTGCAATTAATATAGAAAGTGATTTGCGAACATTTATCAGCTAAAAATGGTGAAATAATACATGGTAGAAGGCAAGTTTGGAACTTTGATAAATTGTATAGATGGTAGAACCCAACTACCTGCTATCAGCTGGATTAAGGAAAAATATTCTTTAGACTATGTAGATAACATAACAGAACCAGGCCCAGATAAACTAGTCTCTGAGGGAAAAATTGAGCTGTTAAAACCCAAAATAGACATCTCCGTTAAACTTCATGGTTCAAACTTGGTAGTTGTTTCTGGACATCATGGTTGTGCTGGGAATCCAATTTCAAAAGAAGAGCATCTAAGCCAGATAAGAAAATCAATTGGCGTCATTAAATCCTTGAAGATGCCTGTAGAGGTGATTGGAATCTGGATTAACGAAGAATGGGAAATAGAACCAGTGACAGAATAATTATTCTAAATTAACATTTGATAAGAGTCATATTCAGAATATACAAACTGTTGATTTAATATCTAATCATAACAAACGACTTGCTTTAGTTATGGCAAAATTTCCAGGCGTGAGAGAAGGCTAAAGAATTCTGCATAAAAAAAACTGTAAATTTAAAATAATTAATTTTTCCACCTTACTAAAGTTATAATAATGCTCTTTCTTTTGAGCATATTATGGGAAATATGGCAGAAGGACAAGTATATACTTGCTCAGAATGTGGTCTCGAACTCAAAGTTTCAAAGCCTTGTGATGAAGAAGACTGTGACCTAATTTGTTGTTCCAAACAAATGAATCAATCATAATTAAAATTATGTGCAAAAAGTAAATATAATTTTAAATTATGATTTGATTTTTAAATTATTTTTTTGATCACTATGATGATTACTTTAGATAAGCCATTTGGATTTTTTATGAAAAGTTTACAATAATTAATCAGTTGAGACAAAAATTTTTGAAATAAACTGTAATATATCAAAAACCAACCACCTCAATTATGTTAGTATTTAGCTTAGTTGTGCCTGAAGTTATCCATTATGATAAAAATTACCTCTTAAAATTAGGACAAGTTGACAGATTAACACCATAGGTGGTATAGATGGTAACAGAAGAAGAAATTGAGCGAGTTGCAAAATTAATGAAAATTGACGTGCATGATCATAAAGAATTTGTAGAAAAAGTTCATGTCATGATTGATTTTTTTGATATGCTGGATTCTGCAGAGGTAGAAGATGAAGAGATAATCATGAGAGATTTACCACTGTCTAGTTTAAGGGAGGACAAGCACATCCCATTTGAGGACAGATTAATTGAAAAGCTAAAAAACTACAAGGGCAGTTATGTGAGAGCCCCAAAGATGGTCTAATTGAATCTTAAAATTTCTGCCTTAGAATTTATTAATGAAGTAAAAAATGGAAATATTTCAGCTGAAGATTTTGTTTCAGCCACAATTGACAGAATTAAAAATATCGATGAAAAATTACACGCTTTTTTACAAGTTAATTTAAAGGCAGTGGAACAAGCAAGCCAAGTAGACAAAAAAATCAGGTCAGGTGAAAAAGTTGGAGCATGTTTTGGAATGCCCATTTCAATTAAGGACAATATTTGCATAAAACACTCTAAAACAACGTGTGCCTCAAAAATGTTAGAAAATTTTGTTGCACCATATAATGCCACTGTAATCTCAAAACTAAAAGAACAAGATGCAGTTTTTGTAGGGAAAACAAATCTCGATGAATTTGCAATGGGATTGACTACAGAGTTTAGTGCATACGGACCAAGTAGAAATCCTTGGAACACCGATTATGTTCCTGGAGGATCATCTGGAGGAAGTGCTGTTTCAGTTAGTGCCTTTGAATGTGTGGCATCATTGGGTTCTGACACTGGCGGTTCTGTTAGAAATCCTGCTAGCTTTTGCTCTACAATTGGATACAAGCCAACTTATGGCTTGATTAGTAGATATGGTTTGATTTCATATGCCAACAGCATTGAGCAAATTGGACCAATAACAAGAACTGTTAAGGATACTGCATTTTTACTGAATATTTTATCGGGTTTAGACCCAAATGATAATACAACAATTGATAATGACAAAGACGATTATCTTTCAGGAATAGATTCCGGCATAGAAGGGAAAAAAATAGGCTTAATTCAAGAAATGATTGAGGAAGGGGTTGATCCAGATATTCTTTCTATAACCAATGCTGCCGTTTCTAAATTAGAAGGGCTTGGAGCCGTATGTGAAGATGTCTCTATTGACATGGTAAAATATTCTGTGGCATCTTATTACACAATTTCGGCAACTGAAGCTGGAAGTAATTTGGCCCGATATGATAATCTTAGATATGGGTATGATTTTCCAGTTGAAGGATTTGAATTTAATTCATATATTTCCAAGGTAAGGTCGAAATTTGGTCCTGAAGTCATAAGAAGAATGATACTGGGTGGATTTGTTCCATCGACCGGTCATGCAGGCAAATATTTCCTTAAAGCTCTAAAGGTAAAAAATAAACTAACAAAAGAGGTAAACGATGTTTTCAAAAAATTTGATTATCTTATTGCGCCAACTGTTCCCATTCTTCCATTTAAAATTGGTGAAAAAATTGATGATCCAGTTGCCTTGTTTCAAATTGACATTAATACTGTAATGTCAAATCTTACAGGAATACCTTCAATTTCAGTACCCTTTGCTTTATCAAATGGTTTGCCCGTTGGCATACAACTTTTGGCAAAACAAAACGAAGACAAATCATTGTTACAAGCAGCACGCTCACTTGAAACTACTGTACAATTACCTGAGGTTCCCATTTGACTAAAATTGGATTAGAAATCCATTGTCAATTAACAAAACTTGAAAGCAAGTTGTTTTGTTCATGTAAAGCAAATTATCGAGACTACAAACCCAATACTAATGTATGTCCAATTTGTATGGGATTACCTGGAACCCTTCCAAGATTAAATCAGAAAGCAATCAAAAAAGCAACCCTTATTGCAATGGCATTAAATTGTAGTA
>SMUY01220358.1_pt1 | contig 27033 bp, 17 predicted proteins | sample 2456441 | NCBI WGS metagenome assembly SMUY01 (sample SAMN11095931, study PRJNA526329) | marine sediment metagenome | biome: Marine sediment; feature: Surficial sediment; material: Deep marine sediment; isolation source: Hadal surficial sediment | place: Pacific Ocean | collected 2014-11 | depth...
ATGGATCGGCCATCGGAAACCCGGGCCCCGGTGGTTACGGAGTTGTGCTGAAGTACGGCGACAATCTGAAGGAGCTCAGCCAGGGCTATGTGCACACCACGAACAATCGCATGGAGCTGATGGGCGCGATCATGGCGCTAGAAAGCCTTAAAGAGCGTCAGCGAGTGGTGCTGACGACCGATTCTCAGTACGTGATCAACGGGATTGAGAAGGGCTGGGCGAAGAAGTGGCGTGCGAACGGCTGGAGGCGGAAGACGGGGCCGGCACTCAATCCCGACCTGTGGGATCGGCTGCTGACGGCCTGCGATCGCCACAACGTACGCTTTAACTGGATCCGCGGCCACACGGGGCACCCCGAAAATGAACGGTGCGACGAACTGGCCAACGGCGCGGCCCGTGGAAGCGATTTAATCGTAGACAACGTTTTTGTCGAGGCAGGAGGTTAGTTGCAAAAGTGACCGAATCTTCCGGCAAACTCAGCCACATAGACGAGTCAGGTAAGGCCCGGATGGTGGATGTCGGTTCAAAAGAAATCACCGAGCGAGTGGCCGTGGCTGGCTGCGAGATCCATATGCAGCAGTCGACTCTCGATCTCATCAAATCGGGGGGTTTCGACAAGGGCGATGTGCTTGGCGTGGCCCGGGTTGCCGGCGTGATGGCCGCAAAGAAGACCTCCGACCTGATACCGCTGTGCCACCCCATCGCACTGACCCAGGTGACGATTGATTTTGACGATCTTGATACTGGAACCGGCCTGTCTGTCACCAGCACTGCCCGCACGACGTGGAAGACCGGCGTCGAGATGGAAGCCCTGACCGCAGCGAGCATTGCGGCGCTCACGGTTTACGACATGTGCAAGGCAGTCGACCGCGCCATTCAGATCGACAGGCTCAGGCTGTTGAGCAAGAGTGGTGGAAAGAGCGGCGACTATCTGGCCGAACGGTGACGGCTGGGCCGGCGCTGGCCGAATCGCCGGACCTCAATCGCGTTGGACCTAGATCCCGGACCCAGTCCGGGATGACAAATCTGCGTCGGGCGGCTGTGAGGCCGGCCGGCCGTGGGCCGGGTGTCCCCGCAGTTCGTTGACCGGCGATTGGCCCGTGGCTACCATGAATGGTTGCAGTTTGTGATTCGGTTCGCAGGTTGCAGCGGGGTGGCGCGGCGATGTAGCTCAGCCGGTTAGAGCGCGCGCTTCATAAGCGTGAGGTCGTGGGTTCAAGTCCCCCCATCGCCACCACACACCATCTCGTGGTTTCGCTCAAGGCCGTAAATCCTGCACGCGGCCAGAAGAACCGCTTGTGGACAAAAAAATACCGCTTGCCGCAGGTACAATTGCATATCCGGGCGATTAGCTCAGTTGGTTAGAGCGCTTGCTTCACACGCAAGAGGTCGGAGGTTCGAGTCCCCCATCGCCCACCACCAGGCCTGATACGCCTGGATACATCGTGCCGGGGTGGCGAAATGGCAGACGCGCTACGTTCAGGGCGTAGTGCCCGCAAGGGCGTGCGAGTTCGACTCTCGCCCTCGGCACCAAATATTTTACGGTCGGTCCCGCACCCGGCCGGGCGGATTTCCGCACCGTGCGCTTGTAGCTCAGCTGGATAGAGCGCAGCCCTGCGAAGGCTGAGGCCGTGGGTTCGAATCCCGCCAAGCGCGCCATCACTTTCGCGTTAGTCGCCGGGCGTGTCCCGGTCCTCCCGATCGCATCGGGAGGCCACCTGGGTTCACAGGAAGCCCCGCGGGGCACGCCAGGGGGCGGGACCAATCGCCGATCACATGTGCCGTGTAGAATCGGCGCTCGTTATTACAGGAGGTCTTGACTTCTGGCTGGATTCGGGAATGGAGAACTTGCGAAAGGGTCTGGATGTTGAAGCATTCCGAGTCGGGTGTTCAGCCTGGGCGGTTGAATCCGCATCAGCTACACCGACGTAACGACGGGCGGGTGATGGCGACGACTTCTGATTCTGGCGTGTTTGGGCGATTAGCTCAGTTGGTTAGAGCACCTGCCTTACAAGCAGGGGGTCGGAGGTTCGAGTCCCCCATCGCCCACCAAACTTCTTTAAAATGTGTTGCTAACGCGGTGCCGCGTATCATATCGGCCTGAACCCGTATTTTTCGATTTTGAGAGGGGTGCGGGCGCAGTACGGCGAACAAAGGAGATTCGGTGACTTTAACGGTAGATTCACAAACTCTTGCCGACTTGCTGATCGAAAATATCGGCAGGGTAATCGTCGGCAAGCGCGAAACCGTGGAACTGGCGCTGGTGGCACTTATCAGCGGAGGCCACGTGCTTATCGAAGATGTTCCGGGCGTTGGCAAGACCATGCTCGTCAGGTCGATCGCGACATCGACCGGGTGTGATTACCGCCGCATGCAGTTCACACCGGACCTGCTTCCGAGCGACGTGACCGGCGCCTCGGTCTTCAACCAGAAGACAGGCGACTTCGAGTTCAGGCCCGGTCCGATCATGGCGCAGATCGTGCTCGCCGACGAGATCAACCGGGCAACTCCGAAGACGCAGTCGGCGTTGCTCGAAGCGATGGGCGAACAGCAGGTCACTGTTGAGGGCATTACCCGTAAGTTGCCAAACCCTTTCATGGTGCTGGCTACGCAGAACCCCATCGAGTACGAAGGCACATTCCCACTTCCCGAGGCGCAGCTCGACCGTTTCTTTATGCGGATATCCCTTGGATACCCGGACGCAGAGCAGGAAGTGGCGATCATGGAACGGCGTGAGCACGTCGACCCGATCGATGAGTTGCAGCCGGTCTGCACTCCCGATGACATCACCAACCTTCAGGCCCGTGCAGACGATGTTTACATTGATGTCCTGGTGAAGCAGTACATTGTCGAACTGGCCAACACGACCCGCCAGCACCCCGAGGCAGCGCTGGGCGTTTCTCCAAGGGCCTCGATCAACCTCATGAAGGGTGGCAAGGCCCTGGCGATGCTGCACAACCGCGACTATGTCATTCCCGACGACATCAAAGCAATTGCCACCGCAACGCTTGCACACCGTATCCTTCTCACGCCGTCGGCGAGGATGCGCGAAGTAACACAAGAAACGGTTATCGCAGACGTGCTTGACCAGGTCTCAGTGCCCGGTGCCAGTGTCCGCAGATCGTAAACAACCCGCCCCGAAAAAAGACAACCTCAACCTTAACCCGGACACATGCTCCGCAATTTCAAGTCACCGAACATCCAGAGCCCAATTCCACCTGTAGTCAGCAGTGGGCGCAGACGCGTTGTGCGGCGGCTCCAGCGCCACCCCATCCTGTATGGAATCGTGGCCGTGATGGTGCTCGAATTCATGTCAGGCATGGCCACCGGGTTCGATTTGTCGGTGAGGCTTTACTATTCCCTTGGGATCCTTCTACTCGCTGGTTGGCTCTGGGCCCGCAGCAGTTCCGAGCGAATGACAGCAGAGGTGAAACGATCGAAAGGACCGTTCACCGTCGGCGAAACGATCTCGGAAACTGTCATCCTGCGTAACTCCGGAGGGACGCCCAAGGCATGGGTCGAGGTTGAAGACTATACCGACCTGCCCGGAATCAAGTTCAAGTGTGTTGCCAGTCTTGGATTGTTGGTCGCGTTTGACCGCCTCGATATGTCCGGGACCCTCAGCAGGCGGGGCGAGTACACGATCGGACCGCTGGTCGCCCGTACGTCCGACCCGTTCAGCATGTTTCCGCAAGAGGTGACGTTCGGTGGTGAAGAGACTGTTCTCGTCTACCCAAAAATCGTTAGCATCCCGGACTTCGCTTCCCCCTCGATCCACCTGGTCGGTGACAATTCCCGCACGCAGCGGGCGCGGGTCTTGAGCACAGATGTCGCTTCGGTACGAGAGTACGAAGCAGGCGATGCGCTCAGCAGGATTCACTGGCTGTCGACTGCGAAGACTGGCGAGCTGATGGTCAAGCAGTTTGACCAGGGATCGTCGAGTCAAATGTGGGTCCTTTTCGATCAGCATAAAGACTCACAGGTTGCCGATGGGGACGATTCGACCGACGAGATTGCGGCGACCGTCGCCGCCTCGGTCATCGACCGGTACTACCGCGGTTCGCTCCCGGTTGGATATTTGGCGCACGGCAGCCAGTCGCTTATGGCGATGCCCGACCGATCGATGTTTCAGCGCGAGCAGATCATGCGGCACATTGCCGCCAGCAGGCCGGTGGGCGAGGTCGCGATTCTCGATTCGCTGACGGAACTGGAGCGAGACCTCGGTCAGAACACATCACTTATTGTAATAACGGCAGCCAACGACGGATCGTGGATCGAGGCGCTCGGGGGGCTTTCGAAGCGCGGCGTCCGGGTCAACACCGTCCTAATCGACAGGGCCTCATTTGGTGGGGATTCGAACGCCGATGCATTGGAACACCTGACTCTCATTGGCGAATCGACGTATCCACTGGCGCGCGGTGACTCTATTTCCAACGCCTTGCTGAACCCGGTAGGCGGTGCGCGCGAAGGTCTTCGCCAGGCGACGGTCCGGGCGCGTTTGGAACTGGCGGGCCTGGCGGAATCTGCAGGCGGCGACTGATGAGCACAGCCACCGATTTTCTGAAGAACGTTCCGGGACCGCCGTCCAGCGATGAGATCGAGGCCCAGCAGAGCCGGGTCGGGGCGATCGGCGGGCGGCTACTATGGTTCGCTCCGATTTACGACTGGGTCAGTCTTCTCATCCTGGCCTGGATGATGGTCACTGTCGGGTGGTCGGTCCAACTTGCTGGATGGGGTGATCTCCCGTCCATCATCCCAACTCTGCTGCTTGGGTCGACTGCCGCGTTCGTTGTTTCGAAGTTGAATTTCAGATGGTATCTGACGGTTGTCTACGCGGTCGGCCTGGGGTTTTTCGTGGTGTTCTGGCAAGGGGCTGCGCAGGCTTCGGGGGACGATCCGGTCTCCAGATCAGTCGACTCGTTCGTGCGGTTAGGGGTGTGGATAGAAACCGCCCGGTCGGGCGGGATCAGTACCGACACGGTGCCATTCGCAATCATGTTCATGGCATCGTCGTGGATCGTCGGTTACGGGGTGACCGCCCTCACGTTCCGGTTCAAATCGCCGTGGCTTCCGACCGTACTCCTTTCACTGGTCATCCTCACGAACCTCAGCTACAGGCACGGTGAACACGAGGTTACGTTTTTCTTGTTCCTGGTGGGTGGAATCGTTTTGTTCGCCCATTTGACGACGGTGCGTCGAATCGAGAAGTGGCGGTCGGAGGGAATCGAGTATTCGCGGTTCCTTGGATGGGTGACTGTGCAGGACGGTCTGCTCTTTGCACTCCCGATCGTGCTGTTGAGTGCATTACTGCCGATATGGGAACCGAGATCGGAACAGTTGAACGAGGTCTGGGATATTTTCAGGGCGCCGTTTTATGCGTTGAGGGAACCGGCGAACAGGTTGCTCGCAGGGATCGACGGCCCGGTCAAGGGCAAGATGCTGGCCATACCCTCCCGGACCATGGCATTTAGCGGTCCACTGGAGCTTACAGATGAGCCGCTAATGTGGGTCAGGTCGAAATATATCGTCACATATGCCGGCCGGGTGTACCAGGAATATACATCGGAAGGGTGGTTGACTGACTCGAACACGAAGGTCAAGGCCGATCCACGGACGGCACTGACACTCGCACCCGGCGAACTGGAGCGCGAGCGTGTAGCGCTGGTGTACGTGCCGTTGGTTGCCACCAGGGCCGTCATGCCGGCGGGCGGAGTCTTCTCGGTCGACCGCAAGGCCGTTGTGCAGGTCCTGGACCCAATGCAATGGCAGGTGCCTCTGACCGGTTCGGTCGGGCGGTTGAGCGAATTGCCGCAGGATCTCCGCGATATGGCATTTGCGATCAGGTTCGCACTCCGCGACCTGCTTCCTGTCTCCGCAACGGGCCAACCGGCCCGCTTGAGCAACCAGCAGCCGGCAACGCGAGAACTTGTAGACGAGGTAATACAGGCGCTCCGGACTGCCACGGAAACCGGGGAGGAGCAAACGGTTTCGATAACCACGGTAGATTCAAGCGGAATCCGGGCCCAGACCCAAACAAAGCTCCAAGCTGTGCTCCTCCCACGCCGTGTCGGTTCACCGGGTCTCAATTGGGACGAAATCACGATCGACATCAGCACGGATAGGGATTCAGGGCTCGCGATGCTGCTGGATATCGAGCGGGCTGCCCCAATTGAGCAGGTGGGCGTCGAACTCGCAAGGGACGTTTCCAAGGACGACGCGTTCTCGGTCCAAACGTTCGTTTCACTTGCAACTGATGCGCAGTTGAACGACGCCGGCACGAATTATCCGACCTGGATCACCGACCGTTACCTCCAGTTGCCCCCCTCGTTGCCTGATGAGGTCAGAGAGAAAGCCTCTGAGATTGTTGGGGATGCCGGCGCTGTGACTCCGTTCGAGAAGGCCGAGGCGATCAGAGAGTTCCTTATCGACCAGGAGTACTCCCTCAGAATCGCTGGTCCCGAGTTTGGCGTCGACGGTATTTTCTATTTCCTGTTCCAGACTCCGGCTGAACCCTGTCCGGTCGATGATGAGAATTGCGATCCGTCGAAAATCAAGGGTTACAGCCAGTATTTCGGGTCATCAGCGGCCGTGCTGCTCCGAGCCGTCGGCGTTCCTGCTCGTTTTGTGGCCGGCTGGGCCGCTGGCGAGTACGTCCCCGAAGCGGGCCTGTTCCTGATTCGCGATGAGGACAGGCACGGGTGGAGCCAGGTCTACTTTCCCGGATATGGCTGGATCGACTACGAAACCACACCGGGACAGACGGTGATGGAGCGCGGGCAGCTCGCTCCGGTTACTGGTGGTGGCAATGTGTTCGCTGCAGGTGCCATCGGGTCGGCTGAAGATGAACTGGCCTTCCTCAGCGATATAGCTGACCTTGAACGCCTGGCGCGCCAGGCCCGTGCGGACGCGGCGGCAAATTTGGAGGGTTCGAATGCCGCCGATTCAGACCGATTTGTATTCCCGTGGCGCCCGATTGCGTGGGCCGGGGGCGTTGCAGGCTCGGTGCTGCTCATGGTATTCGCATGGTGGCTGAGTTTGCGGGGAATGGACGCTCCGACGAGGGCCTACGCACGCATGAGCCGAATCGCCGCTTTGATGGGCATGCAGCGGCGGTCGAACGAAACAGCTAAGGAGTTCGCAGCCAACCTCGGCAGCCAGACATTCGCTGCCCGGGAACACGCTTCACTAATTGCCGACGAGTTCCAGCGACGTGTGTACGCAGGCCCGTCCGGTTACTCTGATATCGACATGGAAACGTCAAGGCGGTTGGAAGGGGCGTGGCGAAGAGTTGCGAGGGCACTGGTAGCACACCGTGTCAGACGGCTGGGCCGGCTTGGCCCCGAACTCGGTGAAGGTTGAGGTTTTCGGCATGACCGTTCAAGAAGATACGACATATGACGTTTTCGAAACCGACATGGGCTGGGTGGCCATCGTCGGTGGCGATCATGGGATAATTCGGGCCAGCCTTCCCGAAACTTCTCCTGGTTCGGCCCTCGACGCCGTTCAGCCCGAGATCGGAACGGCTGCGCACGCGCCTGAGCAGCACGCTGATTCGCGCATGCTCATTACAGCCTTTTGCGCCGGCGAAGCGGTGGATTTGGCCGATATTCCGATCGACACCAGGGGAGTTTCACCGTTTTTCAAAAAGGCGTGGGAGGCATGCCGGTCAATCCCCGCCGGCGAAACTCGCAGTTATCGGTGGCTTGCGGAACGGGCGGGCAACATCAGGGCAGCAAGGGGCGCGGGGCAGGCAATGGCCCGTAACAAACTCGCATTGCTGGTGCCGTGTCACAGGGTGGTCGGATCGAGCGGCGACCTTCACGGGTTTGGCGGCGCTGGACTTCCGCTCAAATCGCGTCTGCTGGCGATGGAATCTGACCGGTAAGAGGCATACTGGATTGCCGGGCTTTCCAGGCCTATTGAATATCGTTTTCGGTATCGGGTGGCTGTTCGTCTTCGCCGATGTAGGATTCGAGAACGGAACGCGCTCGTTCCACGTCTTCTGACCGCGTCATGAGCCTTACCGGAAACATCGATACGCCCATGAACCCGATTACATCGCCGGGCTGCAGCTTACAGTTGATCCCTGCGGCTTCAACGAGACCGCACCAGGATTCACCGATCAGTTGATCGGGCGCTGTTGCGAACACTTTCCAGCCCATGGCTCACCGCTCCATCGTGTCCCGCGAAACGCCGGTTGTCTCCCCCGAAACTGACCCCGAAACGGGGCTGCCCGCCGTCTTTCCAGTGCCCTCAATCACGCCCGGGATCATGCCGTGGTCATCCGAACAGTCCCATTGCCGAGCAGTTCGTGAAGACGGCCTGTGAGTCGTGCGCCTGCCTGAACACTGAACGGCATGTCGAGCCGGACGATTTTATTGCCAGTCTCTATTTCCAGTACCGCGGCGTCAGGGCCAGGGAACTCCATGAACAGCTTTACGATATCTTCCAACCGGTATCGGTCGTCGGCAGCGTCGCCGGTTTCTTTTACGCGCACCTGCATGGGGCCGCCACCAGAGACGGCGTCGCCCCCGGCAATGGCGTCGCCACGGCTGGTTTCGGCCGTTGCAGAGGATTCGGTTGTCAGTATGGCTTCCCTTTGGTCTGTGCGATTCTGATGATCCGCAACGCTCGGGCGATCTAATACTGATCTGCCTTCGCTTACCCGGCGCCGAGTCGGGTCGTCCGGCATCGACTGTACCGGGTCGTTCAGTACAGGGCGTGGTTCGCTTGCTTCGTTGAACCCGGCCCTGGTAACCGGCGCGGGCTCGTTTTTTGCGGCTTCGGCATCCGATTCGACCTGTCCTTGGGCCTTCAGTTGATATTCGTGGGCCTCTTCTACCGAAAGTGACACGCGCCCCATCCGTTCACGCACCTCGCCCGTGACCGAGACGAAGCTGCCATTCTCCCAGAGACTTGCAGTTCGTTCCAGGACATTGGGCCAGACGACCATTTCGATATTGCCGTCAAGAAGTGTGAGGTTCAACGACAGGAACTTTTCGCCCCGCCTGGTGGTCAGCTCCCGTATGTCGTTCACCTGCCCGAGGGCGGCTCGTTTCTGTCCGCTTATTTTTGCGGTGATATCCGAAGCGAACACGACGATATTGCCGGGCTGCTGCCGCATTTCTCGTGTGAAAGGACTCTGGGTCAATTCGACTCCAAGGAGGTCGCGTTCCCAGATGACTCGTTCCTGATCGGTAGTGTCATCATGGCTGGCAACCCCGATCTCGACCATCGGCACGGGAACGGACTCGCCGAGCATGTCGAACATCGAGGTTTGACCTGACTCGCGCAGCCTGGTCTGCCTCTGGACCGCCGCGATTATTCGGTCGACCGACTCGAGCAGGTTGCTGCGTCCCCCGAACTGATCGAACGCGCCGACCCGTATCAGGCTTTCCAGGGTACGGCGGTTGAGTGACCTGGAATCGACGCGTCGGCAAATGTCTTCGATGTCTTTAAACAGTCCCGCGGCCTCGCGGGCCTCCACTATCGGGTCGATCGCGGCTGCCCCGACATTCTTGACTGCGGCGAGCCCGAACCTGATCGCGTCGTTGCCATCGGAGTCTCGTTCGATCGTGAAACCGGCCCGGGAGTAGTTGATGCTCGGTGGCTTCACCGTAATCCCGAGCCGAATAGCTTCCTGGACGGCCTCGCCGACCTTTTCCGGGTTGCTGGACGCCGAATCGAGGACTGCCGTGATGTACTCGGTCGGGTTGTTCGCTTTGAAGTAGGCGGTCCAGTATGCGATATATGCGTACGAAACGGCGTGCGCCTTGTTGAAGCCGTACCCGGCAAACGGCACCATGAGGTCGAACACGATGTCGGCCTGTTCTTTTGTGTAGCCTTTTTTCAGGGCGCCGGTGACGAATTTTTCGTGTTCTGCGTCCATTACCGACGGGATTTTCTTACCCATCGCCTTTCGGAGAATGTCGGCTTCACCCAGCGTGTACCCACCGAAGGCCTGCGCTATCAGCATGACCTGGTCCTGGTACACGATCACGCCGTAAGTCGGCTCCAGGAGCTCTCGCAGGTCGTCGTGAGGGTAAGTGATCTCGGCCCGACCGTGTTTGGCGTCGATGAACGTACCAATATGTTCCATTGGCCCGGGCCGGTACAGGGCGATCATGGCTGCGAGGTCGTCGATCGTGGTCGGCTTCAGTTCCTTGACGTTGCGGCGCATTCCTGTCGACTCCAACTGGAAGACTCCGAACGTCTCGCCCTCGCCCAGCAGACGGAACGTCTTTTCATCATCGATCGGAACATCGTAGACGCCTACGTACTCGCCAGTGGTTTCGGCTATCAGCTTCACGCAACGGTCGAGGATCGACAGGTTTGCGAGGCCCAGGAAATCCATTTTGAGCAATCCGACGTCTGCAACCGGGTTCATCGAATACTGGGTCGTTGGGCTGGAACCTTCCTTGCCGCTTGTCGACCGCTGTAGCGGCACGTAATCGGTCAGTGGGTTTTCGGAAATGACCACAGCGGCGGCGTGTGTGCTGGCATGACGGACTGAACCTTCGACACGCTGCGCCATCTCGATCAGGTCCCGGGCGTCTCGGTTGCGGCGGATCTCGCTCTGCATATCGGCAGATTCTGCGATTGCGTCCTTCAGCTTGATGTTGAGGGTGTTCGGTACCATGCGGGCGAGTTTGTCGCTCAGTTCAAGCGGCAATGCCAGCGCGCGCGCAGTGTCGCGGATGGCGGCTTTGGCCCCGAGGGTCCCGAACGTAACTATTTGCGCGACGTGGTCACGACCGTAGTGATCGATGCAGTACTTGATCACTTCTTCACGGCGGTCGTCGGCAAAGTCCATGTCGATGTCTGGCATTTCCCGCCGCTCGACGTTCAGGAACCGCTCGAAGAACAGATCGGCCGCAACCGGGTCGATCTGCGTGACTTCAAGGCAGTACAGGACCAGGCTGGAAGCGGCGGAGCCACGGACAGCCGAGAGAATTCCACGCTCGTTGACGAAGTTGAAGATGTCCCAGCAAACGAGGAAGTAGTCCGAGAATTTGGTCTCCTCGATGATCCCAAGCTCGTACTCAAGTCGCTCTTGAACTTTCTCACTGGGATTTTCGAACCGTTTCTTGAGGCCCGCGGAGCAGAGTTCTCGCAGGTATTCCATGGACGGTCTGTTCTGCGGGGTCGGGAAGCGCATCGCGAGGTTGCGACCGAACTCCAGCTCCAGCTCGCACGACTCGGCTATCTTCACCGTGTTTTCGAGGGCTTCCGGGATGTGCGACCAGTCTGCGCGCATCTCGTCCGCACTGCGCAGGTAGTACGTGGTGGCTTCCATGCGAAGCCGTTTGGGGTCCTTCACATTCGAGTTTGTCTGGATGCAGGTGAGAATGTCCTGCGCCTCGTGGTCGTCCCGGCGGACGTAGTGCGAATCGTTGGTGACGACCAATGGGAGACCGGTCTGTTTGCTCAGGTCGACGATGGCGTCATTGACCTCGGCCTGCCCCGGTACATGTTCGTGCATCATCAGCTCGAGGTAGTAGCGGTCCTGGAACACGTTTCCGTACCACTCGAGTGTCTCGCGTGCAGCATCGAGATCGCTCGCCTTGATGTAGCGTGCCAGCTCGCCTGAAGGGCAACCGGAGAGGACGATCAGGCCTTCCGAGTATTTTTCCAGAAGGTCCCGGTCCATCCTCGGGCGATAGTAAAATCCTTCGAGGTGCGAGGCCGTGACCAGCTTCAACAGGTTCTGGTAGCCCGTCCTGTTCTGGGCGAGCACCGTAATGTGGAACGGAAAGCGTTTCGCGGGGTTTCGCTCGTCGTGGGGGCCATCGGCAACATAACCTTCGACGCCCACAATCGGGTTGATCCCGGCCTTCTTGGCCAACTGGTAAAACTCGATTGCGCCGTGGAGGTTGCCGTGGTCGGTCAGGGCAATTGCGGGCTGCCCCAGCTCCACCACCCGATTAACCATGTCGCCCAGTCTGCTGAAACCGTCGAGCAGTGAATACTCGGAGTGGTTGTGTAGGTGGACGAACTGATCGGTCACAGGCAGTTATTTCGGGAATTTCGGCGGCGTTTTTGAACGGTCATCGGAGCATAGCGTTCCCTCAGTATCGAGTCGAGTCCGATTATGGATTTACGCCGACAAAGATAGACTATTTCAGGCCGATCTCGATCGACCGGTGACACCCCGATCGGATGCCAAAATAGAACGGATTGCCCCCGTCAAACGTTTTCCATTCGAATGAGTCTTCGTTCTGTCGGTGATAGAGTCGAAATGGGTTGATATCCACATCCGGCTGTTGCACAACGGCTGCGAACTGTCGGCAGGCGACCGCAGGGGAAAGAGTTGACTTCAAAAGGCATTGGCAACGGCCAAAAAATACTCGTGGTTGACGATGAGCACATGTCCGACCTTATGCGTTCGGTCCTGCGCCGCCTCGAGTCAGACGGGTTCAGACCGATAGTCGTCGCACCTGAGGGTCCCCACGTGAGTGGCGACGATTACGAGGCACAGGCGTTGTTCGCGATGGAAGACGAGCGGCCTGCGGCGGTCCTGCTCGACGTGAGGTTCGGCGAGTATGACACCGACCGGTTTAAGGGACTGTCGATACTGAAGAAGATCGTGGACCGCGACAGCAGCATGCCGGTGCTGATGTTCACCCAGTACACGCATGGGCCGTACAGAGATACCGCCGTTATGGCGAGCTTGAACGTGAGTTCATCGGTAGATTTCATCGACAAGCTGGCGAGTCCGGAAGAGGTTGTGCTGCGGCTGCGTCGGCTGATCGGGAGTGCACCGGAGACCATTAAGATCGGGTCGCTGTTCGAGATCGACGCACAAAATGCTGCCGTATACGCGATCGACAATGGCAGGCGCGATCTGATTCGAGAAATTCAGGGCATGAAACTCGAAATACTTAACGAACTGGCGGCGGCCTTCTTTCGGTCTGAAGGCGAACTCGTTCCGTTCTCCCGACTTGAGCGGTTCTCCGAGGGTGAAGACTCGCGCGCATCCCTCAGGGTGAGGATCCGCGAACTTAAAGTTGCACTCGGGAATGCTGTTTCTCGGGAATTCGGGGCGACCGAGCTGATAATCAACGTTCGAAACCGTGGATATCGACTGGTACAGCCAGTCGACTAACGATGCAAGTACGCGATCTCCTGGACTGATCAGGCCCCGTGGGCAATCTGGACTGAACTATTGAGCGACCGCTCATCGAAATTATTGAGGATTGGTGGGGCGTCACTGGCCGCGATTGGCCTGGTGCTTGTCTTGCTCTCGCCTGTGATCGGGGAGCCAATTTCTCCCGGATCGCTCTGGTGGATTGAGCCAGTTGCATACGTTGGCGCCGGGGTATTTTTTCTCGGTGCGATCGCTTCGTTTGTATCAATTCAGCTGGCATCACGCCGAGAAAAGCACGGCGCAGACGACCGTAGCTGGAGCCAGGTCACGCAAAACTACTTCGACACATTCGCCCATGACATGGGTCGTCCGCTGCGGAGGATCCTGGGCAAGCAGCGCGAGGTCCGGGCCCTGCTCAACGAAACCGGTGAGACCACTCCCAGGATGGTTACAGAACTGCTTGACGAGATCGAGCAGCAGGCGCCTAACTTCAGGTTGATGATTGAGAACGTGCGTGTGCTTGTCGACCTCGAAGACGAGTATGCGCAGCCCGCGGTTGAGCCGGTTGATGCGGCCGCGGTTATCCTCAACATCGCAGACCGCTACTTGCCCATTGCGCGGGAACGCGGTCTGGACCTGGTGTGGTGGTGTGAGCCGGGCGAGTTTGGACTGGTTTACACCGATGCTTCTGCCCTCGACCATGTAGTGACAAACCTCGTCGATAACGCGACCAAGTTCGCCGACGGGCAGATTGAGATTCGATTGACCCGCAACGATGCTCACTTCCTCGTAAGGGTTTGGGACGATGGCCCGGGCATTGCCGAGTCGCACCTGGTGCACGTATTCGACCGCGGCTGGACTCCGGAGCTTTCGGCCAGAAGAGAGAAGCAGAGCTCAGGATTGGGGCTGTTCATAGCCAGTTCGCTTTCCGAGCGCTGCGGAGGCGACCTCTTGGTCGAATCGAGGCAGTCGACCGGCGATGAAGCGAACGACCACCACACGGCATTCACTCTGTCGCTGCCTCTCGACAATCGGCCTGCAGCTGCCAAATGATAGCGGTGCGATGCAGGTCACAAGCGAGCGTGGGATTTTTTAGAACCGGCTTCGCAGTGTTGGTGTTGGCACTGATCGTACCCGTGGTTACCGGCTGCGTAGAAAGTCGTGCCCGGCAAACCCCCGTGCCCCCAACGTCGATTGCGACTGCGACCGCAGTTCCTGTCGTGCCGACTGTGACCGCAACTCCGGCTCCCGTTCCAACTGCCACACCGTTGCCGACCGCAACAGTGACTCCTGTACCGACCGCGACGCCGACTCCCGAGCCCACTCCAACTTCTACGCCGCGGTCAGTGACTTTTAACCTGGCGCTCGACTTTGAGGGAATTGGCGATGAAAGCGTAGTCCGCAGCGACACGGTCCTGCTGCGAGGACGCACCGCCCCTGACGCGATTGTCAGCGTGAACGGTGTGATTATCCCAGTTCAGGCCGATGGAACGTTCGAACTGACGCTGGCGCTTGATCCCGGGCCGAACCTGATCGAGATAGTGGCCAGCGACCTTGATGGCAACTCGGTAAGTTCGTCCCTGGCGATCATCTCGATTCCTGAGGACTCTCCATGATGAATCGAGATGGGCGAGCAGGGCATTTTACGTGGAATCGTAGTAACACAATCGTAACGACGATTACCTCACTGTTTAACAGTTGGGATCAATCTCAACGCATTCGACTGAATCAGGGTATGTTCAGACAACTTCGGACCCGAACGAATAGGTTGGTGCGCCTACTGGTGGCCGGTCTTTTCGCGTTCGTCGTTATTTCCGGTGCGCTGGGCGCCGAAGCGGCCAACGCGGATGCTGGCTCGGCTCCCGGTTCGGCTGGCATCGAGGCCATTTTCGGGACCGCAGTCGAGGTGAGGCCGCCCGATGCGATCGTCGTGGCGACCAGCGCAGGTCTGCTGACTCTGAATTTCGATGACCTGTCAGAGTTAAAAATCGGTTCGAATGTCGCCTCGGTCGCAGATGTCGTCGAAGGCGATAGAGTCATATCCACTGCCAGGCGCAACGCCGCAGGCGACCTGATCGCTCTGAGAACTATCATCCAGATAGCAAATTCTCAGTCGATTACGAAGCATATTGTCGGTGTGGTGACCGACGCCACGGATGACGAGCTCTCAATCCAAACCCGAAATGGCGACGTGGTGCTGGTCCTGATCTCGGCAGGCGTCGATCCGCCAAGCGTTGGCGATGGAATAACACTGGTGGCAAAGCTCGACCGTTCGAGCGGCGTGCTGACGGCACGTGGATTCGAGTTGACCAGCAAGACTGTCGAGCGCCTCGAAGTTGCGCGCGACCGTGCCGCTGACCAGGCTGAAAAAGAACGCCTTTCGCTGATCGCAATCGACGCTCGAAGCAAACATCTGAGTGCCCTGGACGACGCGGCGCGTGCCCTCCAGCGGGTGATCGATGCCGGACGTGTCGACCGTGCGGCGCTCGATCGTGCTGCGAGCAGGATTGACAAAATTCAGCGACGGTTCATCGAGCTAAAGCGCATTTATGACCGTGCCGCTCTCGAACGCAATGAAGAGTTGCCCCTTCTGACCCTTTCAGGTGCCCTGGTAGAGGAAATTGGCGAGGCGCCTTTCACGATCGTCCCGACAGGTGAACAGGACGCCGACCCGTTCTCGGTGAAATTCTTGTTCGATCCAGAGGTCACCACGGTGTCGATTCCTGATGACTGGCCTGGTTTGACACTCGTCGACGCTGAACGCCCGCTTTTACTGGCCGATGTGAGCCGACTGATTAGCCCTGGCAGTGAACTCGATGTGAAGTATTCGATTGAAGAAGGGAAGAGGTCGGCAGTATCGGTCGTGGTTCGTCCTCCGAGGCTGTATGAAGAGCTCGAAGCGGTTATCAATAACGAAGCCCACCGAGCGTTCCACGGTGTCGTAACGCTGGTCGAGATCGACGATTCCCTGGAAGGCGCAATCGGGATCGTTATCGCTGCAAATGAAAGCCAGGGCATCAAGGTAGCGGCGAAGGTCACGGAGGAAACTGAGGTTACGCTCGACGGTGAAACTTCGGATATTTCTTCGCTTGCGACAGGCCAGGCAGTCGACATCCAATTCGAGTCGTCGGACCTCAGTTCGCTTTCTGATATCACTGCGTCGAGGGTTACTTTGCGGGCCCTGGCGATTCGGGCACGCACATCGACCCCCGTTGCGGAAAAGCATATTTCCGGAATCGTGGAATCGGTCGACGTTGAAGCGTCGGCAATCACGATCAGACCGATCGACGGTTCTCCAATTGTGCTGAAGGTCGGCGAACGGGTGCCAACGGTTCGAAACGGTCGGCCGGTTCGACTGGCTGATATCAGCGAGGGCGATCTTGTGGTAGACGCCACGCGGTTCGACCCGGTAACGGAAACGTTGACCAGACTGGTCACCGTCGCTCGCACAAATGTGAATTTTGCAGGGACGATCACCGGTATCGGACAAGAACCCGCCCGGTTGCTTGTGACCGGTGAAAACGGACGGTCTATCAACGTGCTGGTGACCGCGGATACGTGGCTCGTCCTCGACGGTCGTCGAGTTGATTTTGATCACCTCGTGGCCGGTCTGAGAGTTGTAAACGGCGTCTACTCGGTCGCCGGGCGAAGCGGTGCGTTCTACAACGTGGCGGTTATCGTTTCTGTCGAGTCTCCGAAGGTTGGCCGGGCAACTGGAATTATCACCAATGTCAACGTGTTGGCGGGGTCGCTGACCGTATTGTCGGGCAAATCGATCGAGACCCGACTCCTGCGGCTGCATTTGCCTGAACTGCCCCGTGCCGATAGTTTGCAGAAAGACGGTCTCCCAATTGAGTCTTTGCGGGACGTCCAACGGGGCGACCGGATCGACATAGTTGTTTATGTAATCGAGACAGGACTGGTCAAAGAACTGTCGGTGGTTTCCGATAACTTCATCCGTTCGCGCGGGACGCTGCTGGAAGTTTCTTCAAATTTGCGGTTTGTAGTGGTGGAACTCTCCAATGGCGATGTGTTCGAACTGTGGGTCGGCCCTGAATCTGTCGTTAAGCTAAACGGCCGTCGCGTCCGGTCTCTTTCGGCTGTTGCAGACCTGCTGACCATTTCAGGAACCGCAGGCGCGGATGTCGTTGCCCTGGTCCCCGAAGCGTTGTTCATTAGAGATTCTCTGGACTCTGACCGGGGCGTCATTATTTCGGTGCAAATCCAGATAAAAGTGGACTCCGGTCGAGTTGGGGGAAGCGGCAATGTCGATAATCCGGTGGTCGAAGTTACTATCTCCGGAGTGATCGAGGCAATTCACGGCCAGACATGGGTAATCGACGGTCATGTTTTCTTCGTCGATGACAGCACCGAGTTTCTTGGTGAAGACCCAGAAGTCGGACTGGTAGCCAAGGCAGCCCTGATCAGCAGGCCGGGAAGGATGCTTGTGGCACAGGCCGTGAGCGTGGCGGGTCGTCCCGATGTATCGCCTACCCGCAGGCCGATCGACGTTCGCCCCGACAGCACCGGCTCGAAAGGCGGGGCCGGAGCGGCTAATGGTGGCCAGAATTTCTTTGAATTGCGCGGCGAGATCACCCGGCTCAACGGCCGCGGGATCGTCGTCGAAACCGTGCAGGTAATCATCGGAGACGAGGTCGAAGTAGACCTTGACCAGCTCAGGGTTGGCGCATTCGTACGTGTCAAGGTCAGGCGGACTGCGGATGGGCTGTGGCGTGCCGCGGGGCTTGAAGTGTTGCGACCGGCAAGAAATTTGGATGACCCGCCGGAACCCGATGACACTGCGCGATCCCCTGAAATCAGTGGCAGCCTGCCGCCCGGGATCGGCGAAATCGTCAAACGATTTGCGGGCGGTCTCGACGAGACTGACGGACCTGTGGCTCGTCTGGGCGACAACATAGTGATTGTTCCGAGCAGCGTCATTACCTCTGTGCTGCTCAGGGGGACGGCGGACCTGGAATCTCGGTTTAAGGTCACCCTTGTCAGGCGTTCCGAGTTGTCGGGTGTTGTTGGCCCTCGCCAGGCTGCGCAGCTTGCCGGCAACCGGATCCTGGAGCGCTACACCGACGATTCGACGCACCCGCTGTACCTGATCGAGTTCCGGTAAGGGCTAGCCGGAATCTCCGGACCGGCCACGGACCTGGTACGACCTGCGAGTCAATGTCCTGGCCTTGGCGGCGACGCGCCCGGCGGGTTCAAGCGTTAGCGTTAGCGGTATTGCGATCACCAGTGCTGCGCCGACGATAGTGAAGCCGAGCCTGTATGTGCCTTCAATATCGTGCACCAGCCCGATCAAGGCTGGACCCGCGGCCCCGAAAAGGGCGTTCACCGAACTGGTTAGCCCTACTATCGAGCCGTAGCTGGCCCTGCCGAAGTAGTCGCCGAGAATCGAAAGTCGCAGCGGGATCGACGATCCGAATCCAAGCCCGAAGAACACCACGAAGAACGGCAGGGGCCACAACCCCAGATCGACGCCGGCAACCGTGGCGTTGATGCCCGCAAGACCGGCAACACCGACCGTCTGCATCAACATGGCAATAGTGAGCATCTTTCGCTTGTCGAATTTATCGCCAATCACGGCCATGCCAACTCTGCCGCCCAGGTCTCCGATGGCGACTGCTCCCGCCGCCGATGCTGCCAGCACCGTCGTCATTCCATATTCCAGCAGAGCCGCAAAGTGGAACAAATTAGTGGAGCTGACGAGTTGTCCCAGGCTTGTAACGATCGCGAGTTGCCAGAAGAACCGCAGCTTGACTGCCTGGCGCATCGTAATCGTCGGCTCTCTGATTCGTGAGGTACGGGGGATTTCCCGATCCATTGATCCGTGGCGGCTGGTGTTCTCGTTAATGTTTTCTGGGCCACCGTCCGGTTGCATTCCGTACTCTTCGGGGCGACGCCTCATTACGAGCGTTGCGGGAAAGCCGATTATCCAGAATCCGATTCCCGCGGCGAACAGCATTTCTCGCCAGCCGAAACGATCTATCGAAGCCACGAGCAGGGGAAGAGTCAGGCCGCCGAGCGCGGAAAACGACATTAGCGTTGCGAGCGCCCGTGCGCGCTTCCGGACGAACCAGTTTGCAACTGTCACGACGAAAACAATGAACGTGCCGAACGACATCCCGAGGGTCAAGAGGGTGATCGCCAGGTAAAAATGCCAGAGTGTCTGCATCTGGCTCATAAAAATGAAGCCGCCGCCGGTAACAAACACACCGAAAGCCATTGCCTTGCGGGGACCGTACTTGTCCAATAGCACCCCGACAAACGGGGAGATCAATCCACTTTCGCTGCGCTGGAGCGAGATTGCAGCCGCCGTGGCTCCGTGGCTCCATCCGAACGTGCCGAGTATTTGAGGAACAAACGCCTGGAAACCGCGCCAGAAGACGGCCGACGTGTACCACTGAACAATTCCACCCGCTCCCACGATCCACCACCCGTAGAACGGTTGTTTGAAGGATTTCATCGGGTTTTTTCGATTTGTTTGTTCAGCGAAAGAATTGTGATGGCCAGGCCCTCTGGAGACCGCCGCAGGGGTGGCTAAGGACGGATGAGGGAATGATAGTCCGGCGCAGGGGTACTAAAAAAACGTCGAATTAACGTTCGGCGATGTCTGCAGAAATGCGATATATCTACACACAGCGCAGGAACGGGGCGTATAGGGTTGAGAACAGGGGTTACTTTGAGGACCAGGCGAAGGCGGTAGCGAATCAATTGGGTGCATCGCTCAAACTATTTACAGTCCGTGGAATACCGGTCGATATAAATGCGTCGTGGTTGATCGCGTTCGCCCTCATCACCTGGAGCTTCTCGACTGCCGCGTTCCCCGGTGTGTTCAGACTCTGGTCGACGCAGCAGTACTGGCTTGCCGGCGTTGTGACGACTCTATTGCTGTTCACCTCGGTGCTTGCGCACGAACTGGGCCACTCTTTCGTCGCCCTGTCCCAGGGCCTCCGCGTGCGCGGCATTACGCTGTTGTTGTTTGGCGGGGTTTCGAGGATCGAAGGCGATGCATCTCGCCCGCGGAACGAGTTTTTCATCGCGTTCGCAGGTCCCGTGGTTTCATTGATCATCGGTGTGACTCTTCTGGGTTGGTGGATCGCATTTGGCCCGGAACGCCCGAACCAGATCACGCCGCTGCATGGAGTGCTCTTTTTCACCGGGTGGATGAACATCCTCGTAGCTGTGTTCAACTTACTGCCCGGTTACCCGCTTGATGGTGGACGAGTGCTGCGGTCTATGGTGTGGGGATTTACCGGTGACATGCATCTGGCTTCACGGGTAGCGTTCGTCGTTGGACGCGGTGTTTTCTACCTGCTAATTGCCTGGGGTGGTTGGAGAATCCTCAACGGCGATCTCGTAGGTGGCATTTGGGTCGTGTTCGTCGGTTGGTTCCTGTTGAACGCGGCACGCGGTGAACGTGCAGCACAAAATGCTGCAGCGGGTGCAGCCGGGCGACGCGAACTTGACTTCAGCATTGGCGTCGCAACGCGTCCTATGCCCAGGATGGCTGAAGAGGGCATGACGGTTTTGGAGGTGCGGACTGGTGGGTACCTGGCCGGTTCGCAGGTGTCGGTTCCCGTTGCCAGAAAAGGCGAGCTCGTCGGGTTCATCACAGTGCAAGAACTGAACGAAGTGCCTCTGGAGCGTCAAAATGACGTTGTCCTTGGTCGGATGGTGGATCCGGGCAGTTTGCGAGTGATCTCGGCAAATGAAACTGCCCGAGACGGACTGCGAACGATGGACAAGCACCGTGTGATTCAGCTGGTTGTGATAGACGCCGGATCCGTGGTCGGCATCGTCACAAGGCAGGACATCCTCGCCAAAATGATCGAGTTCAGCTCGGCAGCCGATAGTGCATAAACTTTTGGCGCCTGGTCTGCCTGCTGGCGAGCCAGCCAGTTATCGAAGCTTCGGCCAGCATAGTCGGCAAGCCGGCTCGCCAGAGACAGGGCTAGGGCTTGACTACCGAATCGGGCAGCCAGATGGCAAGCGACGTTCCACCGCCGACACTGTCTTCTACCCACACTGTGCCTTTGTGCAGCTCGACGATCTGCCTGACGATTGCCAGGCCCATCCCCGTCCCGGGGACGTCTAGTTTTTCCAGCTGACGGTACGGTTCGAACACCCTGTCCCGGTCTTCGTGCGGGATACCCGGTCCTTCGTCGGTGACGGTTATTCTCAGGTCGTACGAGTCTATCCAGATATCGAGGGACACGGTCGTGTTGACCGGCGAGTACTTGCTGGCGTTTGAGAGCAAGTTCACAATCGCCTGCCTGAGCAGTTCGCGGTCTGCGACGGCGAACTGTTGTTCATCGGGCGCAGTGACTGATAGTTCCTGATCTCGCCCCTTTGCGACTGGTGCGAACGAGGTCTCAATATCGCGCGCAAGTTCAGCGATCCGGAACTTCGCGGGTTTGATCTCGAACGTTGCCGCCTTCATCTTCGAGATCTTCAAAAAATCGTCGACGAGTAACGTCAAGCGATCGGCGTTTTGCTGAATGACGTTGAGGTCTTCGAGTTGATCGGGGTGCAGATTGCCCCGCTCGTTCATGCCAAGCAGGTCGGAAAGTGTGACAACCGTTGTAAGCGGAGACTTCATTTCGTGTGAAAGCCACGCAATGAATTCGCTGGTGCGTTCCTTCTCTTCCCGCAGGCTCTGGAGTGCCGATTCGGCCCTCGACGCGCTGACTCTGTCGGTAATGTCAGAAACCACGATCGTTACGCCATCCGTGACTCCTCCCGGAGAAATTATCGGCTCCATCCAGGCGTCGAGGATTATTCCGAATATCTCGATCTCGATCCGATTTGTGTGGCCGCCAAGTGCGCTTTTCAACGCATCTTCGAGTCCGTTGATCTTCCTGGAATACGCGACGAAATTGCGGCCGAGCAGTCGTTCCGGTACGAGCTTCAACTCTTCGATTCCGCGCCCGGCGACATCGGTGACGATCCCCTTGCTATCGATCGTCAGTACGATCACGGAAGTGTTGTTCAGAATTGCCTGCAGGTTTGGCCCCAGCCGTTCCAACACTATTTGCGCAGTGCCGGTGTTGCCATCGCGTGAGACTACGACCGTGCTCGCCTTTTCAATCGAGGTTTCCAGCTCGGTAACGATTCTTGCGGCCAGCTTCTTTTCCAGCGAGCCAAAAGCCATTGGCTTGCGTGACGCGCACATGAACATCGCTGCGACAATGCCGTTCAGGCGGAGCGGAGCGCATACGGCTGTGCGCAGGCCGGCCCGAAACATCCAGCGTCCTGATGCGCGCTGGCCCGGCGCTACCGAATCAAGGTCGACAGTTACCGGACTGGTTACCGCATTTGTCGATGGGATTAGCAACGAGCGCCTCGACACACGAACGCCGGGTGCCAGTTCGGGAACGTCGAGGCCGTCTGTGATTTCAGTTGTCGAATGATCGTTCGTGTGGTCGACTCTCCCGAAGTAGAGCCAATCGGCGTCGAAAAGGTTCCTGATAAGTGAGGCGAGCCGGGGGCTACGCAGTGGGTCGCCAGAATCGTCGAGACGGATCTGGTCGCAAACACGATTTAGCATCTCGAGCTTTTTCAAGGTGTTATTTGATTGCTCAAGCTGTCTGAGGTTTGCCAGGACCGGTGCACAAGCGGAAGAAATTCTTCTGATCTCGGCAACGTCAGCTTCCTTGAATCCTGCGTCGTCTCGCGTCGCCACGACAAACCCGATCACCCGGTCTGTCACTTTGAGTGGAACTCTCACGCCGCTGTACAACGCGATCGGATCCGCTGTGCCGTCCGCAATGCCAGAATTTCCAGAAATTGCGGAGGTCAACCCCTCGACTTCATCGGGATTGACCCAGGTGAAATCGAGAATGTCTTCGGACGATTCGGTATCGAACTCGAGCTTTGATCGCCCGGTCTCTTCGTCGATGAAACCGACCTGCACTCTTGAAGCTCCACTACGGTTCTTGACCTGAGTCGCAATCACTCCGCAGGCCGACATTAGCTCGGTTGCCGATGCGATCGACTCCAGATAACCCGGAATGTACGGCCGTGCCTGACCCGGCCCGTCCTTCAGGAAGCGGTCGGAATTATCGTTCGCGAATGCTGCCCTCAGTGCGGGGACAAGTCTGTTTGCGGTTGCAACCGCTTCAGATTTGAATGCCCCGTTCCGAGCCGAGCCGAGTATCAGGACCTGAGTTGCCGAGCCATTAACCGGGATTGCCAGGACCGAAGCGATCCCCGCAGATTTCCAGGCAGGGTACTGGTTCGAGCGTGAAGGGAATTCGGTATCGAGTGTGGTGTTCGAAACGGCGGTTCGCAGGGCTGCTGCGTGGGATTCAACCGATTCAAAATCCGGGTCTGACATGGTATAGGACTGGTCCCGAGCGCCCGTCAGCAGGCCCTGGGTCACGAATTCACCGTCGACCCGAGCACGGTGCACAATTACGTCGAACTCGAAGAATTGGGCTAACAGTACGGCAATTTTTTCCAGCCTCCGAGAATGATCTCCAGGACCGTTGCTGGCAGTGCGGGCAATGGAACGTGCCGCGATGATCTGGGCTTCGTCTCGCTGAACGGTGGCGAGGGCGGCCGAACGAGAGGCAGACAGGCTGATCAGGCTGGCAACGGTCCTTGCGGCCTCGACTTGTGAATCGTCAAAACCGACTCCGCGTTCCACCAGGGCGACGATCATGCCCGAGGCTCCCGTTGTTCCGGGCACGGCAACGGCCAGGGCTGACCTGTACTCGATTCCTGAGGCGAAAGCCGTTATTGCCGAAAGCCGGGCGGGGTCGGTATCGATCACTATTGCCGGAGCGTCCACGTCGGCCGGGGTCAGCCAGTCGGGGAGCCAGATTTCCGAACCGACGAGTGCTAAGTCCACGCCAGATATTGCACGCACCGCCTTGGTGCCGAACGCGTCTGTGTAGTCGACTATCAGTACCGCATCGGCGTCAAGCTCTGTCCGAAGAGTATGTGCTGCGTTCTGCTGGAACACGGGGGTCGAGTTGTTCGACGCGCCCAGTGCCGCCAGTTGCGAGACGGTTAGCGAGGTCCGTTGCGCAGGGGCAGTTGGCGGGAAAGAATTCTCATCGTCCTGTGACACAGGATTGCTGGGCGAATCCCGCATTCCTGGCGAAATTGGCGAACGGTCGCTTGTGCGTTCCTGGCGGTGGCTCACAACGGTTGTAGCGAATTTTCTCTGGGATGAATCGATCTGTTGCGATGCGCTGGCAACGTGTGCAACTTGATCACCGTACACGGAACCGTTAGGGCGGCTGCCAGATGCTTTTATGCGGGTTTGCCGTAACTGGGATGCGGCAAAGCCCGGTGCCAGATGCCGGATCAACGAAGATTGGCTAAAGCCGGATGATTGCTCGCCGGTGGAAACCGGTCCCAACAAGCACGTCTCCGCAATGTGTATCGACCTGGAACTTTAGTTTCTTCCCGGTGATTTCTATAAGGGTGGCCGTTGTTACGACCTGTTTTCCGGCAGGGGCAGGGGCGATGTGTTTCACGTCGACGTGAAAACCGACCGTAGTTTCACCGTCCGATAACTGGTCGCGCACGGCATCGACCGATGCCTGTTCCATCTCCATGATCATCGCGGGGCTGGACAGCACGGAGTGTTCAGACTGGCCCGTGGGACTGTACAGCGCGGCGCCTTCAACAACCAGGTGCCTGGTAGCCGTAAGGCCGGTCGTGATTTCTGGCATGACTACAGAGCGACGATCCCGTATCCGGCATCGACCGGGATGATGGCGCCCGTGATCCCGCTGGCCATATCGCTGAGCAGGAACAGTGCGGTGTCGGCAACCTCACCATGATTGATGTTGCGGCCCAGCGGGGACCGTTCCCGGTGTGCCCGGGTCATGTCCCGGAAGCCTGGGATACTCCGGGCCGCAAGTGTTGGCAGTGGGCCGGCCGAAATGGCGTTCACCCGTATGTTGCGGTTTCCAAATTCGACGGCAAGCTGACGCATCTCGTTTTCGAGCGCAGCCTTTGCCGTACCCATGATGTTGTAACCGGGATACACGCGCTGCGAAGCGTCGAAGGTGAGCGTGACCACCGAGCCACCTGATTCGCCGAAGAGCGGCGCGGCACGACCGACGACCGGCATCAACGTGTAAGCGCTGGCCTCCAGCGCAGTGCGGAACCCCTGCAAATTCGTAGCAGAGAAGTCGCCGCCGAGGTCGTCACGCTCGGCGTACGCGATGCAGTGGACTACGAAATCGATCTCGTCCCACTCGTTCTTTATGCGGTCGTAAACGGCCTGGACCTGATCGTCGTCTGTAGCATCGCACTCGATGAGGACGGGGCTGCCAAGCGCCGATGTAGCTTTCTCGACGGGGGCCCTGAGACGCTCGTTCTGGTAGGTGAACGCCAGTTCGGCCCCGGCTTCTGCCAGGCGTTCGGATATGGCCCATGCGATGCTGCGCTGGTTCGCAACGCCGAACACCACGCCGCGCTTTCCGGTGAGATCGATCGAAACAGCCATTGCCTTCGCTTCCAATGTGTTGTGCGGTGGCACCATTAAGTCGTGTGGCACCGAAAGCCGGACGAGCCATTTAAGTAGGGCGCCGCCGCGATCACCAAATGTACCAGCCAGATACTAATAGCTGGCGGTCGACCTGACTGTTATCCGGCAACCTCAATACCAGGTCTGCCGGAAGGAACTGGCAGTTACCAGTTGGTGTGTGAACCGTCAGAACGGTGCGGATGCGGGGCTTCCCAGAACCTGAACGGCTCGTTCAGTTTGCTCTCGTCCACGTCTACACCAAGCCCCGGTTTGTCTGGAACCCTGTATCCGTTGCCTTCAAACACCACCTGCTCGGGGAAGATTTCGAAGTTCGGATTTTCTGCTCTTTCCATGTTGACCTCGAGCCACGCAAAGTTCGGCACGGCCGCACCGAGGTGCACAGACGCAGCGGTGCAAATCGGGCCGAGGGGGTTGTGGGGCATCAGGTCGATGTAGTGCGCCTCGGCCCAGCCCGCGACCTTCATCGACTCTGTGAAGCCGCCGACGTTGCAAATGTCGACCCTGACGTAGTTCGTGATTCCCCGTTCTATGTAAGGCAGGAACTGCCATTTCGAGGCGAACTCTTCACCGACGGCAAACGGGACGTCGGTGAGCTTCCGCAGCACCTCGTAGGCTTCCGGCGTTTCATCACGGATCGGCTCTTCAAGGAAGTCGAGTGTGTGCGACGGCATCATCTGGCAGAACGAGGCGGTCTCGGCGACCGACAACCTGTGGTGGTAGTCGATACCCATGATCGCCTGGTTGCCGAGTTCCTCGCGTGCCGTGATGAGCCACTCTGCCGAGTTTGCAATCGACTCGCGCGGCTCGAACAATCCGTTGTTCTGAACATCCATATTGTCGTAGGAAAGACGGAAAGCGTTGATGCCCCTGCCCATGAATTCCTTTGCCTGCTCGATCATTTTGGGCCCGTAGGGGCCCGCCGTCGTAGCGAACACCGGGATTGAGTGACGGTGCCTGCCGCCGAGCAGTTCGTAAACGGGGACGCCCAGTTTCTTGCCTGCGATATCGTGCAGCGCGATGTCTATTGCCGAGATTGCTGCGGTAAGCGTGCGCCCACCCTCGAAGTACTGGCTGCGGTACATCTCCTGCCAGAGCGCTCCGCGTTTCATCGGGTCTCGACCGACAAGAAACTCGCGGTAGTGCTCGACTATTCCTTTGACCGCGAGTTCGCGACCGGAGAAACCCGACTCTCCCCATCCGTAAATTCCCTCGTCGGTCTCCACCTTGACAAGCATCTGGTTACGGGTGCCGACCCATACGGCGTACGGTCTGATGTCTGTGATTTTCATTCAGTTCTTTCGTGTCCTGGTATTTATTGGCTCGACTGGTCGGGAACAACTGGCTACCAGTTGGTGTGGGAACCATCATTTCGTTTCAGGTGGGGCATTTCTGAATGGCGGAACGGCTCGGTGAGGGATGCTTC
>SMUY01269997.1_pt1 | contig 26918 bp, 30 predicted proteins | sample 2456441 | NCBI WGS metagenome assembly SMUY01 (sample SAMN11095931, study PRJNA526329) | marine sediment metagenome | biome: Marine sediment; feature: Surficial sediment; material: Deep marine sediment; isolation source: Hadal surficial sediment | place: Pacific Ocean | collected 2014-11 | depth...
ACCGTCACGGGCCAGGCGAACGCCACCGTCTCGATGTCTCTTGCGGGCTCCAGTGCCGCAGGGCTGACGATCGGCAGCTTCACCTCATCCGAAGCCGATCTCTCCACTGTCAGCCTGGGAGCCGGGGGCTCGAATGCCGTCACGCTGGGCGCTGACCTGACGGTGGCCTCGGCAACGGCCGCCCCCGGGGCTGATCAGCTGCTGTCCTTCACCATTACGGTCAACTACAACTAGACACACCGGCCGCGGGTAGAAGCATCAGAGCGTCCTCGAGGGGCAGGCTCGCCCCGGGTGCGAGCAGACACACGACCGCGCCCCCGAAGCCCGCGCCTGTCAGCTTGGCCCCCAGCGCCCCGGCCTCCCGGGCGCGCTCGACGCAGGCATCGAGCTCCGGCGTGCTCACCTCGTACAGGTCGCGCAGGGAGCGGTGCGATGCGTCCATGAGGCTCCCGAAGCCCTCGAGATCGCCGTCGCGGAGACACCCGACACCCTCGCGCACACGCTGGTTCTCCCGCTCGATGTGCTCGACGCGGCGGCGCAGCGTCTCACCCAGCTCGATCCCCTCGCGCCGACGCCGCTCCGCCTCCCGCCACTCGCGCACGCGCTGGTTGTAGCCCGAGCTCACCAGCTCGCGCGAGCTGGGCGTAGATAGGACCGCGATCCGGCCCGCGAACGGCACGTGCTCATGCGTGCCCCGTGTGACATCCAGCAGCAGGGCATGACCCACCCGCGCCAGAAGCGAGGCGCTCTGATCGAGGATGCCGCAGTCGACACCGGTGCGGCGCTCGGCCTGCCAGGCGGTCCGCACCCGATCCACCTCGAGCTCGAACAGCTCAGCCAGCGCACTCGTGATGGCGACGGTGTAGGCGCCGGAGCTGCCGAGTCCCTTTCCCATCGGCAGATCGCCTGCGGCGCGCAACGCGAAGCCGCCTTCGATCCCGAGCATCTCGCAGCACGCCATGACATAGGCCGCCCAGCGCGCCTGGCACGGCTCGACGCGGGTCGCCTCGTGCACGCCGAGACTCGTCTCGATCCGCACGCCGTGCTCGCGCTTTTCGGCCGTGACCTCGACATAGCGGTTGATGGCGAGGGGCAGACAGAGCCCGCCCGCGTAGTCGGTATGCTCCCCCAGCAGATTGACCCGCCCCGGCGCTCGCACGCGCACGCGCTGCACGAGTGGCTAGCGCCGGCGCGCCCGCAGGCGGATGATCTCCTGCATGAGCTCGTCGAGCACCTCCAGAACCTCGGGGGCGGCGCTCGTCTCGCTGAAGCGGTAGTGCCGAAAGTCCGTGTCCTCGCCCTCCGGCAGCAGCGTTAGATCGTACTCCAGCACGTCGGTCCTGAGCGGGTTCTCCGGGCTAGAAGCCTGGGCCAGCTTTTCCGGTTGCAGGGCCGCCTCGGCCCTGCGAGCGAGCTCGGCGGCGAGCTCGGCGGTGTCCAGCTGAGCCTGAATGCGGGAGCCGACGACGCCTCCCGAGCAGCTGAGTATAAGCTTCATCGGCCACTCACACGGCGATCCCGACCAGCTTCCAGCTGCGCCGGGTCTGGATCGCCTCCGTGCTGCCGGCCCCGAAACGTTCACGCGCCAGCTCCACCGTGCGGTCGGCCCAGTCGGCGAAGCTGGCGTGGGGGTTGTCGATGGACTGCAGCGTGTCGTACCAGATGTGCCCGGCCCGCTCCCACGCGTTGCCGCAAAGGTTTTGAGCCAGCAGATAGAAGGCGTGGTTCGGGATGCCCGAGTTGATGTGCACCCCGCCGTTGTCCGAGCTGGTGTAGACGAAGTCATCCATATGGAAGGGCTGGGGATCCTTCCCCAGCACCGCATCGTCGTACGCGGTGCCGGGAGCCTTCAGCGAGCGCAGCGCCGCGCCGCGAACGTCGGGCCCGAGCAAGCCCTTGCCCACCAACCAGTCCGCCTCGTGCGCCGCCTGCTTCCTTCTGTACTGCAGCGTCAGCACTCCGAAGACGTCCGCGAAGCTCTCGCTCAGGGCTCCCGACTGGTCTCGATAGACCAGACCACCCGAGAACTGCACGACCCCATGCGAGAGCTCATGCGCGATGACCGAGAGGGAGCGGGTGAAGGAACGGAACAGGATGCCGTCGCCGTCCCCGTAGACCATCTGCTCGCCGTCCCAGAACGCGTTGTTGTAGCTCTTGCCGTAGTGCACGCTGGAGACGAGGGGCATGCCCTCGCCATCCAACGAGTGGCGCTGGTAAACATTCAAGAAAAGCTTGAAGGTTGCGCCGGCGCCATCATATGCGCGATCGACATCGGCGTCCGAGCTCCTCGCGTCTCCCTCCGCGCGCACCAGCTTCCCGGGTAGGCGCCGACGTTGCTGCGCGTCGTAAACCTTGCGCTCGGGCTTGATGCGGGCGCGCGCCGCCACCGGCTGCGTGCGCCGCGTGGCAGCGGGCGGCATGAGCTCACAGCGAGCGGCGCGGAAGCGCTGCCCGTCCTGCTCGATCCCGTCCGCCATCTTCCTCAAGCCGGCGTCGCCGCGCAGCCGGATGGCCTCGATCATGTGGGGCGGCAGGATGCAGTGCCGCGGATGGGCGTAGCTCATGGGGCGCGGAGCATACCCCACGTACAGCCGGCCTGCGGTGGGCTGAGCGCAACCTTTCGCGCGCCTGCCGGTTCAACTCTTTCAGCAGCGGAGGACTCGACGCACGAGGGGAGCGCCACGTATGCCGATTTTCAAGCCGGCTTCAACATTTACGCTTCTCGTTTTGCTGCTCGCGAGCGGCCCCGCGCTGGCACAGGAGTGGACGGACGAGCTCGTGGACGGGATCTGTCCCGCGCCCATCTCGCTCTGCGGGCCGCTCTCGGATACCCGCTTGGCGCCCAGCACCGCCCCCATATCGGTCTGCCCTGCCGGCTCGGTCTGCAGCTGCGTCCCGAGCTGCCCCGCCTGCGACGACTGCCCGGTTCAGGTCTGCGTGTCCCACGGGGGACCCGAGTGCCGCACCGCCTGCGATTGCGAGCCCGGGCTCGGCTGCTTTGACGGCCGCTGCATCGCGGGCTTCGCGCCTGTCTTTTGCTGTGATGCGGACGTCTGTCCCGCGGGGCACAGCTGCCAGCATCGAAACGGCCGCATGGATCGCTGTCCGGACATCTGTGTGGATCACGTCTGGCTCTGCGACCCGACCTCCAACCTGCCCAACCAGGGCTGCGGCGACGACCGCAGCTGCTCCTGCACGGCGAGCTGCCCCTTCTGCCTCGACTGCGGGCCTCCCGTCTGCGTGTCGAAGACCGCGCCCGTTCCCTATCGCTGCGACGACGACGGCGGCTGTGCAAACCCGGGCGACCAGTGCCTGTGTGCGTCCAGCGCTCCCCATCTCAACGACTGCGCGCTCAAGGTCTGCGTGCCGGATTGCGATCGACGCTGTGAGGAGCGCGTCAAGAAGGTCACGCATCGCAGCAAGCGGCTGGTGCGACGCGCGAGCCGCTGCCGCCGCGACGACCAGTGCGTGCAAATCGATCCGACCACGGAGTGCGCGGGAGCTTGCCCAGCGTGGGTGAATCGTAAGTACGCGCGTCTGGTCGAGAAGGCGATCGACCAGCTCGACGAGGAGGTCTGCTCGACCCACCAGGAGCAGGGCTGCCCGTACGCGACGCCCGGGTGCCAGCTTGAGCGTGGCGCCTGTGTGGATCGGCGCTGCGTGGGCGTTCCTGTGCTGCCGGGGCCGCGTCCCGAGCTGGAGCCGGTGGACGCGAACCCGGCTGGCATCCAGGAGCTTGCGGAGAGTCCCTGAGCGCCAGCGCGGGCTATTTGGAGAACTGCTCGAGCAGCACCTCGGCGCGAGGGCGATCGAACCTGCGGAAGTCCGCGGGCTCGGTGGGCTGCTCCTCGCTGATGACCCGCTTCAACCACTGGATGCTCTCGTCCTTCCGGCCCCGTTCGGCGAGAAACTCGGCATAGAAGATCATGGCCAGCGTGAAGTGCGGATCTTGCTTGAGGAGAGTTCGGTAACGCTGCTCGGCACGTTTCTTGGAGCCGCCTAAGAGGCGCGGAAGCTGCTCATCGATCCTGGCAAGGGACAGCCGCGCTTTGAGGTGCCCCGAGTCGAGCTCGAGCGTTCGCTGGAAGCCGGCCTTCAGGTCATCCAGCAGGAACAGCGACTGCGCGACGCCCTTCTCTCTCATCCAGCTACCCAGGTTGGAGGCGCGCATGAAGTGGGCATCGGCATAGCTCGCGTTGGCCGCGATGCCCTTCTCGGCCTCCAACTTCCCGCGCTTGTAGTAGGCCCGTCTTTGCCCCTTCGAGCCCTGGAGATCGCCGAGGCGAAGCAGCGCCAGTGCCTTGTCGGTGTAGGCCGAGGCCTTGTCGGATGGACTCAGGCGCTCCGCGATCGCTTCGTCGTAGCCGAGCAGCGCGCTGCGCAGGTTCTCCACGCTGTCGTCGGCTTCGTGGAGCAGGTACCTGGGCTGAGAGAGAGGACTTCCGCCCCAGGTGGGGCGTGCGGGTGCGCTCGCGGGCGGCGGCTCCTCCTCCGTTCCCGCAATCGGAACTGTGAGTAGCAGTACGATCAGAAGGCCCACGCGATTCACCGGTCCTTTCCCCCTTGGTGGAAGTCTATACTGGGCGCGTCCGCCCACCTAGGAGTGTGAATGGCGCGCATCGAAGGGATCCCGCTTGAGAAGGCGGGCTGGCAGCAGCGCTTCGCGAGCTGGCTCTCGCGACGACGCTTCGGAAGAGTGGCCGAGCCCATCGCAATCATGGCCCATCACCCCTGGGTGTTTCGGGCCTACGGCGCCTTCGAGCTGGGTCTGGAGCGGGCCCGGCGGGTCGACCCACGCCTGAAGGAGCTGGGCCAACTGAAAACGGCGATGCTGGTCGGCTGCCACTTCTGAATCGACATCGCCTCTGCCGTTGGCAGGGGACACGGAATTACGGAGGAACAGCTCCGAGAGCTGCCGCGCTATGCGCAGAGCCCGGCCTTTTCGTCCCAGGAGCGGCTGGTGCTCGATTACGCAGTCGAGCTCACCCGCACTCCAGTCGAAGTGCCCAACGAGCTCTTCACGCAGCTGCGCGAGCACTTTGATGAGAGCGAGCTTCTCGAGCTGACCGCCGTCATCGCCTGGGAGAACTATCGGGCGCGCTTCAACCACGCCCTGGGCATCGGGTCCGGGGGCTTCTCAGAGGGCGCCTACTGCCCGCTGCCCGAGAGACCGGTCGAGCCCACTACTTAGGCGTAGGTATGGACACCTCGAGAGCTCTGGAGATTGTTCGCGCTCTGGCGGATGGCAACGATCCCTTCACCTCAGAGGTATTTCCGATGGACGGCCCCTACCAGCATCCCGAGGTCGTGCGCGCTCTCTTCAGTGCGGTCTACGCGCTGCAGGTCCTGAGACAGCGAGAAAAGAGGCGTGAAAGCGTGCCGTTGAACGCGGGCCGGGCCTGGAACGCGTCCGAGGATGCCACGCTCTTGCTGGCCGCTGAAGCCGGTACTCCGGTTGCCCAGCTGGCCGAGAAGCACGAGCGTTCCCCGGCCGCGATCAAGGCGAGACTACTGAAGCTGGAGGGGGTCCGTGCTCTGGAAACGGTCGCCTCGAACGAGGCCGATTGATTCAGATCGGAACAGGCTGATTACTTTGTGACCCACTTGATCCAATACGTTCCGATCTGGTCATTCCCTTTCCAGAGCTTGCGCATGCGCAACGGGAGGCACTCTCGCTAGCTGCGGCGCGGGCTTCACTCCGTTTCCTGCGCCTTTGAGTGTGCTGGTACCCGGCTTGCGTATACGGGGGGCAACTGCGAAGCCGGAGGGGCGGCGAAAGCGGCAACGAGAAGGTAGCAATCCAAAATGAAGGCCTTTTCGACTCCACTCCTCCTTATACTCGCCCTTTCGTTGCCCGCTCCGGCAGGAGCAGAGATGTATCGATGGACGGACGCCAGCGGCACCCTGCACATCACCGAGAACCTGGCCAATGTCCCTACGCAGCAGCGCACAGCTGCAAGCTCCCGTAAGCCCTCCGAGGCCCGGGGCGTCCAGTATTTTGCAAGTCTGAAGACGCGCCGGTCTCACGTCGCCGCCTTGAGCATTTCCTCGCTCCGCCGCTCTTCCCCGGGTCAAACAGCCTCGGTGGGCCAGGAAATCCGTATTCCCTTCGAGCGCGAGGGGAACCTGATGAAGATCAAGGTTCGTCTGAACGATCACGTGGTTGCTCCGTTTTACGTGGACACCGGAGCTAGCGACATCTCCCTCCCCAGGTCTGTTGGCACGCAGCTTGGGGTCAGCGCGGGATCGGAAACAGACATGGCGACGGAGGTTACGGCGAGCGGCACGATCCAGGTTCCGGTGATCATGTTGGACTCGGTCCAGGTCGGGGGCGCCCGCATCGAGAACCTGCTGGCGACCATCAATCCGATGCTGGAGGTCGGACTGCTGGGCGGATCGTTCTTCAATCACTTCTCCTACTCGATCAACACCGTCGAAGGTATCCTCATCCTCCGGCCGAACTGATCCAAAGCGCCCCAGAATCAACGCCGTCTGGTATCCTTGACGGCATGCCCCCTAGGCTCCTGGTCGTCCTTTCGCTGATCTGTTTGCTTGGCCTCCCAGGAACCAGCCGCAGTGATGTCGACCTGTGGCCGTTTCTCGAGATCTCCGACAGAACGACGACCGTGCTCTACCCGTTCTACGTTCGGGAGGGGAAGTTTCTAATGCTGTTCCCCTTCTACTATCGGACGAGCGAAGGCCGGGATCATCATCTCGTCTGGCCTATCGTGAAGTACTCAGAGGGACGGCTGAAGCGGTTTCTGCCGCTCTGGATCAGCCCCAAGGAAGGCGAGTACACACTGTTCCCGATCTTTCGCTGGACGCCTCGGGAGATTCTCTCGGTCGTGCCGCCCATGTACCTGCAAAGGGATGGAGGCTTCCGGTTGGTTCTCCCCCTCTACGCCAAGCGGGGCGACAAGGAGGTCATGCCTCCCACCCTGTATCGGGTCCGGGAGGAGGGGAAGCCCACGCGGATCGGGTTGTGGCCGGTCAGCGAGTACACGAGCAGCCCGGAGCGGCGAGGCATCCATATTCTCCGCTTCCTGAGAATGGATTGGGGGAGAGAGGTCTTCCTGCTCAGAATCTGGCCGATCCTCTCCTGGAACCGAGAGAAGGATAAACGCAGCTTCTGGCTCATGCCCTTCCATCACGAGAGGTCCGACAAGCACTCGGATACGTCGCTTTTCCCCGTCTTCGCCTATCGCAGGGCCGAGCAGTCGACTGGCCTCTGGCTGGTGCCGTTTCTGTACTCGAACTCGCCCAAGGCGTTCAAGAGCTGGCTTTTCGGTATCTTCGATCTTCGCCGCCGAGAGATCGCGGGGACGGAGGACATTCGGACCTCCTTCACCCTGCTCGGCTTCAAGGCGTTCTCGTTCTACCGGCGTCAGGCGGTGACCTCGAGCACGGGCAAGCTGCTCGAGTACAAGCGACGGCTTCTGATCTTCTCAGACGTACTCGAACCCTCGGGAAAGCGGAGCTTCAGCATCCTCGGCATCCCCGTCGCGACTCGGGGCCGTTAGCTCGAGACTAGGGCGAGCTAATCGCGCCAGTGTCTGGGGACGGCGGCGTGGCGCGCCTCCGTCTCCATGCGCTCGCGCTCCTCAGCCCAGTGCTTCTCGACTCGATCGATGGCCTCGGTCAGGACGGCCAGACGCGCCGGACAGCTGTGAGGTGCTTTGGGATCGGCTTTGATCGCGACGGTCCCGGGATAGCCGTCGAAGAGCTTCTGACACGGCTCGGGGACATGGATCTTGTAAGCAAGGGGGTCCTTAGGCGTCTCACCCCGACGTTTTGCCTCTAAATACACCCTGTAGGCTTTGGCTTCGGTCTCCCCGCGACTCTCCCAGTACTCCCAGGAGCAGTAGTCCGGTAGGCGGGCGCGACAGGCCGCGGCCGCGGCGTGCCCGCTTTGTACTTGCTTGAAGACCTTGCGCCAGTGGGCTTCCCCATGGCCGCTATGCGTCTTCTTGGACTGGGCATGCGCCGGGGCGGCGATCAGGAGCAGCGCGACCAAAAAGAGCGTGCGGCGCATGGGAGTCCCTCGAAAACATAGGCCCGTCAAGGGTATCGGCCGCGGGATGCACGGGCTTGAAGCACGCCGAGAGGCTTGGGGCGTCCACTCAACGCTCACGCCCGCATGGACACGGGCTAGAATCGGGGCCGAATGGAGAACGTGAAGCTCGGGGGACGGGTGGCACTGGTCACCGGGGGCTCGCGCGGCATCGGGCTCGCGACCGCCCAGGCCCTGGCGCGCGCGGGCGCCAGAGTCGCACTCCTGGCGCGCAAGCCGGAGCCGCTGGCCCAGGCTGCAGCGGAGATCGGGGACCTCGCGCTTGCAATCGAGGCCGACGTGTCGGATCCGGGAGCGGTGCGCGGCGCGTTCGAGCGCGTGGCGCGCGAGCTGGGACGGCTCGACATCCTGGTGAACAACGCGGCCATCGGCCGGCTTCACAAGATCGAGCATGCCACGGATGCCGACATCCTGGCGGGTGTGGGAACGAACTTTCTGGGCGCCATCTACTGCGTGAGGGAGGCGGTGCCTCTGATGCGGGCGGTGGGTGGGGGCGAGATCGTGAACATCTCATCGGAAGCGGTGTTGAGACCCTTTCCCTATCTCTCGCTCTACGCTGCTACCAAGGGTGCGCTCGAGACCTTCTCTTCGGCGCTGCACCAGGAGCTCAAGCCCGACGGGATCCGCGTCACCTTGCTGCGCGCGGGGGCGACGGCATCGGCCGGCTTCGCCCGCGAGTGGGATCCCGCCACGGCCGAGGAGGCCTTTCGGGTGTGGAAGGAACGTGGGCTCTTGGACTTCAGCGATGCACCCATGCCGACCTCGGTCCTGGCCAATGCGGTGCTGCACGCGGTCACGCAGCCGCCCGGCGCCGCGATCGGGCTGCTCGACATCCGCCCCGTCTAGTTCTGTGCGAGGTCCGGTCCCGCAATTACAGCGGCTTCTGCCAGTCGCTTGCGCTCGGCGTCGTCGAAGCCGAGCTCCTGCAGGATCTCGCTGGTGTGCTGTCCGAGACCCGGCGGTGCCAGCTCCAGCCGTAGGGGTAGGTCCCCGAAGCTCCACAGCGCACCGATCTGCTCGAGCTGTCCCCAGCTCACGTGCGGGTAGCGCACGGCCAGACGCGAGCTGCGGTTCTCGGGCGCGTCGAAGTAGCTCGACCCCTGATCTAGGCGAACGCGCTCGACGGGCACTCCGGCCGTCTCCAGCTCCGCGACGAGCTGCTCTGCGGAGTAACGGCACAGCGCCGGCGCCAGGTCCGCGTCACGCTGCACGCCCGCTACGCGTCGCAGCGCCTCCAGTTGCTGCGTCTGGAGCGCCGCGACGGCGACCCAGCCATCCTCAACGGCGTAGATGCGGTAGCCCGGGGCCACGCCCGTCTGTGCCTGGTCGAGCGGCAGCACCGGTGCGAGCGCTCCGTCGGGGAGCACCAGGGTTTCACTTGCGGTAAGCACGCTCGCGCCCAGAATCGACGCGCTCACGAACTGCCCCTGACCCGTCCGCTCGCGCTGGAGCAGCGCGAGCAGCGTCGCCAGCAGTGAGGCCAGTCCGTTCTGATGATCCATCATGCCCATGCGATGCCACATGGGTGGATTGCCCTCGCCGCCGCCCTCGACCTCCCAGCCCGAGTAGGCCTGGAACAGCTGATCGAAGCCCGGCCAGTGCGCGCGTGGCCCCTCGGGTCCGTAGGAGCTGGTATGGCAATAGATCATGCGAGGGTTGAGTGGGCGCAGTGTCTCGTAATCGATGCCCAGCTTCTGCGCGGCGGGATAGCGCAGGTTGTGATGGATGACGTCGGACCAGCGCACCAGACGCTCGAGCACTTCACGTGCGGCGGGCTGCTTGAGATCGAGCGCGAGGCCGCGCTTTCCACGCTGGCAGCCCGCGAAAACGCGCTCGACACCGCGCATCTTGTCGCCCGTGGTGGCCTCGAGCTTGATCACGTCGGCCCCGAGGTCCGCCATGAACATGGTTGCGATCGGGCCGGCCAGAAAATTGCCCAGGTCCAGCACCTTCACTCCGGCGAGCGGCGCGCGTCGCTCTTCAGCATTGCACCGCTTGGGCGGGGTGCTGCGTCGTCGCTGCGGCTCCGACCGGATGGCTGAGCTGTGTTGTCCCAATAGGGGCGCCGGTGCCCTGACGCGAGCAGGCGGGACGGTCCGAAAGGGCGTTCCCGCCTGACGGGTCATTCCCCACACGGGGTCCTCCACCTCGACGACGTAGTCGTTGAGGGCGGCCTGCTCATCCCGCAGGATCTCTCCCAGCCGTTGTGCGGGCAGGATGGGTATATCGGCCGCCCACAGTGCCTCGAGCCAGGCGCGGCTCGGACGCGCCTTGAATGCCGTCTCCATCACCGCATCGTCTCCCCACAGGCCGGGTCGGTCTCCACGGCGGGCACGCGTCTTGGCGATCTCCTCGTCGGGCAGTTCCTCGATCACCTGCTGCATCAGCGGCACGTGATAGGGCGGGGCCATCACGTGCACCCAAACCCCATCGCCACACTCGAAAAGACTGGGAAGCATGCTCTTCGGCAGTCCGAACTTGAACGCGGGACCTGGCTGCTGGGCGCGTGCCCAGTGCATGGTGAGCGTCACCAGGGCACCCTGGAGCAGGCTGGTGTGAACGGGTCCGACGCGACCCTCACGCTCGCGCACGAGCAGACGCGCGAGAATCCCGGCGGCCGCCAGGTACACGGCGCCCCAGCTCGGCAGCGGAAAGCGCAGAAAAACAGGACCGTCACGATGGCCCTGCTGCTCATCCATGAGACCCATGCGCGCCTGGACGAGAATGTCGTAGCCCGCGCGCTCGGCGTCCGGGTGATCGATGGGGTAGCCCAGAACCGAGCAGGCGATGAGCGCGGGAAAGCGCTCGCCCAGCGAGGCGTCATCGAGGCGCTGCCGCCGAGCGTCGCCGGGCCGCAGACTGTGGAGCAGTACGTCAGCGCCCGCGAGCAGCCGCTCGAGCTGGGCGCGGTCTTCGGCCAGCTCGAGGTCGAGCACGATGCTGCGCTTGCTGCGGTTCCAGCTGGCGAAGGCGGCGGAGCCCCGCAGGGGATCGCCGCTGGGCGGCTCGACCTTGATCACGTCGGCGCCCGCCTCGGCCAGAAGCCGGCTGGCGACGGGTCCGGCCAGGCCCCACGAGAGATCGACAATGCGGATGTGATCGAGAATCGCGTCGGTCATCGCGTCCTGGCCCGGCGGGTATCCTATCGCGAGGGCTGCTTCCATGTACAATGCGGCAGGATTCCGGCACGAGAGGCCAGGCATGCGCGAGCATCGCTATTCGGTCGAGCTTCCCCATTCGGCGGCACGCATCTGGGCCCTGATGCAGGACTACGACCGCTGGACCCACTACGCCCCCATGGTGGTTCGCGTGGACGTCCTGCACCCCGGCGATGCGAGGGGGAATGGGCTTCTGCGCCGCGTGATCTACAAGCTGCCCCTGGGGCGCGAGGGTTCCGCGCTGGAGCTGGTGACGGAGGTCGAGCCGGAGCGCGGGTACAGCTACACGATGATCAGTCGTGAGGCGGGCAACGACCAGACCGGGCGGCTGCGGCTCGAGACCGTCGGTCCGAACCGCACGCGGCTTCACTTCGAGGAGCGTTACCACCTGACGCGCGCGCCCTGGAAGTGGTTCGAGGGGCTGATCTATCGCTTCATCAACAAGCAGAACGAGCAGTCGATGCAGCGGCTCTCGGCTTGGCTCAGCGAACACCCCGAGTACCGTTCTGAGCTGGTGGACTCCGCTTCCGAGAGCGCGGCCGCCGGACGCGCGTAGTGGGGGCCGGCGACAAGCTCCCGTCGCTTGCCATCGACTGGGCTGAGGTCGAGCAGGAAGCCACCGAGCTGCTGGTGCGCTACCTCCGGATCGACACCACGAACCCGCCCGGGGGAGAGGAGGCGGGCGCGGAGCTGCTGACCCATACACTTCGCAGTGAAGGATTCGAGCCGCGGCTTTATGAAGCGGGCGATGGAAGGGTCTCGGTATCGGCGCGTCTCCCCGGAACGAACAGCGCGGGTACGAAGCCGATCGTGCTGCTCTCACACATCGACGTGGTCCCTGTCGAGCGTGATTACTGGAGTGTGGATCCCTTCGCGGGCGTGCTCAAGGACGGCGTGCTCTGGGGCCGCGGGGCGCTCGATATGAAGGGGATGGGGGTGATGGAGCTGCTGGTGCTGCTGCTGCTCAAGCGCCATCGCGTCGCACACCGACGCGACATCCTGTTCCTGGCGGTGGCCGATGAGGAAGAGGGCAGCCGCTTCGGGATGTCGTGGCTGGCCGAGCATCACCCGGAGCTACTCGAGGCGGATGCGGTCATCAACGAGGGCGCGTTCGGTTTCGGGGAGCTCATGGGCGCACGCGGGCTCGTGTTCGGGGTTTCCACCACAGAGAAGGCCCCGCTCTGGCTACGCCTCAAGGTGAAAGGTCGGCCCGGGCACGGCTCGCTCCCGCACCGCAACAACGCCGCCCAGCGCTTGGTCGAGGCCCTGACCCGCATCGGCGCCGCGGAGTCGCAGATCACTCTGCGCCCGGAGGTCGCAGCCACGTTCGAAACCCTGGAGCGGGTGGGCATGTTGCCCCCGGGGCTCGACTTCCGCGATCCGAACGTGCTGGCGGAAGTGGCACAGGCCAACGACCTGGTGCGGGCGTTGGTCAGCAATACCGTCACCCTGACCACGGTGGACTCGGGACAGAAGCACAACGTGATCCCGGGCAACGCTCGCGCCACGCTCGACTGTCGTCTGCTTCCGGGCGAGAACCCCGATGCGTTTCTGGCTCACCTGCGCGCTGTGATCGCCGACGACAGCGTCGAGATCGAGGTCGTCTATCGCTACGAGCCCCTCGTCTCGGAGGTCCCGGTGGAGCTGGTCGAGCAAATCGCGGCCACCCTGCGCCACGAGTCGCCCGGGGCGGTCCTGCTGCCCATGATGTCCCCCGGCTTTACGGACTCGCGCATCTACCGCGAGCGGGGTGTGCCGGCGGTCGGCTTCGTACCGGTCCTGCTCACGACCGACGAGCTGGGCGGGGTGCATGGTCACGATGAGCGCATCTCGACCGCCAACCTGCGGCTGGGCACCCAGCTCCTGCTGGACACCGTCCGGCGCGCGGCGGGCGCGCCTTAGCCTGACCGGCCCGGGGGGGCAGGGGGCCCTTGACCTGTGGGGTGCCTAAAGATAATATCCTCTTATCCGGATATAGAGATATATAATAATGACAGATCTCGCCTCCACCAGCGATCTGCTCAGGCTCTTGGCGGATCCGACCCGGCTGCGGTTGCTGGCGCTCGTCGCGCGCGAGGAGCTGACGGTGGCTGAGCTGGTGGACGTGACCCGGCTGCCGCAGTCGCGGGTCTCCACTCACCTGGGGCGGCTGAAGGAGGCGGGGCTGGTGCGCGACCGACGCGCCGGTGCCTCTTGCTTCTACGCGCTCAACGCAGGCTCGATGCCGCCTCCGGCGCAGCGTTTCTGGTCGCTGCTACACGAGACAGCCCATGACCCCTTGCTGGAGGAGGACCGAAAGCGTCTGCGCCAGACGGCCCGCGCCCGTGCGGCCAGCTGGGCGGACTCTGTGGCGGGGCAGATGGAGCGTCACTACTCGCCCGGCCGCACCTGGGAGGCGGCCACACGCGGTCTCCTGGGGCTGGCGCGGCTCGGCGACGTGCTCGACGTTGCCTCGGGGGACGGGGCTCTGGCCGAGCTGGTGGTGCGACGCGCGCGCTCCATCACCTGCCTCGATTACAGCCGGCGTGTGATCGCCGCGGCGCAGCGACGCCTCGCGCACGTTCCCGGCGTACACTTCCGCGTGGGAGACATGCACGCGTTGCCCTTTCGAGACGCCAGCTTCGACCAGGTGCTCTTCGCGAACGCGCTCTCGTACGCGCAGGATCCGGAGCGTGCCGTGGCTGAGGCTGCGCGTGTGCTTCGTCCCGCTGGAAGCCTGGCGGCGGTGGTGCTGAAGGCTCATCGTCACGTCGCTGTGGCCGAGGCGTATAACCACGTACAGCTAGGCTTCGAGCCGAGCGCGTTGCGCAAGCTTTTCGAGGCCGCGGGCTTTGAGGTGTCGTTCTGTGAGGTCACCTCGCGCGAGAAGCGGCATCCGCACTTCGAGGTGCTCACGCTGTATGCGGCGCGGCCCGCGCAGAGGACGGCGTCGTGAATCGCTCGGAGCGAAAGCGGGCGCTTGAGCAGAGCCTCGGCCAGCGCATCCTCATCCTGGACGGCGCGATGGGCAGCATGATCCAGGGCTATGGCCTGGAGGAGAGGGACTTCCGCGGCGAGCGCTTCGCAGACCACGCGAAGGACCTTCAGGGCAATGGGGATGTGCTGACGCTGACGCGGCCCGAGGTGATCCGAGAGATCCACGCCAATTACCTCGAGGCGGGTAGCGACATCATCGGGACGAACACCTTTAGCGCCACCGGCGTCGCGCAGGGGGATTACGCCCTAGAGCCGATCGTGTACGAGCTCAATCGAAAGGCTGCGGAGCTGGCCTTGGAGGTATGCGCCGAGTTCACGCTACGCACTCCCGACAAGCCTCGCTTCGTCGCCGGCTCGATCGGCCCCACCAACAAGACGCTTTCGATCTCCCCCGACGTCGACGACCCGGCTCTGCGAGCGCTCGACTTCGATACTCTGCGCGAGGCGTATGCCGAGCAGGCGCGGGGCCTCATCGACGGCGGCTGCGACGTGCTGCTGATCGAGACCATCTTCGACACCCTCAACGCCAAGGCTGCGATCGTCGCGATTCAGGAGGTCTTCGAGGAGCAAGGTCGAGCGCTTCCGCTCATGCTCTCCGTCACCATCACGGATCGCAGTGGGCGCACCCTGTCGGGGCAGACCGTCGAGGCCTTCTGGACCTCGGTGGCCCATGCCCAGCCGCTGAGCGTAGGCATAAACTGCGCGCTGGGCGCAGCGGAGATGCGCCCCTGGCTGGCGGAGCTGGCCGAGATCGCCCCCACCCGGATCAGCTGCTATCCGAATGCAGGTTTGCCAAACGCCTTCGGCGGCTACGACGAGCAGCCGGAGCAGACCGCGGCCCTGCTACAGGAGTTCGCGCGGAGCGGGCTCGTGAATCTTGTGGGTGGCTGCTGCGGCACTACGCCTGACCACATCCGCGCGATCGCCGGAGCCGTACAGGGACTGGCCCCACGACCCGTCCCGGTGGAGGAGCCTTTCAGCCGCTTCAGCGGACTCGAGATGCTCACCATTCGGCCTGACAGCAACTTCATCATGATCGGGGAGCGTACGAACGTCAGCGGCTCGCGCCGCTTCGCCAACTTGATCAAGAAGGGGGACTATACGACCGCCGCCGAGGTGGCCCTGGATCAGGTGCGCGGCGGCGCGAACATCGTCGACGTGAACATGGATGAAGGCATGCTCGAGTCCGAGCAGGCGATGACGACATTCCTCAACCTGATCGCGACCGAGCCCGAGATCGCACGCACGCCGGTCATGATCGACAGCTCGAAGTGGTCCGTGATCGAGGCGGGACTGAAGTGCGTTCAGGGCAAGTCCATCGTCAACTCGCTCAGTCTCAAGGAGGGCGAGGAGGAGTTCCTGGCCAAGGCCCGGCTGGCGCGGCGTTACGGCGCTGGCATCGTAGTGATGGCTTTCGACGAGCAGGGTCAGGCGGACACGACCGAGCGCAAGGTGGAGATCTGCCAGCGCGCCTACAAGCTGCTGACCGAGCAGGTCGGGATCAACCCCTACGACATCATCTTCGACCCGAACATCCTGGCCATCGCGACCGGGCTCGAGGAGCACAACGCGTACGCCACGAGCTACATCGAAGCCACCAGGATCCTCAAAGAGACCTGTCCCGGCGCCATGGTGAGCGGGGGCGTCAGTAACCTGTCCTTCGCCTTCCGCGGCAATGACATGCTGCGCGAGGCCATGAACTCGAGCTTTCTCTACCACGCCATTCGGGCCGGCATGGACATGGGCATCGTCAACGCCGGACAGCTCGTGGTCTATGAAGACATCCCGGGCGATCTGCTGGAGCGGGTCGAGGACGTGATCTTCAATCGACGCGAAGACGCCACCGAGCGCCTGGTCGAGGCCGCCGATTCGGTCCATGGCACCGGCAAGAAGCGGGAGGTCGATCTCTCCTGGCGGGAGGCGAGCGTGGAGCAGCGCCTCTCCCACGCGCTGGTGCGCGGGGTCGTGGACTTCATCGAAGACGACGTAGAGGAGGCCCGCCAGCGCTACGCGAAGCCGCTCGAGGTGATCGAGGGACCCCTCATGGATGGCATGAAGGTCGTGGGCGACCTCTTTGGCGCCGGTAAGATGTTCCTGCCCCAGGTGGTGAAGAGCGCCCGTGTCATGAAGAGGGCCGTAGCCTACCTGCAGCCCTTCATGGACGCGGAGAAGGAAGCGTCCTCCGAGAGCACATCCCGGGGCCGGGTGGTGCTGGCCACGGTCAAGGGCGACGTCCACGACATCGGCAAGAACATCGTGGCAGTGGTCCTACAGTGTAACAACTACGAGGTCACGAACCTCGGAGTCATGGTCCCCTGCGATCAGATTCTGCAGACCGCTCTCGATCAGCAGGCCGATTTCATCGGGCTGAGCGGCTTGATCACGCCCTCTCTCGACGAGATGGTCCACGTTGCGCGAGAGATGGAGCGCCGCAACTTCAAGACGCCGCTTCTGATCGGGGGCGCGACCACCAGCAAGCAACATACGGCCGTGAAAATTGCGCCCGAGTTTGGCATCAGCACCGTGCACGTGCTCGATGCATCGCGTGTCGCCGGGGTAGTCTCGAGCCTACTCGACTCGACCCGGAGGGAGGAGTTCGAGCGCGAGAACCGTGAGAACCAGGAGCGCCTGCGGGCCCTACACAGAGCGAAGCAGACGCGTGTGCTCGTGCCCTACAAGCGCGCGCTTGAGCAACGGCTGACGCTCGAGTGGCGGCCCGAGGAGATTGCGGTTCCTCGCTTCACCGGGCGGCGCGAGCTGGCCGATGTATCGCTCGAGACGCTCAGCGCTTACATCGACTGGACCTTCTTCTTCTCGGCCTGGGAGCTCAAGGGACGCTTTCCCAAGATCTTGGATCATCCCGAGCACGGCGAGGCCGCCCGGGAGCTCTATGACGCTGCCCGGCAGCTACTGCAGCGCATCATCGATGAGAAGCTGCTCGAAGCCCGCGGCGTTTATGGCTTCTGGCCGGCCGGGAGCCTTGAGGATGACATCATTCTCTACACCGACGAAGCGCGCGAGACGGAGCTCCTGCGCTTCAACATGCTGCGCCAGCAGGCCTCCACGCGGCCCGCCAAGCCGCGCCTCTCGCTGGCTGACTTCATCGCTCCGGTGGGGAGCGGTGTTGAGGATTACGTGGGCGCCTTCGCGGTCACCGCCGGACTGGGTGCCGAGGAGCTCGCTCGGAGCTTCGAGCGGGAACACGATGACTACCACGCGATCATGGTCAAGTCTCTGGCCGATCGTCTGGCGGAGGCCTTCGCCGAATACCTGCACCAGCAGGCGCGGCGCGAGTGGGGCTATGGAGAGAGCGAGCAGCTCGCGAACGACGACCTCATCGCAGAGAAGTACCGCGGGATCCGACCCGCGTTCGGGTATCCGGCCTGTCCCGATCACAGCGAGACGCGCAAGCTCTTTGCATTGCTGGATGCGGCGAATGTGGGAATGGGGCTGACCGAAAGCTACGCCATGACCCCGGCGGCCAGCGTCAGCGGCCTTTACTTCGCGCATCCAAGCGCGCGTTACTTCAACCTGGGGCGGATCGACCGCGATCAAGTCGAGTCGTATGCCGCACGCAAGGGACTGAGTACGCAGGAGGTGGAGCGCTGGCTGGCCCCCAACCTCGGCTATGATCCGAGCCCATGAGGCGCTGGGGGAACGATGGGGGGGGTAAGTATTTCGAGGAGCTCGCGGTGGGCCTCTCTGTGGCGGATACCACGCTCAGCACCACCGTCGGGAATCTGGGCTTCGAGCGGGTCGAGTTTCCCAGGCCCGTCTTCATCGGGGACACGCTCTACTCCGAGACTGAGGTCGTTGAAAAGCGTGAATCGCGTTCGCGGCCGCAGTGGGAGATCGTCAGCTTCGAGCAGCGCGCCAGAAACCAACGCGGCGAGATCATCAGGTGTTGCCGTCGCGCAGCCATGATGCAGCGCCGCCCGTCCTGAATGGGACGGCTGCGGCGCACGCTCCACTTCGTTCCGGGGGCCGGAAGACCTGGAGCGAATCGATGCCCTGCTCTCGCGGATCGAGTTTGAGCGCGGCTTCCCCCAGGGTGAGGTCAGACTACTCGTGCTTGCCACGGAGACTCCGGCGGGCTTGCTCGGCATCCGGGAGCTGGCGCTCTGTCCACGTGTGGATGCACTCACCTGGGGGCCCGAGGACCTGGCCGCAGCCATCGGTGCCCGCCGAAATCGAGATGAGCAAGGCCGCTATCTGGAGGTCTTCCGCTACGCTCGCGTTATGACTCTGCTGGCCGCGGCCCGCGCCGGCGTGCAGCCGGTGGCTACGGTGTACGTCGATATACGGGATCACGAGGGGTTTCGGCGCGAGCGCCGGGAGGCGGCGTGACTGGGTTTCACGGGGAAGCTGACGCTGCACCCGGACCAGATTCTCGTGGTGAACGAGGTCCTCACGCCATCGGCGGGGGAGATCGCCGAGAGCCAGGAGCTGCTTGCGGCCTTTGAGCAGAACCGCAAGTCAGGCAGCGCGGTCTTCCGCTTCCGCGGACAGAGGGTGGATGCGCCCCACTGCGCCCGCGCGCGTACCCTCCTCGAGCGGGCGCGTCTGGCCGTCTTACTCTAGCTTCCCGTTCGATGGCCGACACGCCTGAGCCGACCAGCGCGCTTCCCTTCTTCCGCACTCAGTTCGGGCTGGACGAGCGCAGCCTCGCGACGGTGCTTGAGACCGCGTTCGAACGTCCCATCGACCATGCGGATCTCTTCTTCGAGTACACGACCCAGGACTCGGTCTCGCTGGAGGAGGGCATCGTCAAGAGCGGCAGCCGACATCTCGAGCAGGGTGTGGGCGTGCGCGCGCAGGTGGGAGAGCGGCAGGGCTACGCGTACTCGGACGAGATCACGGTCGAGCGCCTGCGCCTGGCGGCTTCGACGGCACGCGCGATCGCCGAGGGTACGGCGCGCCAACGTGCGGTGGCCGTTGGCGGACAGGGCGCTCCCGTACACAACCTCTACCCCCTGGCCCAGGCGCCCACGGAAGTGGCGGTGGCAAAAAAGGTAGCGCTGCTGGACGCGGTCGATGTCTATGCACGCCGGATCGACCCACGGATCACACAGGTGATGGCCAGTCTGGTCGCACAGCATCGGCAGCTGCTGATCGTGGCAAGCGATGGAACCCTGGTCGGGGATGTGCAGCCGCTGGTGCGCCTCAACGTTCAGATAATTGCGACGGACGCAGCGGGCCAGAAGCGCGAGATCGGTTACCAGGGGATGGGCGGGCGCTACGAGCTTGAGCAGCTCTTGGATCCCGAAGCTTGGAAGCCGCTGGTCGATGAGGCGGCGCGGCTCGCACTGCTCAACCTGGATGCGCAGCCCTGTCCGGCGGGAACCATGGACGTGGTGCTGGGTCCGGGCTGGCCCGGGATTCTGCTGCACGAAGCCATCGGCCATGGCCTCGAGGGCGATTTCAACCGCAAGGGGACCTCCGCGTTCTCCGGGCGCATGGGGGAGCGCGTGGCGGCTCCCGGCGTCACGGTGGTGGACGATGGAACACTTCCCAACCGGCGCGGCTCGCTCAACGTCGATGACGAGGGAACTCCAACCCAGCGCACCGTGCTGATCGAGGATGGCGTACTGGTTGGCTATCTGCAGGACCGTCTCAACGCGCGGCTGATGGGGATGAAGCCCACCGGCAACGGTCGGCGCGAGAGCTACGCCCACCTGCCCATGCCGCGCATGACCAACACCTTCATGCTGGCCGGGAATGACGATCCCGAGGATATCCTGCGCTCCGTAGAGCATGGCATCTACGCGGTCTCGCTCGGAGGAGGGCAGGTCGATATCACCAGCGGCAAGTTTGTCTTCAGCGTCAACGAGGCCTATCGCATCGAGCAGGGGAGGCTGGGCTCACCGCTCAAGGGAGCGACCCTGATCGGAAACGGGCCGGACGTGCTCCAGCGCGTGTCCAGGATCGGCCACGACCTCGAGCTCGACCGCGGCGTTGGTGTATGCGGCAAGGACGGCCAGAGCGTACCGGTGGGCGTGGGGCTTCCCACGATCCGCGTGGATGGTCTCACCGTAGGTGGCACCGAGGGGTGACGACGAACGGAGCGGATTTGCTCGAGCTCGCGCTGGCGCGCGTCTTGGCCGAGGGAGCCGCGAGTGCGGACGCCGTGCTGGTGGAGAGCGACGTGCTCGAAGCGCGCGTACGGGGACGGGAGATCGATTTCGTCAAGCAGGCGCGTGAGCAGACACTGGGCATACGCAGCTTCGTCGAAGGATCGAAGGGGTTGCGTTGCGCCATCACGTCCAGCAGCGACCTGAGAGCGGAGACGGTCGCCCGGATCGCGGAGGAGTGTGTGGCGCTCGCGCGCGCCATCGCACCGGACCCCGTGGCGGGCCTGCCAGAGGACGGGTTCGCTCGGGAGATCCCGGATCTTTCGTTGTTCGCGCCGGGGGAGCATCCCTTCTCCGTGGACGATCGAATCCAGAGCGCGCGCCAAGCCGAAGCCGCGGCGCGAGCCGCCGACGTGCGCGTCACAAACTCTGAGGGCTCCCAGGTGGGCTCGGACTACTCGCGCATCGTCTATGCCACGAGCAGTGGCTTCGTGGGGGAGTATCGGACGGCCAGCCACTCTCTCTTCTCGGAACCGATCGTGAGCCAGAATGGCGACATGCAGCGGGACTACTGGCTCACGGTCGGGCGCAGCCTCTCCTCGCTCGAGGATCCCGCGCAGGTCGGGAGGCGTGCGGCAGAGCGCGCCCTGCGTCGCCTGGGAGCCCGCCGCATCCCGACCTGTGAGGTGCCCGTGATCTTCGATCCGCTAACGGCCCCAAGCTTGCTCGGCCACCTCGTGCAATGCGTGAATGGATACGCGGTCTACCGCGGCGCGTCGTTTCTTGCCGGGCGCCTGGACGAGGCCATCGCGAGTGAGCAGGTGACGGTGATCGACGATGGCCGTCTCCCGGGCGGGCTGGGCAGCAAGCCCTTCGATGCTGAAGGCCAGCCCACGCGGCGCAATGTAGTGATTGAGCGTGGTCGCCTGGCCAGCTACCTGCTGGATAGCTACTCCGCGCGCAAGCTGGAGCTGAAGACGACGGGCAACGCCGGGCGCAGCGTCGCCAGCGCGCCCAGGGCGATGCCGACAAACCTCTGGCTCGAGCCCGGGTCGCTCTCACTGGAAGACATCATCGGCGGCACCCCGAGGGGGCTGCTAGTAACGGAGTTGATCGGGATGGGCTTCAACCCCGTCACCGGAGACTACTCCCAGGGGGCGGTGGGATTCTGGATCGAGGCGGGAGAGATCGTGCATCCGGTGCACGAGGTCACGATCGCCGGCCATCTCGGCGATATGCTCTCGAGCATCGATGCCATCGGCAACGACCTACTCTGGCTCGGACGCGTGGCCGCGCCCTCCCTGCGCGTGGCGCGCATGACCGTCGCCGGGGACTAGCGGGGTATCGGCGAGCTATGCTCGCCTGCCCGCACTTCGCTCGGCTACGCCTCGCTGCGCGCCCCTTTGGGGCTTGCTGCGCCTCGCTGCGTCGCTTCGCGTACTGCTACACAGCCAATCAGGGGCTTGCGGCACCAGCATGCCGCTGGCGCAGGACCTCGTAGAGCGCGACGCCGACGGTTGTCGAGAGGTTCAGCGAGCGCAGCTCCGGATCTTCCATGGGGATGCGCACCCCTCGCTCCGCATGCCGCTCGCGTAGCTTGCGCGGGAGACCCTCCGCCTCGGAGCCGAATACGAGCACCGCGGGTCGGGGAAAGCGCACGCTCCAGAGGTCGCGCGCGGCGTCGGCGCTGAAGAGAAATGGCGGCCCGAGCTCAGGAAGCTCCGCTTCGAGGCTCTCCCAGTCGGGCCACACGCGCGGCGCGACCCGCGGCCAGTAGTCGAGCCCCGCACGCCGCACGCGGCGGTCCTCGAGCGAGAAGCCGAGCGGCCTCACGAGGTGCAGCTGAGCGCCGGCGGCCAGGCAGCTACGTCCCACGTTGCCGGTGTTCCAGTGGATCTGTGGACGCACGAGGACCACGTGCAGGTCTTCCCGGGTTGCAAGCGGCGCCTCGGTCATGCTCGACCTAGGATTGATGCGCCCCCCGAACACCTCATTCGCGAGGGTAGGTGGGGCGCATGGCTCGCATGGGACCGTTGATGACTTTGATCAGCTGCTTGGCCAGGGAGCGATCGCCGGTTCGAAGATCGGCCACGAATAGGACCAGCTCGTCGGGGTTGAACAGCGCTAGCAGCAGGTCGAAGTCTGCGTCTTTGAGCTTCGCCTCGAGGCTGGAGATGTCGGATCCCGCCGGGATCAGCAGGGTTGAGGCGGTGATCCCCCGCACCCAGCGCGCGAGGGCATCGGCGGCGATCGGGGTAGTGGCCTTGCGCGAGATGCGCCCGCCTGAGGTCAGAACGACGCTCATGCGAAAGCTCTCCTCCTGAGCGAGCACGACCACCACGGTATGGGCTCGCCCAGGCCCGTTTGGCCCGATCATCAGCAGCGCCTTGAGCTTCAGCCCGCGTTCGGTCGCGTAAGCCGGAAGCGAGCGGAGCAGGTCGAGCTTGTCAGGCTCCAGCGTCTCGAAGCGGGCACTAAGCCGGGTCGGGGCCGAAGTGAGCAGCTCTTGCAGCAGATCTTCCCGGGAGGGTTGGGCAGCGTTCGCGGCCGCGCCGAGCAGGATCGCCATGCAGCAGGCCAGCACCCGAGAGAGGTTACGCTATCAACGCACTCGTTGGTTGAGCTGCGCCAGCCGGCGCACGTCCTGGACCAGCGCCGCCACGATGCGGCTGGTGGCGTCACGCACCGTGACCTCCAGGGCCTCGATGTTCATGTCCACGCGATTCGCGTACTTCTTGTACCGGTGTCGGATGCTCGCCTCTCCCAAGTAGGAGGCGACGATCTCACGGTCGTCGAGCAGCAACGCCTCGAGCTGAAGGGTGTAGTCGTTCTGGAACGTGATGAAGAGCGCCAGGGGCGGAAGGGTGGCGAGGAGCCCCTTCCAGAAGTTGCTGTTCGGCTCGCTGGCCGAGTCCCATCCGGACAGCTCGATCTCCCAGCGCGGCTCTGCTCCCAGCGGTACCGGAAACATCACCCCCTCGAAGAGGCCGCTCTTGCGCAGCTGGCGGGCATAGATCGTTGTGAGCGCGACCCCGTTCACCAGCAAGGCGCGCTCGAACGAGCCCAGCGAGATGGCTACTGTCAGGGGGAGTGGAGCCTGGAGCGGCGCGGGGGATGGTGGAGCGGCCTGCAGGCGTATCACCTCGTGTGAGCAGGCCAGAAGCCATGTCGACACCAGCAGTACCAGCGGCGTAAGCTTGGCGGGCATGAGGAAATCGTAGCGATGGTGGACTCGGCTTTCGAGGGCCAGCCAGCGCAGGTCCGTGAACGAGTCCGGGTCCTGGGACGGCAGGCCGGTATCGACCGCCTCGGCATCACACCCGTCCAGGCTTACCCGGAGATGGCTCGCGTGCACGAGTGGGTGGCGCGCGGCTACGCCGGCGAGATGCACTACATTGCGCGCCGGCTGGAGGAGCGAGGGGACCTGACACGCCTGCTGCCCGGCGCGCGCTCGGTGATCGTATGTGGAGTTGCCTACGATACCGGGGCTGCGGACTCGCGCGCCGCTCGTGCCCGTGGGAGCGGCTGGGTCTCGCGCTATGCGTGGGGCGACGACTACCACGAGGTAGTGGGCGCGCGTCTGGATGCGCTGGTGGGAGAGCTGGGCACGGAGTTCCCCCGGGCCCGCTTCCGCTGCTACGTCGATACGGGCCCCGTGCCGGAGCGCCTGCTGGCAGCACGCGCGGGCGTGGGGTGGATTGGCAAGAACAGCTGCCTGATCGACCCTGAGCTGGGCTCCTACCTGTTCCTGGGGGTCGTGCTGACGGACCTCGAGATTGCAGCGGATGAGCCGATGCTGGATCACTGCGGCAGCTGCCGAGCCTGCCTCGACGTCTGCCCGACCGACGCCTTTCCCGAGCCCGGCGTGCTCGATGCGCGGCGCTGCATTTCGTACCTCACGATCGAGCTACGGGGCCCCGGACCCGAGGCCCTGCGCGCGGCGATAGGAGACCACGTGTTCGGCTGCGATCTGTGTCAGGAGGTCTGTCCCTGGAACCAGCGACGCGGGCGGCCCCGGGCCCAGGAGCCGCGCTTTGAGCCGCGGGCCGACTGGCATGCGCCCACGCTCAGGGAGCTGCTGGACCTGGACGACGCCGCGCTGCGCGAGCGCATGCGGGGCTCGGCCATCAAGCGCGCCAAGCTCGCCGGGCTGCGGCGGAACGCCCTGGTGGCAGCAGGGAACCTGGGTGACTCCGCGCTGCTGCCGTTGGTCGAGTCCTTCCTGGGCGATCGAGACGAGGGCGTGGCCGACGCTGCACGCTGGGCTAGCGCACGGCTGCGTGCGCGCGAACAACCTCTGCAGCGCGCGCCGGAAAGTCGGACATGATGCCATCCACGTCGAGCGCCAGCAGGCGTCGCATCTCCTGGGGCTCGTTAACGGTCCACACATGGACGAAGAGCCCCTGCCGATGGGCGGCGCGCACGCTTTCGGCGCTCACCAGCGGCCGCTCCATGAAGGAGGGCGGAATCTGGAGCGCGTGGCCCCGGGCGCGGTAGCCTTCGAATCCCTCATCTAGACCTTGAAAAAAGGCGAGTATATCCCCGCGTGAAAAGCCGATCGCGGCTCCAGGGTCGAGCTCCCGGATGACCGCCATCACCGCGTCCTGCTCGGCCGCCAGCAGCACCCGCTGCGTCGCCCCCGCGCGCCGGAGCAGCCGCACGACCTCCTCTGCGATGGCGGGCTGCGCCTGCTTGAGCTCCAGATTGATGTGGGCTGTGGGGAAGGCCTCCAGAATCTCGGCCAGGCGCGGGATGCGCACGCCGCGCGCACGATACGGGAAGCTGCGGCCGTCGGGACTGAAGTGGAAGCCCGCATCCAGCTGCTGCAGCTGCGCGAAGCGGTACTCCTTGACCGCTCCGCTACCCGGGGTGACACGGTCGACATCCGCGTCGTGAAGGATGACGATCTCGCCATCTTGGGTCGCGTGACAGTCCATCTCCAGGAAGCGGGCGCCCTGGCTCAATGCAAGCTCGAAAGCCTCGCGCGTGTTCTCCGGGGCCTCTCCACTCGCCCCTCGGTGACCGAAGACATGAGGTAGGGGCGGCGAGAAGTAGGGATGCATGAGCTAGGAGAACCTACCCTAGACAGAGGTCCGCACGAAGTCGCGTGCCGGCCGATAACGCGGCAGTAGCGGAGGCCAGAGGGCGGTAGAAAGGGGTGCTTGGATGTGTGTACTGACACGGGATGAGATTCTGAAGGAGCTCGAGAGCGGGCGGCTGCGAATCGAGCCGCTGGCTGACTTGAGCCAGATCGGGCCCGCCTCCGTCGATCTTCATCTCGATCGCGAGCTCCGCGTTCCCGTGCCTCATCGAGGGGGTCCGATCCACCTGTCGGAAGAGACGGATCTCGAGCTCGAGACGACGGTGGTCACCATGGACGACCACTACGTCATCGAGCCGGGACAGACGGTTCACGGCATCACGCGCGAGCGTCTCTTCCTGCCCCCCAATCTCTGCGCCTGGATCGAGGGCCGCAGCTGGATCGCGCGGCTCGGTTTGATGGTGCACGTCACGGCGGGCTTCATTCAGCCCGGGGTCTCGAATCACCAGGTGCTCGAGATGAGCAACGTCTCGCAGGCCCCGCTGGCCCTGCACCCGGGTATCCGCATCTGCCAGATCGTGCTGGAGCGCACCGAGGGCAGCGCGGTCTACCGTGGGCGTTTCGCCGATCAGACCTCGCCGTGAGAGCGGTCGCCCAGCGGGTCCGCTGCTGCACCATCCGGGTAGGCGACGAGCGCGTGGGCGAGATGGGGCAGGGGCTGCTGGCGCTGGTGGGCGTCGCCCGTGGAGATACGCCCGCAGACGCCGAGCAGCTCGCGTCCAAGCTTGTCCATCTGCGCATCTTCGAGGACGAGCAGGGACGGATGAACCACTCCCTGCTCGAGGCGGGCGGCAGCTTGGGCATCGTCTCCCAGTTCACGCTCCTCGGAGACTGCCGGCGGGGTCGCCGCCCCAGCTATGCGGATGCGGCTCCGCCCGAGGAGGCCGAGCGGCTGATCGAGCTCTTGCTGGCCACGGCCCGTATCCTGGAGGTGCCGCTCGCAACGGGTCGTTTTCGCGCGCACATGAGCGTTGAGCTGACGAACGACGGTCCGGTCACGCTGCTGCTGGACACACGCAAGGTTTTTTAGTTTATTCCCCGGGGGGGAGAGTCATGAAGCGCTTCATACTGTTGCTTTCGATCTACGTGTTTCTCATGGGCGGGGCCGCGCCTGCGGTGGCCCAGGATGCCGAACGGGGTGCAACCATGGAGTTCGCTCTGGGAGTATCCTCCTTCGCGCTGACCCTTCCCTACGGACTGGTGAAGCTGACCTACGCTCTCGGCGGCAGCCTGACGGGAGGCCTGGCGTGGGTGCTGACGGGCGGGCGGAACGAGATCGCGCGCGCGATCATTCAGCCAGCCGTCCGCGGAGACTATGTGATTGTTCCCGAGCACCTGACCAACGATCGCGCGCTCGTCTTCGTCGGGCGCGATCCCTCCAGGGAGCCCCCCGACTCCTACTGAGTAACCTCAGGTCGGGTGCGATCGTATGACTGAGGTGTCGGCCCTGACAGCCCTCGGCGCCGGAGTGCTTTCCTTCGTCTCGCCGTGCGTGATGCCTCTGATGCCAGCTTACCTGTCGTTCGTGTCGGGCCTCAGTA
>SMUY01225442.1_pt1 | contig 26835 bp, 28 predicted proteins | sample 2456441 | NCBI WGS metagenome assembly SMUY01 (sample SAMN11095931, study PRJNA526329) | marine sediment metagenome | biome: Marine sediment; feature: Surficial sediment; material: Deep marine sediment; isolation source: Hadal surficial sediment | place: Pacific Ocean | collected 2014-11 | depth...
CTGCATCCCTGCAGTCGTCGGCAGCCGCTCCCGGCGCTGCCCTAGCTCCTGCATCCCTGCAGTCGTCGGCAGCCGCTCCCGGCGCTGCCCTAGCTCCTGCATCCCTGCAGTCGTCGGCAGCCGCTCCCGGCGCTGCCCCACCCGCTGCAGCCCCGCGGGCGGCGGCCGCAAATCCGGCCGTGGTGAGTCTTCTGAATACCGCCAGCGCGCAATCCCGGGGCGGTGATCACGCGCGTGCCGCCGCCACTCTGGAACGCGCTATCGCCATCGAGCCGGATAACGCCTGGTTGTGGTACCGCCTGGCCGATACCCGTCTCGCGGAGGGTCGCCTGAGCCAAGCCGCCTCGCTGGCGGCGAAATCCAACTCCCTGGCGATCAGCGATCGCGGGCTTCAGGCCGACAATTGGCGGCTGATCGCCGAGGCGCGACGGCGCCAGGGCGACACCGGCGCCGCGGCGGCCGCCGAGTCCCAGGCATCCAGACTCTCGAACTGAGTCGCATCAGGTCAGCCTCGATCTTCCTCGAAGTGCTGGGTCGTATAGCGCCAGGCGCTGTATCCGCTGGCACCGGGCTGCATGTCGGCTTTCTCTTTCAATGCCACCAGAAAAGCCCGGCTGTCCGGGAACGATGACCAGACCGTGGGCAGGAAGGTCGCGCGTTGGCCGCCGGCCTCGATCAGCAGGCCATCCACCCGCGGGCGTAACGAGGCGGTCAGACCATCGTCGCAGTCGAAGTCCACGGGCTCCAGTGCCGATAGAATGGAAATGTGAATGTGCAGCTCGGCGAGCTCGCTGTGCTGCAATGGACTGAAGCGCGCGTCGGAGAAGGCCGCCGCATAAGCGTGCCGGGAGACGTCGGCGACCAGCGGCCGATGGGCCTTCAAGCTGCCGATACATCCGCGCAGGGTATCGTCGATCTGCAGGGTGACGAAGGTGCAGGCTATTTGCCGCAACGGGGCCAGGTGGTCGTCGGCGATCACCTCCGGGGCCTGGGCGTGCACCAGTCCGTGACCGATGGCGTCGCGTGCCATCTTCAACAAGATTTGCTGCCCGCTTTCGTCGACCGTCATGTCAATGCGTAGGCGCCGTAGCCGACGACCCTGGAACGGTCGCCAGCGGTGTCTCCAGAATTGCGCAGGTCCAGGGTGGTTACATCCAGCATGTGGTCTTGTGCCACCTTCATCAAGCCGTTGATGGCCCGGCAGCCGCAGGCCTGTTGTGGGCTTATGTCTCTGGCAAGGCCTTCTATGGCGCGGGTGGTTTCGCGGTCGACGCGGTTGGCGGTCTCGTAGTCGAGGAAATGGCTGAGATCGGAGCTCACCACGATGAGCACATCCAGTTGATCCCAGAAACTCTCGATAACCTCCGCCACCTCGTCGCTCGTAGCATCGCCGACCACCACCGGAATGAGGAGAAAGTCGTCGAGGACGGCGTGCAGAAATGGCAGGTGGACTTCGAGACTGTGCTCCTGGGCGTGGGCCTGGTCGAGCACGGTCACCTGGGGCAGACGCAGCAACTCCCGGCAGGCCCCGGTGTCGATGGCGACCTCGCCAACGGGCGTCGCATAGCTTTCGGCGCTCGACAGGGCCAGGCCGGTGAAGGCAACCCGGTGACTGGGACCCAGGAGCAGGACTCGGCGCCAGGTCTGTGGCCGGGCGCGGAGCTGTCGGTAGGCGGAAGCTGCCACCGGGCCGGAATAGATGTAACCGGCATGGGGCGCGATCAGCGCCCGGGGCTCGACCGATGAAGGCGGCACGGCATCCAGGAACTCGCCTACCATATGGCAGAGCTCCCGCGAGTCAGCCGGGTAGAAGAGACCGGCGACAGCCGCTTGGCGCACAGTGGGCACGCTTGAATTCCGTGGTATTCGCATCTATCTACAAATTATAGCTGCTACCATACGACTCAAGCCCATGAATCAGCGCGAAACCATCAGCGCCGATACCGTGACTACGGACTATTGGCACAGGCTGGCCGACGGCCGCATCCAGTGCGATCTGTGCCCGCGCGCCTGCAAGCTGCGGGAAGGCCAGCGGGGCTTGTGTTTCGTCCGCGCGCGGGAGCAAGACGGCATCGTGCTCAAGACTTACGGGCGTTCCAGCGGCTTCTGCGTCGACCCGATAGAGAAGAAACCCCTCAATCATTTTCTTCCCGGCACCCCGGTGCTCTCCTTCGGCACCGCCGGTTGCAACCTGGCCTGCAAATTCTGCCAGAACTGGGACATGAGCAAGTCGCGGGAAATGGACACCCTGGCCGACAGCGCGAGCCCCGAGGCGCTGGCCCATGCGGCCCGGCGCCTGGGTTGCCGCAGCATCGCCTTTACCTACAACGACCCGGTGATATTCATGGAGTACGCGCTGGATGCTGCCCAGGCTTGCCGCGAGCAGGGCATTCGCGCGGTGGCCGTCACCGCCGGTTACATCTGCGAAGCGCCGCGGGAGAAATTCTTTCAGCACATGGATGCGGCCAACGTGGACCTGAAGGCATTTACCGAGCGCTTCTACTACAAGCTCACGGGCGCGCATCTGGCGCCGGTGTTGGAGACATTGCGCTATATCAAGCACGAAACCGACGTGTGGCTGGAAATTGCGACCCTGCTCATCCCCGGAGAAAACGATTCCGACGCCGAGCTCGAGGAGCTCACCCGCTGGATCGCCGAAGAGCTCGGCAACGACGTGCCGCTGCACTTCACCGCCTTTCACCCGGATTGGAAGATGCGCGACATCGGCCCCACGCCGCCGGAAACCCTCACCCGTGCGCGGGCCATCGGCGTCGCTGCCGGCCTGCGCTACGTCTATACCGGCAACGTCCATGATCGTGCCGGCGGTACGACCACTTGCCATCATTGCCAGGCGCCTTTGATCGTGCGCGACTGGTATGTGCTGCAGGCCTGGAACCTCGATGAGCAAGGCCGGTGCCGGCAGTGCGCCACGCCCTGTGCCGGCGTCTTCGACGGCGCTCCGGGAAACTGGGGCGCGCGGCGCCTGCCCGTGTCCCTGGCTGGGTAGGGGCTCCGCTTTGCGCGGAGGGGACAGATTTGAAATCTGTCCCCGGCACTGCTCGGCCGCGCAGTGGCCGTCTTGTAAAGGCGCCGGGCCAAAGCTAGTATGTGCCGCAACCGGTGCGGGGTGGAGCAGTCTGGCAGCTCGTCGGGCTCATAACCCGAAGGTCGCAGGTTCAAATCCTGCCCCCGCTACCAATATTTCGAAGCCCCGGTTGCGGGGCTTTTTTTGCTTCTGATATTGGCTGGCGGTCGCGAAAACGCTACAATTATCAGTCGTCTATCAGGGCGAGAGGATCGAAGTGGGCCATGGGCCCACTTTTGCTTTGTGGGTTGGTCATGGGCGAGCCGGGCAATCGACTGAACGCACTCATTGGACCCGCTGTCGAGGGTCTGGGCTATGAGTTCGTCGGCGCCGAGTATAAGCGGCGCCGGGACCATTCGCTGCTGCGGGTGTACATCGACAGTGATGCGGGAATATCGGTGGACGATTGTGCCCGCGTCAGCGACCAGCTGGGTGGCCTGCTGGATGTGGAGAACCCCATTCAGGAAGCATACAGCCTGGAGGTGTCGTCACCGGGGTTTGACCGGCCACTTTTTTTCGAGCACCACTTCGATCGTTTTCGAGGTGCGAAGATCCGCGTGAAGATGGGCATACCGGTGGCAGGTAGGCGAAATTTCACGGGAACACTCGACGGCTGCCGTGATGGCGCCGTCATCTTGTTGCAGGATGGTGAGGCGCACACCTTACCCCTGGAGGACATCAGCACTGCCAGGCTGATCCCCGAACCATGAATGTGCTGCAGTGAACGATGACTAAAGAGATTTTAGCGGTCGTAGAGGTCGTCTCGAACGAGAAGGGCGTGGCCAAGGAGATCATCTTCGATGCTCTCGAGGCTGCGCTCGCCAGTGCCACCCGCAAGCGTCACCCGGAGGATGTGGACGTGCGCGTGGCGATCGATCGGGAAACTGGTGAGTACGATACCTTTCGACGTTGGGAAGTCGTCGACGACGATGCGATTGTCATGTCGGCCGACGAGCTCCCGGAGCCGGAGGTCGATGCTGATTCGCATACCGGTGGCGAAGGAGAGGAACAAGAGGCCGAAGGACCCCGGGTTTTTTCACCACAGAAGGAAATTCTCCTGAGTGAGGCGATCAAGCTCAAGTCCGAGATCAACCCCGGCGACTATATGGAGGAAGCCATCGACTCGGTGGATTTCGGTCGTATCGCCGCACAGACTGCCAAGCAGGTGATCGTTCAGAAAGTGCGCGAGGCGGAACGCGCCCAGGTGGTCGAAGCCTATAAGGATCGTGAAGGCGAGCTCGTGATGGGTGTCGTCAAGCGCGTCGATCGCGGCAACGTGATTATCGATCTGGGCGGCAATGCCGAGGCGATGATCAGTCGTGACGAGCTGATTCCCCGAGAGCTGGTGCGCCCCGGTGATCGCATGCGGGGATTTCTACGCGAAGTACGATCGGAGATACGCGGGCCGCAACTCTTCATCAGCCGTACGGCGCCGGAGCTGATGATTCAGCTGTTTACGCTGGAGGTGCCTGAAATCGGCGAGGGACTCATCGAGATCATGGGCTGTGCCCGGGATCCCGGATCCCGGGCCAAGATCGGGGTGCGCTCAATGGTCCCGCGCATCGATCCGGTGGGTGCATGCGTCGGTATGCGTGGGTCGCGTGTGCAGGCGGTATCGAACGAGCTGGCCGGGGAGCGTGTCGACATTATCCTGTGGGATGAGGATCCGGCCAAATACGTCATCAACGCCATGTCCCCAGCCGAGGCTGTGTCCATCGTCGTCGATGAAGACGCTCAATCCATGGATGTGGCGGTGCACGAGGAGCAGCTATCTCAAGCCATCGGCCGGGGGGGGCAGAATGTTCGCCTCGCGAGCCAGCTGACCGGCTGGGAGCTCAACGTGATGACCGATCTCCAGGCGCAGGAGAACAGCGAGGCGGAGACCGAGCGTGTGCTCAAGCTCTTCATGGAGAAGCTTGCCGTCGATGAGGAGGTGGCGATGATCCTCATGCAGGAAGGATTTTCCGGGATCGATGAGGTTGCCTACGTGCCGGAAGCGGAGATGCTCGGTATCGAGGAGTTCGATGCTGATATGGTCAACGAGCTGCAATCCAGAGCCCGCGATGCACTGCTCGCCCGGGAGATTGCCAGCGAGGAAGGCATCACCGATGCGCCTCCCGCCGAGGATCTTCTGACGCTCGAGGGAATGGACAACGAGCTCGCGGTAACGCTTGCCCGCCGCGGCGTTATCACGCGCGAGGATCTGGCCGACCAGTCGGTGGGGGATGTGCTGGACATCGTCGACATCGGAGAGGAACGTGCCGGCGTGCTCATCATGAAGGCACGAGAGATGTGGTTCGCGGACGAGAGTCCTGAAGCGCCGAGCGACGAAGGAACCAGTGCCGAGGCGTCAACGGGCTCGGGTAGCTAGAGGTAGGCATATGTCGGAAGTCACTGTTCGGGAGCTGGCGGAAGTAGTAGGGATCCCCGTGGATCGCCTGCTGGCGCAACTCGGCAAGTCCGGATTGCCGCATACCGAGGCCGATCAAAGACTCAACGAACAAGACAAGGCCCAACTTCTTGGGCATCTTCGGCAGCTGCATGACGGTGGTGACAGCGACGCAAGCATGCCGCGCAAGATCACGCTCAAGCGCAAATCCGTCAACGAGCTGAAAGTCTCTACCCAGGGCCGTAAGAAAACCATTACGGTAGAAGTGCGCAAGCGCCGCACCTACGTTCGCAATGCGGAGAAACAAGCCGTCGAATCCGTCCCTCTCGAAAGCCGTGACGAGGCGCAGCGCATGGAGGCGGCCAAGCAAGCACTGCACGACGAGGCCAAGCGCCGTCATCTGGAAATCGACGATCGGCTGCGTGCCGAGGAAGAGACTCGCGAAAAGGCGGAGACGGCACGTCAAGAAGAGGAGATCGAAAAGCGCAAATTCGCGGTAGAAGAGCGGGCGCGCGAGCAGGAAAAAGATACAGAAAGGAAGAAGAAAGAGGAACAATCGGCCAGCGCCAGCGAAGCATTCGATGCCGCGCGTGCCAAGGCCGAAGAGACACTCGCAGCCGAGCAGGTGGCTTCCGTTTCGGCCAAGAGAGGCGATGCCCGCAAGCCTGACCGCGGTGCCAGAAGAGGTGACAAGCCGAAGCATGGCCGCACGGAGTTGCACGTGGCGAGCGAAAAGAGCGGCCGCCGTCGTAAGAAACCCAAGGCGCGTCCGGTCATCAAGGCATCGCCCTCACGCCATGCCTTCGAGCTGCCGACGGCGCCAGTCGTTCGCGAGGTCTCCATCCCGGAAACCATTTCGGTGTCTGAGCTTGCCCAGAGAATGTCCATTAAGTCTTCTGATCTCATCAAGGCAATGATGAATCTCGGAACCATGGTTACCATCAACCAGGTCATCGACCAGGACACCGCCACTATCGTCGTCGAAGAGCTCGGCCACACGCCGGTGATGTTCAAAGAGGACTCGGTCGAGGATGAACTGGTTCAGGAAGGCACCGACGGCCGGCCGTCGGTTCCGCGTTCTCCCGTGGTCACGATCATGGGACATGTGGATCACGGCAAGACGTCGTTGCTCGATTTTATTCGCCGCACCAAGGTGGCCGAAGGAGAAGCGGGCGGTATCACGCAGCACATCGGTGCTTACCATGTCGAAACGAGCAAGGGCACGCTGAGCTTTCTGGATACGCCGGGTCATGCCGCGTTCACCGCGATGCGCGCCCGGGGCGCCAAGGTGACGGACATCGTCGTGCTCGTCGTGGCTGCCGATGACGGCGTTATGCCGCAGACCATCGAGGCAATCCAGCACGCGCGCGCGGCAGAGGTCCCGATTATTGTCGCGGTCAACAAGATCGACAGGCCCGACGCCGACCCGGAACGGATCAAGCAGGAGCTGGCCAATCACGAAGTGATTCCAGAGTCTTGGGGCGGTGACACGATTTTCGTAAACGTTTCCGCCAAGACCGGTGAAGGGGTGGAGGAGTTGCTCGAGTCGCTGATTCTTCAGTCGGAAGTATTGGAATTGAAGGCGCCGGACACCGGCCCTGCCCGCGGCGTCGTGATCGAGGCACGGCTCGACAAGGGACGTGGCCCCGTGGCGTCCATGCTCGTGCAGTCCGGTTTGCTCAAGAAGGGTGACATCATTCTCGCCGGCCAGGAGTTCGGCCGGGTGCGCGGTCTGTACGATCAGACCGGTCAGGAAATTCAACAGGTCGGGCCGTCCATTCCCGTTGAGGTCCTGGGGCTCTCTGGAACGCCGAATGCGGGCGACGAGGCCATGGTCGTTCCCGACGAGCGCAAGGCGCGGGAAATCGCCCAGTTTCGTCAGGTCAAGGATCGCGAGGTGCGTCTGGCGCGCCAGCAGGCGGCGAAGCTCGACAACATCTTCGACCAGATGACCGAGGGTAAGGTCGACGTTCTGAATATCGTCATCAAGGCGGATGTGCAGGGCTCGGTGGAGGCGCTGCGCGACACACTTACCGAGCTTTCCATGGATGAAGTGAAGGTCAACGTCGTGACTGCCGCCACGGGTGGCATCAGTGAAACGGACGTGAACCTCGCCATTGCATCGAAGGCCATCGTCATCGGCTTCAACGTGCGCGCGGATGCCGCGGCACGCAGGATTATCGAAAACGAGGGCGTGGATCTTCACTATTTCAGCGTCATCTATGACGTGATCGATACCGTAAAGCAGGCGATCAGCGGCATGCTGTCGCCGGAAGTGCGCGAAGAAATAATCGGCATCGCCGAAGTTCGCGACGTGTTTCGATCCAAGAAGCTCGGTGCGATCGCCGGCTGTATCGTCAGCGAGGGTGTCGTACGCCGCAGCAGTCCCATTCGGGTGCTGCGCGACAGCGTGGTCATTTATGAAGGGGAGCTCGAGTCGTTGCGCCGCTTCAAAGACGACGTCAGCGAGGTGAAGTCCGGCACCGAGTGCGGGATCGGCGTGAAAAACTATAATGATATAAAAGTCGGCGACCAGGTCGAAGTATTCGAACGAACCCTCGTCGAGCGCACGATCTGAGTGTCCTGTCGAAGCCAGAGGACACAAGCTGCATCTGGGGCAAGCAATGGGCATTAAGGACTACAGCCGTTCGGAACGGGTCGCTGATCAGATTCAGCGCGAGGTCGCCGAAATCATTGCCCAGGAGCTGGAGGATCCCCGCATCGGGCGGGTGACCGTGTCTGCATCGTCGCTTTCGAAGGATCTTTCCAATGCGACGCTCTTCATCACGATGCCGGCGGATGGTGACGTACAGCGTGCCCTCGAGGGGCTCAATCGTGCCAGCGGATTCGTTCGCAGACGGCTGGGTCAGCGGGTGCGCATGCGCCATGTGCCGCGACTGCGCTTCGCCCACGACGAGACGCTCGATCGCGCGACCCGCGTCGGCGAGCTGATCGACGCGGCGATGCGCACCGACAGCGATTCCAACGATCGATCCCCGGAGGACAGTTAGCATGGGCCGGCGGCGTAGACACGGACGTGATCTGACCGGCATTATCTTGCTGGACAAGCCGGTTGGGCTGGGTTCGACGCAGGTGCTGCAGCGGGTAAAGAACCTGTTCCAGGCGCGTAAGGGCGGTCATACGGGTAGTCTGGATCGGCTGGCGAGCGGCCTGCTGCCGCTGTGCTTCGGAGAAGCGACGAAGATCTCGGGGTTTCTTCTCGACGCCGACAAGCGTTATCGATCGACATTCCGGCTGGGTGTCGTGACCAGCACCGGCGATGCGGAGGGCGAGGTGATCGAGCGCCACGATCCCCCGCAGCTCGATGAACGGGAAATCCTGCGGGTACTGGCGGAATTCAAAGGCCCCATCGAGCAGGTGCCGCCCATGCATTCGGCCATCAAGCACCAGGGGCAGCGTCTGTACAAGCTCGCCCATCAGGGGATCACGGTCGAGCGCCAACCTCGGAGCGTGACTATCCACCGGCTCGAGCTGCTCGGCTTTGGCGACGGACGCTTGCGCGTGGAAGTGGATTGCTCCAAGGGAACCTATATACGCACGCTTGCCGAGGACATCGGCAGGCGCTTGGGGTGCGGGGGCAGTGTCGAGAGCCTGCATCGCTTCGGCGCCGGGCCCTTCGATGCCAAGGACATGGTATCCCTCAGCGAGCTCGAAGAACGTGCCGAGAGCGGGCTGGCCGCTCTCGATGAGCTGCTCCTGCCCATAGAGGCGGCGGTGGCCCACTGGCCGGGAATCCGCTTGCCGGACGCGGTCGCTTATTATCTGCGACGCGGCCAGCCGGTGCTCGTTCCCCACGCCCCGACCGAGGGGTGGGTGCGGATCTTCGCGGGCGGCGATCGCTTCGTGGGTATCGGCGAAGTTCTCGACGATGGCCGTGTGGCCCCCAGGCGACTCATGAATGCCAGTTGAAAGTTATTATCAATCATACGCTTATGGCCAGCCGCGAATGCCTCCGCGCCCTTGTTCAGACAACGGTGTGAGAGTAGAATACGCGGCCTAAAATTTGAGTACAGGAAAAATTTGAGCGATGTCGATAAGTGTCACCCAGAAGCAAGAAGTGGTGTCGGAATACCAGCGCAGCAACAGCGATACTGGATCACCGGAAGTTCAGGTGGCGCTGCTATCGACGCGCATTCAGAATCTGACCGGTCATTTCAAGGCTCACATTCACGATCACCACTCGCGCCGCGGCTTGCTGAAGATGGTCAGCCAACGGCGCAAGCTGCTCGACTATCTGAAAAGCAAGGACGTCGAACGCTACCGAGATCTGATCACCCGCCTGGGCCTTCGCCGGTGATGTCGCCGCCGATGGTGACATCCGGCAGCTCGCAACTCCATCAATGAATCCGTCGTCGACCCTTGGGTCGCGCCGCCGCTTAACGCTCCCAGCGTACATTCCAAAGGTAATCCATGACAGCCATTAAAAAGTCCGTTCGTTACGGCGCCCACGATCTGGTCCTCGAAACGGGGGAAATCGCCCGACAGGCATCCGGCGCGGTTGTCGCCAGCCTCGGCGACACCATGGTACTGGTCACCGTGGTAGGTAACCCCCATTCGGATCCCGATCGCGGTTTCTTTCCTTTGACCGTCGATTATCAAGAGAAGACCTATGCCGCCGGCAAGATCCCCGGCGGTTTTTTCAAGCGTGAAGGGCGTCCTGCCGAAAAGGAAACCCTGACCTGTCGCTTGATCGACCGGCCCCTGCGGCCCTCCTTTCCGAAGGGCTTCAAGCACGAGGTGCAGATCATCGCCACGGTGATGTCGCTGGACCCGGAAATCGATCCGGACATTCCCGCGCTCATCGGCGCGTCGGCGGCGGTGTCGCTTTCCGGCATGCCTTTCAGCGGTCCCATCGGCGCGGCGCGGGTCGGTTATATCGGTGGTGCGTTCGTGCTGAATCCCACTTTGACGCAGATCAGTGAATCGGACCTCAATCTGGTCGTTGCCGGATCCGAGAAAGCCGTGTTGATGGTGGAATCCGAGGCCAAGGGCTTGCCTGAAAGCGTGATGTTGGACGCCGTGCTCCACGGTCACGAGCAGATGCAGGCGGCAATCGGTCTTATCCGTGAACTCAAGGAAGAAGCGGGCAAGCCTGCTTGGGATTGGAAGGCGGAGGCGGACGACGAGGCGCTCGCCGAGCGCGTTGCCGCGAGTGCGACCCACGCGCTCAGCGAAGCTTACCGTATTCCCGACAAGCTCGAGCGCCAGGGGCGCGTGTTCGAGGTTCGAAACCAGACAATCGAGGAGCTGTCGGGCGGCGACGACAGCCAATGGGAAGCGAACGAGGTCGTCGGGGCATTCTCGCAGCTCGAGAAGAGCATCGTGCGCGGTTGGATTCTCGCCGGCGAAAAACGCATCGACGGCCGTAACACCAATACAGTGCGCCGTATCACGACCCGGGTCGGTGTGTTGCCCCGTACCCACGGTTCGGCCCTGTTCACACGCGGTGAGACACAGGCGATCGTGGTCACCACCCTGGGCACTGGCCGTGACGCACAGATCATCGATGCCATCGAGGGCGAGCGGCGTGAGCCGTTCATGATGCACTACAATTTTCCGCCCTACTGCGTCGGCGAGACTGGACGGGTTGGATCCCCTAAGCGGCGCGAGATCGGCCACGGCCGACTGGCGAAGCGCGGCATTATCGCGGTGATGCCGGATCTCACCGAAGAGTTTCCTTACGTCGTGCGCGTGGTGTCGGAAGTCACCGAGTCGAATGGCTCGAGCTCCATGGCAAGCGTATGTGGCACGAGCATGGCGTTGATGGATGCTGGTGTGCCCATCAAGGCGCCGGTTGCCGGTATTGCGATGGGCCTCATCAAGGAAGGGGATAAGTACGTCATACTCTCTGACATCATGGGCGACGAGGATCACCTGGGCGACATGGACTTCAAGGTTGCCGGTACCAGAGAAGGTGTCACGGCGCTGCAGATGGACATCAAGATCGACGGGATCACCCGAGAGATCATGCAGGAGGCGCTCGATCAGGCCCACGAGGGCAGGTTGCACATCCTCGATGAGATGGCAAAAACCATCAGCGAGCCCCGTTCCGAGATGTCGGAATACGCGCCCCGCATCATCAGCATCAAAATTCACCCCGACAAGATCCGTGATGTCATCGGCAAGGGCGGCTCGACCATACGCTCGATCACCGAGGAAACCGGCACCACCATCGATATTTCGGACGATGGTACGGTCAAAATCGCGTCGGTGGATAACGCGGCCGGCCAGGAAGCGAAACGCCGTATCGAGCAGATCACCGCCGATGTGGAAGTGGGGATGATCTACGAAGGTCGCGTTGCCAAGCTCATGGACTTCGGCGCCTTCGTCAACATATTGCCAGGCAAGGATGGTCTGGTGCATATCTCCCAGATCTGCGAAGAGCGTGTGGAGAAGGTCAGCGACAAGCTGAGCGAGGGCGATCGTGTCCGGGTCAAGGTTCTGGAAGTGGACCGCCAGGGGCGCATTCGATTGAGCATAAAGGCGATCAGCGAAAACTGATTGCCCGTGATCCCGTAGGTTGGGCTGAGCGAAGCGAAGCCCAGCAGGCTGGGGGTTGTTGGGCTTCGCTGCGCTCAGAGTCTGTGAATTAATCGCCCAACCTAGCGAGACGGTTCCTGGGGGCCTCCGCAACGCGCAGGGCGCGTTCAGGGGCCGTGGCAGTAGGCGGGTGATTGATTCACAGACTCTCAGCCCAAGCTACGGCATTACGGCACTCCGCCACCCCCCTCGGGAGATCCTGCACGATGGCCCGTCTGTCGTCATCCCTGGTCTTGCCATTGGCGTTGCTCATAGCATCCTGTGGCGACGATGGCGGCACCCTGTATCTTGCAGCAAAGAAGGGCTCACTCGAGGAAGTGCGGCGCTTTGTCGCCGATGGTGTGGATATCGACCAGCATGATTCCGGTGGATTTACCGCCTTGCACGCCGCCATCATGCACCAGCACGGGGAAGTGGCACGCTACCTGCTCGAACAGGGTGCCGATGTCAACGCGACAGCTATTTATGGGGTGACGCCACTGCACGTGGCCGAGGATGCGGACATCGTTCGCCGGCTCATCGAGAAGGGCGCTCACGTGGACAGCTGGTCGAAAACCCGCGGCACCCCCCTGCACGCGGCGGTCAATAGAAATTCCGAACAGGCCGTGGGCCTGCTGCTGAATGCCGGCGCGTCCGTGGATACCGGGGACGTCAAACGCAGTACGGCTCTCCATCACGCGGCGGGTAAGGGCAGGAGCAGCATCGTCGCGCTTATTATCGATGCGGGTGCCGATGTCGACGCCGTCAATGATCTGAAATTCACGCCGCTGCACTGGGCGGCCGGCAATGGCCACGCCGGTGTCGTCGCGCTGCTCATCGATTTCGGGGCGACAGCCACGCTGAAAAGCGACGCTGGCGCGACACCCCGCGACATGGCAATCGCGAAAGGCCACGCTGACATCGCGCGCTTGCTCGAGGCGCAAGGCGCGGACGCACCGTGAAGCATGCCATCGGCCTCGTTTCGGTGGTGATCGTCGTTGCATTCGCTTTTCTCGCCGCCCGGTGGATCGAAGAGAATTACGTGCCTCGAGCCACCGTCGAGCTCCCGAGTGGCCCTTTCCACAACTCCGGCTATCGTCACACGGCGGAAAATGCGCTTCGCCAGTTCTCGCGCTTGGCCGCGACCGAGCAAGCGGCGCTCCGGGGAAATCTCGAAGAAAACATCATCAGCGTTTCCAGCTGGCTCGGCAGGCTGCGGAAATCGAAGATCCAAGTATTGTGTCTGGGGGAGGATCACGAAGATACCACCCGGAGTTTTCTAGCCCATACGATTTTCAGTGAACTTCGAATAGACCGGTTGATGCTGGAGGTGACGCCTCACCAGCTCGGACGGATCGATCAGGAGATCAGATGGGGAAGGCAGCGAGTATCTCTTCTAGGCGCCAACATCGCGGATATCATTCGTGCCGCCCGCGTGCACAATCCCGATATGGAGATGGTTGGCATCGAGGAGACCAAGGCCCAGCGAATCGCGCGACAGCGGCTACCCGGCCCGGGGATCAGGGACGAATCCATACTGAGCAATTTCTGGCGGTATTTTCGTTACGGGCGACGCCAGGTGATTCTTTTCGGTGCCCTGCACTGTATGGACAGGCACCAATGGCTGTACGGCCGAACACGCCGCCTTGCGCCAGCCCGTGTCGTCGACCAGATGCTCAACGTTCGGGTGGTGGAACGGCATCAGGAGGGCTCCATAGAAGCGTTGGTCTACTTTCTGGAAAAGATTGGCGTCGACCGAGGCGACTTCGTGATCGTCGATTCCCAGGCCGTGCATCCTCTGATCTTCGAATGGTTTGAATTGCTGGGCGTAATGCTTGAAGATTTCACCGTTCTAGTCGTTTTCCAGAGCCGGCCGCCGATGTCCAATGGCTGATCGTTTCGAATTGATCGGGAATGCCTGGGTATCGAATGCGGATTCCCCGCCGGTGGAATGCACGGACGTGCTGGGGCCGGAGGATTGCGCCCTTGCATTGGCGGAGATCCAGACCTGGCCGGGCTATCAGTCGACTCCTCTGCGCTCGCTGCCGGGCATGGCGCGGGCGGCCGGCGTCGGAGAACTGCTCTACAAGGACGAGTCCGGCCGTTTCGGGCTCGGCAGCTTCAAGGCCCTCGGTGGCGCCTACGCCGTGTACCGTTACCTGGTCCGTGAGTTGGCCGAGCGCGGGATTTCGATGCCGGTGCGCGTCCCGGAGCTGATAGCGGGAAAGCATGCAGAGATCGTTTCGACCTTGACGGTGGCTTGTGCTACCGACGGCAACCACGGCCGCTCGGTCGCCTGGGGCGCAAAGATGTTCGGCTGCGCTAGCGTCATCTTTATTCATGCCCGGGTCAGCAACGCCCGGGAAGCGGCCATCTCGGCATACGGTGCGCGGGTGGTGCGCACCACCGGAAACTATGACGATTCCGTTGAGCGGTCGGCGGCCGAGGCGCGAAAGTACGGCTGGCAGGTGGTATCGGATACTTCTTACCCGGGCTATGCGGACGTGCCCCGCGAGGTCATGTCCGGCTACACGCTGATGGTCGAGGAGACCATCGGCGTGCTGCCGAATGCCCGGCCGCCCACTCATGTGTTCGTGCAGGGCGGTGTCGGTGGATTGGTGGCGGCGGTGTGCGCGCCTCTGTGGTGGAGATACGGTGCATCGCGCCCGCGACTCATCGTCGTCGAGCCGAAAAATGCTGCCTGCCTGTATGCCAGCGCGGTAGCCGGGGAGCGGCTGCACATTGGCGGCGATCTGAATACCGTGATGGCAGGGTTATCCTGCGGCGAACCGTCGTTGCTCGCGTGGCCATTATTGGCGGCTGGAGTGCATTATTTCATGCGCATCGATGACGATGCGGCGCTCGCCGCCATGCGCCGCTTGGCGGCGGGGGAGGGTGGTGACACACCGGTGGTGGGGGGCGAATCCGGTGTCGCCGGCCTTGCTGGCCTCGTGGCGTTTCGCGCTGACCCGGACTCGGCACGGCGGCTCGCCCTCGACGAGCATGCCCGGGTGCTGGTGTTCGGTACCGAAGGCGATACGGATGCCGCGCTGTACACGGAGATAGTCGGCGAAAGCGGCGACCAGGTTCGTGCGCGCCAATAGCCACGTGGGCGTGGAGACGGGGCGCAGATCCGCCACCCGACGGGCCATGTCATCGGCATAGTTAACGAAGATGTGTGGTCCGAGGCTCTGATCATGGTTCTCCGGAATTGAACCCGAAAACCGTGCTGCTTGTGTCGCCATACGTCTTCCGCCAGGTTACTTCGCCCAATCACACAACCACGGATCGTCTTGTGCGATCGCGATATGTCATGGCTCAAGACTTGACCCCGTTCTCGGTGTTTCGGTGCAACATGCGAGCCGGTTCAATGCACCCGCACCTCCAGATGACGTCCGCCGCTGATCTGGAAACGCCATCGATTGGCCGCCGTTGGTTGGAGAGAAGTCACGATGGGAGCAGGCAGTGCCTGACGGGCCAGTTGTTTGATGCCGCCTGGCGTCCACTCCAGCAGCAGCAATGACGTGTGAAACTGATCCGGCACCAGCAAGCGGTCGCCATTCGCCGGTCGGCGCAGGCGCCTGGGGTTTGATTTCACGTATGCTGAGAGTTTGTGAATCAATCACCCGCCTACTGCGACGACCCCTGAACGCGCCCTGCGGCGTGCGGGGACCCCAAAAATCGCTTACGTTGCGCGGCGACGCGCGCGATTTTGTGCACCCCCATGGCACCTGGCAAGGATTGCTCCTGCAATCCTTTTGCATTCCCGCCATTGCACATGGATGTGCAGGTGCCGCGAAGCACAGGATGTGCGAGAGCGGCCATCCATGGCGGTCAGATGGGCGAAAGCGGCCGCGCCTTGCAGGGCACGCCCGGGAACCGTCTCGCCAGGTTGGGCGATTCATTCACAGACTCTGAGCTCGGCAGCAGAAGCAGCGCCCGCCATGGCCGTCTGCAGAACCGCAGCCAGTGCAACGTGATGCCAGAGGCCCGCGAGCTGCGCTTCCTGCCATTGCAGGTTGTCCGCGTCATCATTCGTCGATCAATCGAGGTGGGTTTCGAGGAATGCCGGGATGCGCTCCTCGAGCCAGTAACGTGGGCGCCATGGCAGGCTTCCATGGACAAAGCCCACGTGGCCGCCACGGGCGCTGACTTCGAGCGTGATGCTGGGCGAAAGCTCATCGCGGGAGGGCAGTCCATCCGGTGTCATGAACGGATCGTCCTCGGCGTGCAGCATCAGCGTTGGAACTGCGATGTCATGCAGATACTGCCGGCTGCTGGAACGGTTGTAATAGTCATGAACGTCCTTGAAACCGTGCAGCGGCGCGGTAACATGGTCGTCGAACTCCCAGAAACTTCGGCTGCGGTGGGCCCGTTCGAGGTCGATTGGACTGCTGCGATCGGAAAACTTGCGACGCAGCTTGGCGCGCAGATCGCGGATCAGGCGGCGCTGATAGATGCGGGACAGGCCCTGGGTGAGACGGTCTGCCGTCAGCGACAGCGTGTAGGGAACGGAAATCGCCACGGCAGCTACCAGCGGTGCGCCGGCACCCCGTTCACCGAGCCACTTCAACAAGACGTTACCGCCTAAGGAGTATCCGACGGCGGCCAATGCGGGCACATCGCCGCTGGCGTGAAGATGGCGGACCACGTCCGTCAGATCTTGCGTGTCGCCGGAGTGATAGCTGCGCGGCAGGCGATTGGGTTCGCCGCTGCAGCCGCGGAAGTGCATCACCACCCCGCGCCAGCCATGAGTGTGGGCTATCTCCAGCATGCCCGATGCATAGGGCGAGTCGCTGGAACCCTCCAATCCGTGCAGCACCAGAATTACGGGCCCCTGTGTCCCGGGGCCCCAGTCCAAGTCCAGAAAATCGCCATCGTCGAGCTCGATACGCTCCCTGCGCAGTGCAAGCGTGGGGCGGTGGCGGAACAGGGTGGCGAAGATCGTCTGCAGATGGGCGGACTTGAGCCACCAGGGCGCGCGATAGTCGCTGCTCGTCAAGCGTCCGCCAGCGTTCGCCATTCAGCCGTTCTGATCTTCTAAAGTGTAGGGCAGGGTCCCGAGGGTCAACTGTGAGCCGCCGCCAGACGCCGCTCCCCTCCCCGACAGGTCGCCGGCGATCTCGATGGGCATTACAGCGAGCACCGCGAAGCCGCCATCCGGTAGCGCCTGGGCGTTGACGACCTGCGCCTTGGCTGAAGCGGGATCGGCGGAAGTATTCAACCTGTCACCGGGGCCGACAGGAGATCCGCCGCTCCAGTGCGCCCGATACATACGCCGTTTGATGCTTCCCAGGTGTTGGGTGCGCGCCACGATCTCCTGGCCCACGTAGCATCCCTTGGTGAAGCTCACGCCGCCGATGCGATCGAGATTGATCATCTGTGGCACGAAGGTGTCGCTGGTAGCGGGTCCGATGCTGGCGACACCAGCCTCGATGTCCAGAAGCTCCCAGGTGCCGGCGCCGGCGGCCACGGCGACCTCGCGGCAGGCGTTCCACAGCTTGACGATGGCGTCATGGTTACCCAGCAACTCGTAGCGGGGGCGCTGGCCGCGCAATCGAATGATGGTCACGTCGCCGGTGGCGCGTCGTTCTTCGGTGTTTTCCGGCAGGGGGCCGAGCAGATCGCGCAAGCGTGCCGCGGTATTGTCTCCGATGGCACCCATGCGCATCCATGAAGCGCTGGCGTCTTCGAGAGTCGCGTGTGCGCGCAGCACGAACATCCGCATTCGTTTCAGGGTCTGCTCGAGAAGAGATCCCGGCAGCTGCAGCAACAGATGTCCGTCATGCCGGAAAACGAGCAAGTCGGTCAGCACCCGGCCCTTCGGCGAGCACCAGGCGCTCTGTTGGGCGCGCTGCTCGGTGATCTCGCGGACGTCGCTGGTGAGCTGTCCCTGGAGAAATTCCTCGGCTTCATCGCCGTCCACCGTGATGAGGGCAAGGTGCTGCAGATCGAATACGGCATCACCGGCCAGGGCCGCTCGTGCTTCCGCGCAAGCTTCACCGAAGCGTACGATACGTGAACCGTCACGCACCAGCTCTGCAGCCGCCAGATCCGTTGTTCGTGTATCAGTCATCGGGGCTCATGGGTCGAAAAGATCCTGTCTCGCAGGATGGCGACGATCCGGCGGATCTCCGCGTCATCGGGTTTCGGCTCGGCCGTCAGCCAGGCGAGAATGTCCTGGTCCGGTTGCGCCAGAAGCTTTTCCAGACAGTCCAAATCGGCGATTCCCAATGATTGTAGTCCGGTGGCGAGAAATTTCCCCAGTAGCAAATCCAGCTCGCGCATACCGCGCCGACATCGCCAGGCAATGCGCGCACGACGTGTATCGAACGAATCTGTCCTCACATCGCGCTACAGGGAACGTGTAACCAGCAGTTTCTTGATTTCCGCAATGGCTTTTGCCGGGTTGAGGTTCTTCGGGCAAGTCTTGGTGCAGTTCATGATCGTGTGACAGCGGTACAATCTGAACGGATCCTCGAGGGCATCCAGACGTTCGCCGGTGTATTCGTCCCTGGAATCGACGATCCAGCGATAGGCTTGCAGCAGTATCGCAGGTCCCAGATAACGATCCGCGTTCCACCAGTAGCTGGGACAGCTGGTGGAACAGCAGGCGCACATGACGCACTCGTACAGGCCATCGAGGCGGACACGATCTTCCTTCGACTGCAGCTGTTCCTTGTCCGCGCGCAGCGGTGTTTGCGTGCGCATCCACGGTTTGATGGCTGCGTACTGGGCGTAAAACTGCGTCAGATCCGGCACCAGATCCTTGATCACCGACATGTGGGGCAACGGGTAGATTGCCACGTCGCCCTTGATCTCGTCGATGCCCCTGATGCACGCCAAGGTATTCGTACCGTCGATGTTCATGGCGCAGGAGCCGCAGATCCCCTCGCGGCAGGATCGCCGGAAGGTCAAAGTGGAATCGACTTCGTTCTTGATCTTGATCAGCGCATCCAGAACCATGGGGCCGCAGGTGTCCAGGTCCACCTCATAGGTATCCGTGCGGGGGTTATCGTCGCCATCGGGATCCCAACGGTAGACGCGGAAGCGCCTGGTACGTTTCGCGCCATCGGGCGGGGGAAAAGACTTGCCCTTTTTCACAACGGACTTCGCCGGTAGAGTGAATTCAGCCATTCACGCGTCTCCGTTCAATAGACCCGGGCCCTGGGGGGGATCACCTTGGTGTCGTCAGTGAGCGTGAACATATGCACTGGACGGTAGTCGATGCGTGGCTCTCCGTGGCCGTTCAGCCATATCAAGGTGTGTTTCATCCAATTTTCGTCGTCGCGATCGGGATAGTCTTCACGGGCGTGAGCGCCACGGCTCTCGGTACGGTTGCGTGCGGCGAACATCGTTACCAGCGCCTGGCGAAGCAGATTGTCGAGCTCCAGGGTCTCCATCAGGTCCGTATTCCAGATGAGCCCGCGATCACTTACGCGTACGTCTTTGATCGACTCCCGTACCTCGTTGATCAGCTCGACGCCCTCGTCCAGGGTTTCGCCGGTACGAAATACTGCCGCGTGGCTTTGCATGACCCGCTGCATCTTGAGGCGAATGGCGGCGGTGGGAATCGTGCCATCGGCGTGGCGCAATCGATCCAGACGAGCCAGCGCCTTGTCTTCGTTGTTCGCTTGCGCGGGTGCTTGCCGCTCGCCCGGCACGATGAGCTCGGCACAGCGTTTCGCCGCCGCGCGTCCGAAGACCACGATGTCCAGGAGCGAATTCGATCCCAGCCGATTGGCACCGTGCACGGACACGCAGGCGCACTCGCCGATGGCCATGAGTCCGGGAACCACGTGGTCCGGATCCCCGTTCTCGAGCGTGACCACCTCACCGTGGTGGTTCGTGGGGATGCCGCCCATGTTGTAGTGGACGGTGGGCAGCACTGGAATGGGTTCCTTCGTGACATCGACGCCGGCAAAAATTTTCGCCGTGTCCGCGATCCCGGGAAGGCGCTCGTGTACGACATCGGGCCCGAGATGTTCCAGGTGCAGGAACATATGGTCCTTCTCGGCACCCACGCCACGGCCTTCACGCATTTCCATCGTCATGGCACGGCTGACCACATCGCGACTGGCGAGATCCTTGGCGTTGGGCGCGTAGCGCTCCATGAACCGCTCACCTTCGGAGTTCGTCAGGTAGCCACCTTCGCCGCGCACGCCCTCGGTAATCAGGCATCCGGCACCATAGATCCCGGTGGGGTGAAACTGTACGAACTCCATGTCCTGAAGGGGCAGGCCAGCGGTCAGGGCCATGGCGTTTCCATCACCGGTACAGGTGTGGGCGGAGGTGCAGGAGAAATAGGCACGCCCGTAGCCACCGGTGGCGAGCACGGTCATATGCGCGCGAAAGCGGTGAATGGAGCCGTCTTCCAGGTTCCAGGCGATCACACCGCGACACGTGCCGTCGTCATCCATGATCAGATCGAGGGCGAAGTACTCGACAAAAAACTCGGCCTGGTGCTTGAGGCACTGCTGATAAAGGGTGTGCAGAATCGCATGTCCGGTACGATCGGCGGCGGCGCAGGTACGCTCGGCGCGGCCTTCACCAAAATGCGTCGTCATGCCACCGAAGGGGCGCTGATAAATTTTCCCTTCCTCGGTGCGCGAGAAGGGTACGCCGAAGTGCTCGAGCTCGATGACTGCGGCGGCCGCCTCGCGGCACATGTACTCGATGGCGTCCTGATCGCCGAGCCAGTCGGATCCCTTGACGGTGTCGTACATGTGCCAGCGCCAGTCGTCCTGGCCCATATTACCCAGGGCGGCGCTCATGCCCCCCTGAGCGGCAACCGTGTGGCTTCGGGTGGGAAAAACCTTGCTGATGCAGGCCGTGGAGAGTCCCTCCGCGGCAAGACCGAAAGTCGCGCGCAATCCGGCGCCACCGGCGCCGACGACGATGACATCGTAGCTGTGGTCGACTATTGAATAGGCAGCCGGCATGGACCTGTCTCAGCTCCCGAATGCGATACTCAGCACGGCGAACAGACAGGCACCAGCCATCAGCAGAGACACGAACTTGGCAACCACGATGCTGGCGAGCTTCAACCACTCCGTGTGCACGTAGTCTTCCACCACTACCTGAAGTCCCAGCTGCCCATGATAGAAGATCGCCACGATCAGCGCGCAGCACAGAATGGCAACCAGGGGCGAGCGCAGCCATGCGATGACGGTGGTGTGATCCGCCGTTGCCAGGACGATCAACGAGGCGACGAACCACAGACTGAGCGGCACCAGGGCCACCGCCGTCAAGCGCTGCATCCACCAGTGATGGGTGCCCGATTTTGCCGATCCGAGTCCCCGGGCCCGGGCCAGCGGCGTGCGGAACTTCATGCACCACCTCGTAAGGCATAAGCGAGACTCCAGGCCAGCACCGTCATGGCGATGGACACGATGACGACGGCGGTGCCGGTTATATAGACGGTCTTCAGCTCGAAGCCGAGGCCCACATCCCAGAACAGGTGACGAATGCCGTTGCACAGGTGGAAAAACAGCGCGAAGCTGAATCCCAGCAGCACGATTCTGCCGAACCAGGACGCAAGCAATTGCTGCGCCGCGGCGTAAGCTTCGGCACCCGATGCCGCCGCCAGCAACCAGTACACCAGCACCAGCGTACCGACCAGCAACGCGATGCCGGCGACCCGGTGGGTGATGGACAACACCGAGGTGAGCTGAGGTCGGTAAATCTGCAGGTGAGGGGATAGTGGCCGCTGACTCTTTTCCATAGGCATGGAGCCCCGTGCTCGCCCCTCGCGGTAATGCTGAATTCGGCCGTGGTTGCTGGTGACTGCGACGGCCGCAGGTTTCATGCAAAAACGGCGCCGCGCGGCTAAGTTACTTGGTTTGCCGGTCGCTTCGCAAGTCAGGCACCGGTACCTGGGCCTCGCCAGAGACAGCGCCGGCGGATCAAAAGTCCGTGCATCGGCCGTTGCGTTCCCAATCGCCGTAGCGGGTCGGCTCGGGCCCTGGCGGACCGCCGATCTCCCGCTGGGGAGCCTTGCCGGTTGCCTGCGGGCGGGCCGCCTTTTCGGGCCCGGCGTCCCTGGCGCGGGCCAGCCCCGGGGCATTTTGCTGCGGATCTTGCTTCGCTCTGACGGACTCAGGCATATGGCGGGATCTCCACGGGGGCTCGCGCATGGCGCTACTTGTGCGTCGCACAATTTCCAGTATGCCGGGCGCTGGCGCCCCCTGCAAGAGCCCCCGGCGGCGCCCGGCAGGGCCGAAAGCCTCTCTCGAAAGGCCGGGCCAGGGGTTAGCGTGGCGGGATTGTCCGTGCTACTCGGGAATGCCGTGTCAGAGGATCCGGCCAGCAGCATATCTCTGCGTCTTGGCGCGTCGCGGCAGCTCGGTTTGTTACTGGGCGCGCTGCATCTTGGCGCCGCCGCCTGCGGCTTCGCCGCCGATCTACCCCTGGCGGTCCAGAGCTTGCTGGCTGTTTGCCTGCTGTCGACCGCCCTGCGCGCCATCGCACTCCACGGATCGCGACGGGCGGCCCGCTCCATCGTGCTTCTCGTGTGGGATCGGCGCGGCCAATGGCGGCTGGTGCGGCGGGATGGCCGAGTGCTGGATGTGCGCCTCGAACACGGCGCCTACGCACACCCGAAGCTGCTGGTGCTGCCGTTTCGCAGCCGCTCGGGGCAGCGCGTGCCGGTGCTGGTGGCGGCGGACATGGCGGATGCCGAGGGCCTGCGGCGATTGCGCGTGCGGCTGCGTTGCGGGTCCTCAAACAACCCCTGAGCCGAGCGCCAAGGGGCGGTGTGTTCATCGCGTCACTGTTTCGTCATGTTCATCGCCCGCGGGTCTCAAGAGAAGCGCAGCGTGTCCCGATATTTTCAACAACCCACCCATTCCATCCGTTCGGCGACCGGGGAGCAACGGGTCTCCGGGCACTCGCATCGAGGATTCTCCATTGAGCGATCAGCGGTCGCTGAAGGTCGACGACGCCCAAGCGGTGCTGTGGAGCGCCGAAATTCTGGAAATTTCGGAATTTGAACTGTTCGACACGGCCTATCAAGCGTGGTACCGGGAGACCGCCCAGGTCGCGCGCCCGGAGCGCATCTTCGCTGACTACATGTTCGACGAGGTGGTGCCTTTCTGGGTGCGCCACTTCACCCGTACGACCCTGGAAACGCACGACGGCTGGCGGTGGGATGAGGAGATCCCGGTCCACGTGTACGTAGGCGCCTGCCTGTGCGCCGCGTCGGCAACAATGGTGTCTACCGTCGGACTCGCCCTCAGCTTGTTTCTGCCCCACCTGGTCTTTCCCTGGATCGACGCCGACTACGCGGCATTGCCCGCCTGACGCCCAAGCCGCGGCGGCCGGGCGCCTGACCGGGCAGCTGAATCTCGAGGTCCGGATTGGCTACACTGTGGTCCGGTGTTTGCTTCGGGTGTTTCATGCTGACAGTGACTCAGGCCCTGGCCGCGGAAGGTCCGCTGGCCGATCGCGTCGAGGGCTTTCACGGCCGGCCGCAGCAGCAGGCGATGGCCGCTGCCATCGAGCGCACCCTGGACGACAATGGTGTGCTCGTCTGCGAAGCCGGCACCGGCACCGGCAAGACCTTCGCCTATCTGGTGGCGGCGGTGCTCTCGGGCAAGCGCGTCATCGTCTCCACCGGCACCAAGAATCTTCAGGAGCAACTGTTTCACAGGGATCTGCCCCGGGTACGGGATGCCCTGGCGGTGCCCCTGGACAGCCGGTTGTTGAAAGGGCGCGCCAACTACCTCTGTGTGCAGCGCCTGGCGGTGCACGCGGCCTCGCCGGGTCTTCTGGACCGGAAGCTGGAGGCGGATCTGGCGCTCATCAGGGAGTGGGCGGGTCGTACCGAAGAGGGTGACCGTGCCGAGCTGGTGGAAGTCCCTGAAGGTGCTGCCGCCTGGCGGCTGGCGACCTCCACCGCCGACAATTGTCTGGGTGGCGACTGCCCGCACTACGGCGATTGCCACGTGCTCAAGGCGCGCCGCGCCGCCCAGTCCGCCGACATCGTGATCGTCAATCATCACCTGCTGTTCGCCGATCTGGCCATTCGCCAGGAGGGCTTCGGCGAGCTGTTGCCCGGTGCCGACGCGGTCATCGTCGACGAGGCCCATCAGCTACCGGAGCTGGCGACACGCTTTTTCGGTATCTCGCTCAGCAGCGGTCAGCTCACCGAGCTCGCCAGCGACGCGCGCGCCGCCTACGAAGCCGAGGCTGGCGACGTGCCGGGATTCCCGCCACTCACCCGGGAGCTGGAATCCAGCCTGGCGACCCTGGTCGAGGGCGTTGCCGCGACACTGCCCGGTGCTTCGCCGCGTATCGCCTGGGACGCCATTCGTGACCACCCGCCGGTGGCGGCGGCGGTGGACGGACTGAGATCCGCGCTGGCGGCGATCGTCGAGGCATTGGCTCCCATGGCCGAGCGCGGCCGGCTTTTGAGCGCGCTCGAGCGGCGCGCCCGGGAACTGGGCGAAAGGCTGAGCATCTTGAGTACCGGTTCCTCCCCGGAAAGCGTGCACTGGCTCGAGCTGACGGCGAATTCCCTGCGATGGCACGCGAGCCCCCTGGATGTGGCGGACTTGTTTTCCAAGTGGACGCAGGAGCAGGGCGGTGCCTGGATTCTGACATCGGCGACCCTGGCCGTGGGCGGGCGCATCGAGCCGTTCGCCGAGCGGCTCGGCCTGGGCGATGCACGCATGCGCGTATGGGAGAGCCCTTTCGACTTTGCCCACCAGACACTCTGCTATGTTCCCCGAGGTTTGCCGGAACCTCGGGACAGCGGCTACGTGGACGCGGTGGTGGCCGCCGTCGTGCCCGTTTTACGGGCGAGCCGGGGACGCGCTTTCGTGCTGTTCACCAGCCACCGGGCCCTGCGGCGCGCGGCGGATATCCTGGAGGGCTGCCTGGAATATCCGTTGCTGGTGCAGGGCAGCGCGCCCCGGGACGAGCTGGTGCGGCGCTTTCGCACTACCCCCGGTGCGGTATTGCTGGGCACTGCGAGCTTCTGGGAAGGCGTGGATGTGCGCGGCGAGGCATTGTCGTGCGTCGTCATCGACAAGCTGCCCTTCGCGCCACCGGACGATCCCATCAACGAGGCCCGGGCGCGGGCATTGAAAGCCGCCGGACGGGATCCCTTCTTAGAGCATCAGCTGCCCCAGGCGGTCATCGCGCTCAAGCAGGGCGTAGGGCGCCTCATCCGTGACGCCGGCGACCGCGGCGTTGTCGTCTTGTGCGATCCCCGCCTGCTCTCCAAGGCGTACGGACGCGTATTCATCGACAGCCTGCCGCCGATGCCATTGAGCCGCGACATCGACGACGTGGTGGAGTTTTTCGCCCATCCATGAAGCTGCTCGCCATCGAAACTGCCAGCGACGCCTGCTCCTGCGCCCTGCTGACGGATGAAAACCGTTTCGAGCGCTTTTCCATCGCACCCCGGCAGCACGCGGAGCTGGTGCTGCCCATGGTCACCGCGCTGCTCGACGAGGCGGGGCTGGCGCTCAGGGATCTCGACGCGTTGGCTTTCGGCCGCGGCCCGGGTTCCTTTACCGGCGTGCGGATAGCGGCGGGCGTGATTCAGGGACTCGCCTACGGTGCCGATCTGCCCGTGGTGCCGGTGTCCTCCTTGCAGGCGCTGGCCCAGGGCGCTTATCGTGAAAGCGGCAGTGCCCGTGTTCTTGCGGCCTTCGACGCCCGCCTGGGCGAAGTTTACTGGGGTGCCTACGAAGAAAACGGAAGCGGCCTGATGACCGCTTGCATGGATGATCTGGTAAGCGCGCCCGGCGCGGTGCCGCGGCCCAGCGGTGGCGGCTGGCTGGGAGTGGGGGAGGGTTGGGGTGTGTATGCCGGGGTGCTCAGCGCGCGCATCGGCGAGGCTCTCACCGGGACCGAACCGGATCGTCTGGCACGGGCGCTGGATGTGGCGACCCTGGCCAGCGCCGCCTATGCACGCGGCGACAGCGTGAGCGCCGCCCTGGCGTTACCCGTGTACATAAGGGATAAGGTCGCGCGCAAACGCGGCGAGTGAAATTCGCGAATGGTCAGTCCCCAATCCATCCAGTACAATTCCAGCGAATGACGGGATGGACCGGATGAAAGTCGAAAAGCAAAATCTCACGCTGTGCTTCTCGACGCCGATCTGGCGCTTCGAGTTCGATGATTACGAGCCGATCAACGCAGCTATCCGTGAAGAGCTGGAGCGGCTCGGCTGGGACACGCTCGACTAACGGCAAAGAACGATCGTCCACCCGTCGCACTCGTTCAGTGAAGATCGCTTCGTTACGGAGGACGAGATCCCCTCCATACGCATCGTTCTCGAGCTCTTCGTCAGCGCCTGCAACGCCATTGCCAAGGAGCGGAACTGGGATATGCGGGAACAGGAGATGTCGCTGCGCAACTATTGGATTCACGCAACGCCGCCCGGTGAGCTGACCCAGTTCCATGACCACAAGCCGGATCTCTTGAGTGGTGTCTACTACGTGGACAAGCCGGAGAACAGCGGCGATCTGATTTTTGTCGACGTGAATCCCTACCACGAGTACAGCCCGCGGGTGCTGCCGGACAAAACGGATCCCGTCAGTTGTCCGGAAATCACCTTCGAGTGCCAGGAGGGCACCATGCTGATTTTCCCGGGATGGCTGCCCCACAAAGTGCCGCGCAACGACAGCGACCAGCGTCGCGTCTCCATCAGCTTCAACGCTGCATAAATTATCTGAAAATTTCTACAATAACGGTAAGTTATCGAACATATTTAAAGTTAATTCTCGATCACGACAAGCCTTCCGGCCACACTCTTGCATGGCCGCCGGCCGCCTCTGCTCATGCTGGCGGAGCGTTGTTGTTGCGCGAA
>SMUY01191954.1_pt1 | contig 26785 bp, 24 predicted proteins | sample 2456441 | NCBI WGS metagenome assembly SMUY01 (sample SAMN11095931, study PRJNA526329) | marine sediment metagenome | biome: Marine sediment; feature: Surficial sediment; material: Deep marine sediment; isolation source: Hadal surficial sediment | place: Pacific Ocean | collected 2014-11 | depth...
ATCCAGAAGGCGACGACCAAAGTCGCCGCTACCTGCCACGCCAGCGCCTGGCTGATCAGCAGAGGTATACCCAAGCCGAGAACCAAACTGGCTAAGGCAATCCATCGCATGCCCTTCAACCAACGATCCCGGGACGTACGTTTCCATTGCAGCGCGGGCACCAGGCCAACAGCGAGGGCGAGAAACAACATCAGAGGAATGAAAAACCGGTTGAAGTACGGCACCCCGATCGAGATCTTGTCGCCACCGGTCAGCGCTTCGTAGGCAAGCGGATACATGGTTCCCGAGAGCACTATGGCCATTGCGATCACGAACAGGATGTTATTGAGCAGCAGGAATGCCTCGCGGCTGAAAAGCGCAAATCGTGCTCTAGAGCTGATCACCGAGGCGCGAACGGCATACAGGGTCAACGAGCCACCGACAACGACAATCAGGAACGCCAGGATGAAGAGCCCGCGCGTCGGATCCACCGCGAACGCGTGCACCGAGGTCAACACGCCCGAACGGACGATGAATGCGCCAAGTAGACTCAGGGAAAACGTGGTAATGGCCAAAAGCAGCGTCCAACTCTTGAACGTACCACGCTTTTCCGAAACTGCCAGCGAGTGCACGAGTGCTGTGCCTACCAGCCAAGGCATAAACGAGGCATTCTCCACGGGATCCCAGAACCACCAGCCACCCCAGCCGAGTTCGTAGTAGGCCCACCAGCTACCCAGGGCGATGCCCAGGGTGAGAAATGCCCAGGCGATATTGGTCCAGGGTCGCGACCAACGAGCCCAGGCCGTATCCATTCGACCGGACAAGAGCGCTGCGATGGCGAACGCAAAAGCGACCGAAAAACCCACGTAGCCCGTATATAACAGTGGTGGATGGACGATCAGCCCGAAATCCTGAAGTAACGGGTTGAGGTCGGCCCCTTCCATGGGCGTCAGCGGTAGCAGACGGTTGAAGGGATTGCTGGTCCACAACAGAAAGCTGAAGAACCCTACATTGAGCAGCCCCATGACGCCGAGTACCCGGCTCTGGAAACTTAGTGGCAACGTAACACCCTTCACTGCAACGGCAAGGGTCCACATAGACATGATGAGCGTCCACAGGAGAAACGAACCTTCGTGGGCGCCCCACACCGCACTGAACTTATAGTACCAGGGCAGCAGCGTATTGGAATTGGCGGCGACGTAGGCGACCGAAAAGTCGTCATTGAGAAAAGCATATGCCAAAGCTGCGAACGCAAACAGCGCAAACAGAAACTGACCGTTGACAAGCGAGGCTGTCGCTGACATCCAATTTCTATTGCGCAAGACTGGTCCGGCAAGCCCGAACCACGCCAACAGGCCGCTGAAGCAAAGCGCGAGCGTTAGGGAAAGATGACCCAGTTCAGGAATCATTTGTTCTGCATACCTTTGAGATCTGCCAGCTCAGGCGGCATGTAATTCTCGTCGTGTTTCGCCAGCACCTGATGCGCACGGAATATACCCTCGGTGTCCAGGCGGCCCTGTACGAGTACTCCCTGACCTTCGCGGAACAAATCCGGCAGGATGCCGCTATATATCACTGGAAATTGCGACCCCTGATAATCCGTCAGTACAAAACGAACATCCAGCTCCTCACCCACTCTGGCGATGCTGCCCTCCAGGACCATACCACCCGCGCGGATCTGGGTATCCACGGGCGCAACACCTCCGACCACCTTCTCGGGCGGATAAAACATGTTGATATTTTCGTTCAGGGCGACCAGAACGAAAGCGACGCTGATAGCAGCTCCGGCGAACAGAAAAAGTACCGTGAACAGTCGGGTGCGGCGTTTTGGGTGCATTGCAGATCCTATTCCAAAAGTTCTATGACGTTTCAGCTGTCTGCTGGCGGCGCGCCATATCCGCTAATTCACGAATAGTGCGAAGCCGGCTGCGGCGCACGACTAACACGTTTGCGACGACGACCAAGATACTCGCTCCGTAGCTGAACCACACATAAAAACCATGACCACCCATGGCAATAAAATCGGCAAACGATTCAAAGCTCATGCGGACCCACTCACCACGAGTTCCCGAACCCACTGGGTGCCCTGCTCGCGACGCAGGATCTCCAGTCTCAGCCGGCTCAACACGTTTGCACCCAATAAACAGTAGACGCCTACTATGTTGATCACCAGTGGCAACCACATCTCGGCAGGCATGTTGGGTGCCTCAGTCAGTGAGATCGAAGACGTTTGATGTAACGTCAGCCACCAGTCTACCGAGTACTTGATGATCGGGATGTTGATCATGCCCACAATAGCGAGCACCGCACAGGCGCGACCCGCTGTTTCCTGTCGGGGGATGGCTTGACGCAAGGCGTAGAGGCCAAAATACAAAAACAACAATACGAGCATAGAGGTGGTGCGGGCATCCCAAACCCACCAGGCGCCCCAGGTCGGCTTGCCCCACACTGCACCCGTCAGCAACGCTAACACCGTCATGGACATTCCGAACGGCACCACCGTGGCGAGTACCATGTCCGCGAGTTTCATACGCCACACCAACAGCAGCACCCCGGCAAAACCCATCACAATATAGGCCGACTGCGCCACCATTGCGGTAGGAACGTGCACATACATGATCCGGAAGCTATTACCCTGTTGATAGTCCATCGGTGCAAAAACAAGACCCCACACGGTACCTGTCACCAGCAGCACCAGCGCAAGCGTACCGAAAACATAGGTCCAGGGACGGCTGATCTGATAGAACCAGCGCGGTGAACCTAGTTGATGCCAAAGGGTTTTGAGTGTCACTATTGTTCCACACTGATGCGTAAAGCCGCGTGTACCAAAAACGGCGCGAAAGTGATCGATATCATGGTAATTGCCATCAGCCAGTAAATCTGAGCCTGTGTCCCAACCCCATCCATCTGTTGGATCACAGCGCTTGCGCCGAATATTAAGACCGGTATATATAAAGGCAATACCAGTATCGCCAACAACACCCCGCCACGACGCAAACCCACCGTCAACGCCGCACCCACCGCGCCCAGGAAACTCAACGCCGGGGTACCGAGCAGCAGCGTAATCATGAGAGTTGGCAAGACAGTTGACGGTAGAAACAAGATCAACCCGGCAATCGGTGCCAACAGGGTCATAGCCAGGCCGCTGAAACACCACTGAGCGGCAATCTTGGCCAACACGGGTACAAATCCCGGTTCGGCAAGCAGCACCAGTTGTTCCAGCGTGCCATCCTCGTAGTCGCGGCGAAATAGCCCCTCCAGAGACATCATATTCGCAAGCAATACCAACACCCAGATGATCGCGGGTGCAATAGTTTGCAATATCTGCGGATCCCCACGCATACCGAGCGCAAACAGGCTGATCGCGAGAAACAGGAAAAGCAGCGGGTTGAGTGCCTCTTCCTTGGAGCGCGCAATGCTCACGAGCTCACGCTGGAACTGGCTCCAGAATAGCCGTGGTGCGGACCTCGTTGTCAGCGGTGATGCCATGCCAAGCGCCGTGTTCACCGTCATCAGGCGTGCCTACCGAGATCGAGCGTGCGCGCAGGGGATATCGCGAGCGGCTGATGAGTTGCGCACAGTGCGCCGCCGCCAGTGGCAAGATGATCGCTGATGAGACCCGTGATCAACCCTTGACCCGCTTCGTCGAGCGCCGTCAGCGGTTCATCGAGCAACCACAATGGCGCATTGCAGATAAGCAGTCGCGCCAACCCGACTCGACGTTGCTGACCCGCAGACATTCGCTGGCAAACCACGCGTTCGTATCCCGCCATGCCAACACGCTCCAACGCTTCGCTCACCGAAGACGCCCGACCGGCCAATCCATCATACCAGAGCAGGTTTTCTTCAGCGCTAAGGAGCCCACTGATGCCAAGTTTATGACCGAGATACAGCAGACGCGTTGTTTCAATCGTGCCATCGTAATCGGGGAACAACCCGGCGGCGCAGCGCAACAGCGTGGATTTGCCGCTTCCGTTCGGGCCGATCACCTGCAGGCACTCACCGGCACTCAACGTTATCTGCAGTTCAGCAAACAACATGCGCCCATCGCGTTCACAGCTAAGGTCGGCAGTGGTAAACAGGATATCGCTCAAGGGAGGCGCCAGGAAAAGGGAGATTATATCTGAATTGCGTTCAGTAGAGCTGTCCCCGAGTGTACAGGTTCAGCCCGGAATCACCCGGTAACAAGGGCGATAGGTTTCCTTTGCGAGCTTCATGCGACCTTGCGCGACAAACTGTTGTAACAACCGATCCAATGCTTCGGCGAATCCGACATCGCCATGCAGCTCGAACGGCCCCTTCTTTTCGATCATACGGATGCCATAGTCTTTTACGTTACCGGTAACGATGGCCGAAAACGCCCGGCGTAAGTTGACCACGAGCTGATGAGCGGGGAGATCTCGGCTCAGGCATAACCCTGAGACGTTTTTGTGGTTCACCTCGAAAGGTTGCTGGTGTTCAGGTGGCACCTTGAGCAGCCAGTTGAAGTAGTACGCATCTCCATCGCGGCGGCGCTGTTTTTTTACGTCACGCAAGCTGTTACCCAGACACCGGCCTACCTTCTCGGCATCGCCGACAACTATCGTGTACAAATCACCGATTTCTTCACCCAGGGTCAGTTTTAAAAATTCATCGAGCTTGTGGAAGTAGTCGGCGCTCATCCTGGGGCCGGTAAAGATGATAGGCAACTGCTGCTCTTTGTTGGCTGGTTCTAACAGGATGCCCAACAGATACAAAATTTCTTCGGCTGTACCAGCCCCGCCCGGGAAGACAACGATGCCGTGGGCCATGCGCACGAATGCTTCCAGTCGTTTTTCGATATCTGGCAGCACTACTAGGTGGCTGACAATTGGATTGGGCGGTTCGGCGGCTATGATGCCTGGTTCCGACAATCCCAGATAACGCGCTTTGCGCACACGCTGTTTGGCATGACCAACCAACGCTCCTTTCATAGGGCCTTTCATCGCCCCGGGACCACAGCCCGTGCAGACGTCCATTCCCCGTAACCCGAGGTGATAACCCACTTCCTTGGTGTAGTCATACTCGGAACGCGAAATCGAATGACCACCCCAACAGACAACCAGTTTAGGCGGCAGGTCAGGATTTAATACCCGAGCGTGCTTCAGAATGTGGAAGACGGCATCCGTGATCCCTTCCGAACTATCGAGATCAAACAGATCCGCGTTCGATATGTCGGTGCCCACATACACGATATCGCGCAATACGGCGAATAGATGTTGGCGAATGCCTTCCACCATACGGCCTTCCACAAAGGCACTGGCCGGGGCGTTCTTGATGATCAGTTTGAGCCCGCGTGTCCGGCCGGCAACTTCTATCGAAAAGTCGTCATACGCATCGAATATTGCCGCAGCATCGTCGGAGGTGCTGCCGGTGTTCAATACCGCCAACGCACAACGCCGAAACAGATCAAACAACTTGCGCTGTTGTGCGGAGCTGGTCAGCGTTTCGACATCCCGCTGGGAAAGCAATTCCAAGGTCCCCCGGGGTCCGACCTGAGTGTCTATCTTGTCCATAGCGGAATATTAGCCGATTAGCCCAACTCGATTTGGTGCGTGCACCAGAAAAAGTGCGCACGATCGACCTGGAATTTGGTAGGGTAACCGGCAGTAGAGCTGCGAGACGTAATCCATTTTGGATGGATTGAGCAAAAAACCGGGCTGATGTCCGGTTTTCTTCTTATAGAAAAAGCAGCCGGGTACTTGAGCGTTTAGATTGGAGTTAGGTATGTTCTTGGCAAGATTATGTTGCTTGGCGGGTCTCTCGCTGGTTTTGTCTGCGTTATCAGAAGACGCGTTAGCGGGAGATGCATCGACAGAAAAATCGCGAATAGAAGAAATGGTCGTCATCTCCACTCGTGTGGAACAATCCCTGGGTGATGTGCCTGCGGCCGTGAGTGTGATTGAAAAAAAAGACATCCAGCGCGGCAGGCAACAACTGGGCCTGGATGAATCGTTGAACAGGATTCCCGGCGTTTTTTCCCAAAACCGGTTCAACTTTGCTCAGGATTTACGACTGTCAATCAGAGGGTTCGGGGCACGGGCAAACTTCGGTATTCGGGGAATAAAGATTTACTCCGATGGCATACCCGCGACCATGGCAGACGGACAGAGTGGCGTCGATGATATCGATTTGGGATCTACCCGACGTATCGAGGTTACCCGTGGGCCTTCCTCATCCCTGTATGGCGCTTCTTCCGGTGGGATCATCCACCTGTTCACCGAAGATGGACCGGAAATCCCTTTTGTGGAAACCGCCATAACGGTTGGTGAATACGACCATCAGAAGTATCAGCTCAAGGCCGGTGGCCAGTCGGGAAAACTGAACTATCTAATCAGCGGTTCCCACTTGTCATTCGACGGTTATCGAGATCTTTCAACCGTGGAGGCGACGCAGCTAAATAGCAAATTTCGCTACGATTTTGACGCAGACGCCGATCTAACCGTTGTCTTCAGCCTCGTAGATTCTCCCACCGCCGAGGACGCGGGTGCTATCACTATTGCCCAAGTGGACACTGATCGCACCCAGGCTCAACCGAGAAACCTCAGTTCCAATGCAGGTGAAGAGCTTACTCAACAGAAGATCGGTTTTGTTTATAACAGATCGATGTCTGAGAAAACTGAGTTTACGGTTCGTAACTATTACCTGTGGCGGGATTTTTCCACTTTCCTGCCGATCGGGACACATATCGCCTTCGTTGCCGATGATGGCGTTGTGGAGTTCGATCGTTTTTTCTACGGTGGTGGGGTTCAGTTCAAGTTTTCCGGCGAAATGTTCGGCAGGCCTAATCAGGTGATCGCAGGAGTAGACATCGACATCCAGGAAGATGACCGTCAGCGATATCTCAATGAGGCAGGAGTCAAAGGCGCTCTGAGCTTCGACCAGCGTGAGCAGGCTGAAACCTATGGCTTTTTTGTCCGCGATGAGCTTGATGTTACCGACGCAGTCACGCTGATCGTCGGTTTACGTTATGACCAGGTGGATTTGACTGTAAAAGACCGTTACCTGATCAATGATGACCAATCATCCAGTATCGATTTTCATGAATTCAGCCCAACGGTCGGGCTCATTTGGGACATCAACCCCGATGTCAACATGTACGCAAATTACGCCACGTCTTTCGAAACCCCGACGTTTACCGAACTTGCCAGTCCCGCTAGAAATCTGGATGTGAGTCTGGGTGGATTCAACAACGTAAACGCACAACGAGCAAAAAGTGTGGAAATGGGGTTTCGAGGCGGTTTCCTGGATGATCGAATTTATGTCGACGTCGCTGTTTTTTCCATGCAAGTGGACGATGAAATCACCAGCGTTGCCAATATCGGCAATCGATCTTTTTTCGAGAACACAGATACCGATAGAAACGGTCTTGAAATTTATGCGATCGTGGATCTGACGGAAGAACTGACATTTAGTTTCGCCTATACGTATTCGGATTTCGAAATCGACAGCTTCCCAACCAACCCCGATCTGAACGGCAACAGTTTGCCTGGACTGCCGGACAATCAGCTATTTGCTGAACTTACTTACGATCACGATTCGGGTTTTTATGTCGTCGGGGACGTTCTCTACGTCGACGATCTGTACGTAAATAATGCGAATTCGATAAGCAATGATTCCTCAACGGTTGCCAACCTCAGGTTGGGGTTATCGAAGGATTTTGGACAATGGACCATCAGCCCATTTTTAGGCATCAACAATCTGTTCGACGAGGAATACAACAGCAACGTCAGAATCAATGGCTTTGGTGGCCGTCTGTTCGAACCGGGCCCGGAAAGAAATATCTACGGCGGCGTTTCGTTCAGGTACGAGAGGCGCTGACTAATCATTAACAAGCGTAGCCCTGGCGTGACGATCGGACTCGGTACTTAGTTTTCTCTTAGCGGTTTGACCTGAAGTTCCCAGCTCGCGTGATCATCAGGCCCGACCGGTCCGATTGATCAGAGGTTGTCCTCGTAGCGTTGAATCGCTTTTACGCTCGAGTAGGTCGACACGCAATAGGGGACCATGAGCGTCAGCAACATCTTGGCCAGGCTGCGGCCGTCGATCTCAACAGCCATCAGCGCATCACCGTGATTGATCACAATGAGGATGATGCCAACGACCAACGCAGTCTTCAGCGCGCGTTGGACTACGTCGCCACGGGTAGCAATGGGCCAAAACATAGGGAACCTCAAAATATCGAAGTGACGCCAGAATCACTTCAAGCGAACGTTGAACGAAACATGGCCCGTTTCACCGGGCTTGAGTTCTCGACTAAAGGTCCAGCGAATAGTCGTGTAGTGCTGCGCGGAGGCGAGTGAGTCCGACCCGGCTTCCTTGGCCATTAGCTCACTCGCCGTAGCAAAACTTTTACCATCTGTGGAGAATACGATTTCCGTGCCCGCCCCAAACGCGGTTCCATCCAGATACTCGGTAGACTCAGGTATCGCGTTGGTGATGACGACGCTGCCACCATCAACCACCTCGTTCCCGCTGTTCGTAAACGTAATGATGTAACGCAGTTCGTCACCTGGTACGACGCTAAAAGCATCAACCAATTGCCGTTGCACCTGGCCATCCTCGTTCACGAAGATTTCAACCTTTTTCACCGAGTTGCTCAAAGTCACTTGCGCAGCGGCCGAAACCGCAAACAAGAGACCCAGGGCGGCCAACAAGAGACGTAATGTCCCAGTTGCGCATGAACACAAGTGAAGTTCCTTCATTTGCTGCATCATATCTCCTCCTGCGTTTTTTATTGTCTGGGTGAGCTCGCTCAAATACGCCAGTGAATTGACGATTACGGATGATGATACGATTTCGAAGTCGGTGAGGGGGACGAGTTACTTGCTCGTGAGGCGTATGTCGGTGCTCTGTGAAGTGGGGTCGAACCAGATCTCGGCTTCCGCGCGTTGCAGCTGCCGAAGTACGGCCGCACACTTCTCACCCAGGTTTACTTCCTTGACCCCGTAGTCAGTGCCTTCACGCAATACAAACGCTTCGATGATGCCGTTCAGCGCCTCCTCAGACAGCTCCGTCACGAAAATTTTGATCAATTTTGACTTACTCCAAGGATGAACCGTGAACTGTGCCCCAACCTCAGGCATCTGCCTTGAATTTGGTGCGCTTAGATGCGTTACTTGGCCACGTAATCGCTCTCTATGTGGCGTTCCAACAGGACAGGGAACTATGGCCGAACAGGAACATATACTAATCGTCGAAGACGAGCCTATCACGCGCGAACAGCTCGTTTCGTATTTCGAGGAAGAAGGCTTTCGAGTCTCCTCAACAGGTTCCGGCAGCGAAGTCCTGCCAATGGTGGCGGACAACGAAGTCATACTCGTTCTTCTGGACATCAAACTACCTGGCAAGGACGGGTTGACGCTGACGCGTGAGATTCGAGCACAATCGGACATCGGTATCATTCTCGTCACCAGTAAGCTGGAGCAGATCGACCGCATCCTGGGGCTTGAAAGCGGCGCCGACGATTACGTCACGAAGCCATTCGATCCGCGAGAGTTATTGAGTCGCGCGAAAAACCTGATTCGCCGGGTACATATCCAACAGAATCAGCGGCGTAAGAACCACATCCATTCGTTCGACGGCTGGCAGCTCAACTTGAACAAGCGTGAGCTCACCTCGCCGGAAGGTCAGCAGACCACGCTCTCAGCTGGAGAGTATCAGTTGCTGCTGGCGTTCATGGAGAAGGCTGGCGAGGTTATGAATCGCGATCAACTCATGTTCCGGATTCGCAACCGCGAGTGGTTTCCCGACGATCGCTATATCGACGTGTTGGTGGGACAGCTTCGCAAGAAGCTCGGTGAGCGGGCGGCAAACGCCAAGATCATCGCTACAATCCACGGAACGGGTTATCTGTTTACGCCGGAAGTGGCTTAATACAAAAACCCCCGATCGGCGCATGATAAACCGGTGACTTAAGGCCACCGCTAATTCAAAAGCACCGGTATTGAAGAGATTCTAGCGTGGACGAAAGCGTGGACAACACAGTAGACAAACGCATCTACGAAAGTGCGTCCACCTTGGTGAAACGTACCCATTGGAAAGGTCAGCGGGTGGTGAGCAAATCGCTCAAAACAAACGCCCAGACCCCCAATGCCGTCGCGCGCTATCATCATGAATTCAACATCAATCAATCGCTGACGAGCCCCTACATCTGCCGAGCTCTCGCGATAGACGATCAGGGTCATTGCATCATCTTCGAAGACCCCGGCGGTGATTCCTTACGCGAGGTGATCCAAGACGATGCGTTGAGTCTGGCCGAACAACTCGACATTGCGGTGGAAATTGCCAAAGCGTTGCAGTCTATCCACGACGAAGGCGTGATTCACCGCGACCTGAACCCGTCCAACATCATCGTATGCAAACACCCGACGGCCGTGCATCTCATCGATTTCGGACTTGCAACCCTGATACCCTGGGAACATCCCGGTACAGAACAACTCACCCACCTCACCGGAACATTACCCTATATCTCCCCGGAGCAGACCGGACGAGTCAACCGCGTGATCGATTATCGCACTGACCTCTACTCGCTCGGTGCCACCTTGTACGAGTTTTTTTGCGGTATCCCCCCTTTTGCCAATACCGATCCACTCGAACTGATCCATGCCCATATCGCGAGCGCCCCGAAACCGTTAACTGCCGTCGACGAGCACATCCCCATATGGCTTTCCGAAGTGATACAAAAGTTGTTGTCAAAACAACCAGAGGACCGGTATCAAAGTGCCGCGGGCGTTTGCGACGATCTCGTCGAGGGACAGACCCACAGCAACGTCATCCCGTTTCGACTCGGTCAGACAGACAGCCCCAGCCAACTTGCTCTTCCTAAGCAAATTTACGGCAGAGACGCGGAACTGCTGGTGTTTCAGGAATGTATGCGGCGAGTCGTCAAAGGCGAAGTACTGTTTCTACAAATCGTCGGTGCAATCGGTATCGGGAAATCCACACTTTGCGATGTCATGAGCCGGGAAGCCAACGAAAACAGACTGCTCCTGGCTCGAACCAGTGCCCGCACTCTGGATCTTTACGATCCCGACACTATATTCCTTGAGCTCTTACGCCTGGTAGTCCGCCAGGCATTGTCGCTCGGAACCACGACTGGCGACGCGATCGTCGCTCGGCTGGAAGCGCTCGAATCCCCCGATGTGCAATGCCTGACCGCTTACATTCCCGAGCTTAAAAATCTACTGAAGACGGCGGGTGGAGATACCGGACAGACTGACAAGGGAATTCGTGAGCTCCTCGATGCTTTTGCCCCGCAACCCCTGTGTCTGATCATCGAAGAGGTCGATCTGGTTGCCAAGGAATGCTTGGATGCGCTCATCCAGACAGTACTGGAATCCAGTCACGTGTTACTCGTGCTGACCAGAGAACAACCCAACGACATGCTCCTCGCCAGTCCACGAATCGCAACCAAGAGCACAATCGTTGATCTCAGCGTCCTGGATAAAGCCGACGTCCGCGGCTTACTGGTGGATATGCTCTCCCACAGCGAAGCGAGAGTACGAGAGCTTGCAGGCGAACTGCATAGTAAAACCGACGGATTACCGAGCCATCTGTTGGAACTGATCTTCGAGTTACACCGCGAAGAATTCATCTTCTACGATTCTGATTCAGCATCCTGGGCATGGCACATTGACCAGATTCGAGGCCATTTCTTCAGCAACAACTCTATTCGGCGCATCGAGCAACAGATCTCAGAATTACCCGAGTCAACGCAAGCCGCATTAGCACAGGGGGCAACAATCGGTGAGACATTCAGTACCTCGATGGTTGCCAGGTTGCTGGGAGTTCCAGAAAACGAAGTTGCGGCGATCATCCGTCCGGCGATCGGACTAGGGCTGGTAGGCAAGAAACCGACAGACCAAGCAGGGGAGCCTTTCAGCGAATATCAATTTTCCCACCCGCGGGTGCGGGCTTTCATCTACAGCGGCCTGAGCAATGCTGAAAAAGCTGTCGCTCACTTCGCCATTGCGGGAATGCTCGAGACATTGAAACGCCCGAGTGGTCGACATCTGTTACTCATTACCGACCACTTGAATGCCGCGGTGAATCCAACCGACCTCTCGACAGAGAACCGTCAGCGAATCGCTCACTACAACCTGCTGGCGGCGCGCGAGAGCCTTCAGCAAGCGGCCTTTCAACCCGCCTACAAATATTGTCGCAGCGGGTTGGTCTTAATCGACGCAAGAACGGACACGACTCAAACGATCTTCATCGAGTTATGTCAGTGCGCGGCCGAGGCTGCGTTCTTCTGTGGTGACTTCGACCAACTTGATCGTGTCGCCGATCACACACCAAGTAGCAACAGCGCGCTCAGTGAAATCCAAATTCGCGCGGCTGTTGTGCAAAACCGACTCTCTGAAGCCCGCACACTGACACTCAAAGCATTACAGGATCTTGGCTACCCGGTACCGGGAGACGCGCGGCAGTTCGAGCGGTTGCAGCATCGCCTCACTGGGTCGGTAGGCTCGTTTTTCGCCTCTCTTTTCGAAAGGTTGCAACGTTCGCTCCACCTCGCGTTCCGGACGCTGCCTATGCCTGTACCGAGAATAGAAAACATCCATCTTCATCAGGCATTGCGACTCATCGGTTATCTGTTGCACGCAAGCTACCACATGGGGCGTCCGGGTTTGATTCAACTCGCAAACGATGTACTGCGATACGCAAAAGAATACGGCTACAGCGCAGAGGTCGCCTTCGCCTACGCGGCACGTGCGGTGGGTGCAATTGCCAACGATCAACCGGTGCTCGCAGCGCGTTTCGCCGAAGAAGCGCGGTTGCTCGCCGTTCAGTTTCACGGCGATCCTTTCGCGGTTCGGGCAATCACTCTACTGGGTGGCCTGGTCGATCCCTGGTCGACAAACCTCGACCAGACTCTCAACTCACTCAACGAGAATATCGGCCTCAGCATGGCCCACCAGGACTATGAGTTCGCGGCCAGCGCGACGGCATTCTATGCAACCAATGCACTGATACGCGGTATGGATCTCGGCTCACTCAGACGCGAGATCACTATACAGTTGGGACACATCGAAGGTTTCAAACAGGTTACCGGGGTGAACATCGCACGTTTTGTACGTCAGATCGTCAGCAGCCTGCTCGGACTGACGGATGCAGAATTAGACAAAAATCGAGGTTCTGAACTCACCATCTCCAACACCGAAGACGTCGTGGCGCTGGGATATGTCTACGTCCTGAGACTGTATTACGCAGTCCTGTTCAACGACTTTTCGGGTGCTGCCAATATACTCGACCTCGCACGCCGCTACGTAAAAGCGCTCGCAGGCTCACCATTGATGATCCTGTTCGTTTTTGCCGAGGCGATTGTTCAGCTGAAGACCCAACGCCGGGGAACTCGCGGGGCGCGCCGGGCTATCAAACGATTGCGTCGCTGGAACGCCCAGGGAGCCTCCCACGCAGAACCAAAACTGGCGATGTTGCAGGCGGAGCTCGCCTGGCAGCGCGGGGCGACGACTCGAGCGATCGAGTACTACGAATTTGCCGCGGACAGGGCACGTCGCCTCGGACTCGCTAACGACGAGGCACTCGCATACGAGCTTGCCGCGCGAGCCTGTGAAAGCAAAGGCCGAACCGACTTCGCCAAACTATTTGCCCGCAACGCATACCAAGCGTATCTGCGATGGGGCGCGAACGCTAAAACCAACCAGCTGGAACGCGACTTTCAGGCGCAACTCGGGGATGGTTTGAGCCAGTTGCCAACGAATTCGCTGAACGTCAGCGATCTGGCGGATCTGACCGTACGCGATTTCCAGTCTCGCAGTGCAAGCTCAGAGAGCAGTGAATTCAACCAGCGCATTCTGGATACCACCACAGTGCTGCGAGCCGCTCAGGCGATCTCCGGGGAGGTCATGCTAGATGCCGTGCTCACCAAACTCCTGCGTCTGGCTCTGGAGCACGCCGGTGCCCAGAAAGCCTGCATGTTGCTGGTAAACGACAAACGCCTGTACCTGGAAGCCGTGGCTTCTGTAGATGGCGGGCCAACTCGCAGGGTAATTCCACCAGTTCCGTTGGAAGCGAGTGACGATGTGCCGGAAAGCGTCGTTCAGTTTGTTAGCCGCACTAAGGAAGCACTCGTGCTGATAGACGCCACCCAAGAGGATGTGTTCACTCAGGATCCTTACGTACGGCGCATGCAGCCATTGAGCGTGTTGTGCCTGCCGATCATCCACCGTGGTGCAATCACCGGAATTCTCTACGTGGAGCATCGTTGGCTCACTGGCACGTTCACCGCGCAGCGTGTTGAAGTGCTCACCTTGCTGGCCTCCCAAGCGGCCATTTCGATTGAGAACGCCCGTCTCTATGCGGATCTGAAATCGACTCAAGACCAATACCGTGCGCTGTACGACAATGCGATTGAAGGATTGTTTCGTATCGACGCGCAAGGTGTGCTGTTGAGCGCCAACCCCACCCTCGCTGACATCTTAGGATTCGCCAGCGTCGCCGATATGCTCGACGAGTATCGTGATCTCATCGATCGGGTATTTCTGAACAAGAGCCAGGCAGGCCAGTTCATCTCACAGCTCGAGGATCAACAGCTCGTGAACGGATTTGAGGCTCAAGGGATAACTCGCGACGGCCGCACATTCTGGATGGCGCTAACCGCACGGCTGAGCGAGGACCCTGAGGGCGACTATATCGACGGCTCGCTGATCGATATCTCCGGGCGCATCGAGCGCGAACAAGCCAACAAACAACGGCAGATTGCAGAAGCTGCGACTCAAGCAAAAAGCGAATTTCTCGCCAACATGAGTCACGAGATCCGCACACCCATGAATGCAATCGTCGGGTTCTCCAAGCTTGCGCTGGAATCAGGACTCGGCCGCAAACAGCACGAGTACCTCACAGCCATTCGCAACGCGGCAGAGAACCTCTTAGGCATCATCAGCGACGTACTCGACTTTTCGAAGATCGAAGCCGGTAAGCTGACGTTGGAGCAGCGGCCTTTTAAACTGAGTGACATGCTCGCCGAAGTCGAGCGGCTTTTCAGAACGGAGCTTCGTAAACGCAACCTGGAATTTATCGTCGAAAATCGATCCGCACAACACAGTGGGTTCCCGGAAGACGGAGTTCTCCTCGGCGATCCGCTCCGGCTTCAACAGGTACTCGTCAATCTGGTCGGTAATGCGACGAAATTTACCGAGAAGGGGGAGATCCGCGTTGCGGTGTCGGTAAAGGGGTTCCTCGCACCTGAACTCATTCTCGAATTTAAGGTGTCCGACACCGGTATCGGTATCGACGAAGAACACCAGAACCGTCTGTTTGAATCATTCGAGCAAGCCGAAACCTCGACCACACGCCGTTACGGCGGCACGGGACTTGGGCTGACGATCTGCAAGCGGCTGGTCGAAATCATGGGAGGTGACATTGACGTGGAATCGGCACCCGGTCAGGGCAGCTGTTTCACTTTTTCTACCAAGGTGCTGCTTGCGGATGAAAACACCACCTTGCCCAGCTCCGGCCGAAAACGAACGCGAATTACCTCGGCGCTGCGCAACCGCAGAATCCTCATCGCTGAGGACAACCCGATCAACCAGCAGCTCGCGCTCGAGTTTCTCGAGCGAGCGGGCGCAACCGTAGATATCGCCCAGAACGGCCGAGAAGCGGTCGCCAAAGCCACGGAGCACACCTACGACGCTATCCTGATGGATATTCACATGCCCGAGATGGATGGTCTCGAAGCCTGTCGCCTGCTTCGTGAGCAACACATCGACGTTCCCATCATCGCGGTTTCAGCTGATGCGCTCGAAACCCGCAAGGCCTCCGCGCTGGACGCAGGATGTGATAGTTACATCACCAAGCCCATCGATTTCGACGAACTATTCGGCGAGCTGGCCCACCTCTTGCCCGAGGGACACGAGGATCTGAAACGGCGTGCCTCCGATCAAGCCGAAAAAACAGATGTCGAATCGATTCTGGAAGATTTTCCGCTCCAGCGGTTGCCCGGGATCGACATTGGCGAAGCCATTCTCGGCCACAACGGAAATATCCCGCTGATGATCAAGCTCATGGGTGATTTCGGTCACTATTATGGCGACGCGGGTGCCAAGATTCGCGAATTCTTGAGTGCAGAGCGGTACGAGGAAGCCGAACGCCTGACCCATAACCTGCACGGTGTGGCAGGCAGCTTCGGCGCCCAGCGGCTGAAGGATGCCTCGAAAACACTTGAACTTGCCCTGGCGCAAGGCAAGCAGGACAGCCTACGTGGTCTGGTGCGGAGTTTCGAAATTGCGCTCACGGAAGTGTTGGAATCTGCGGCAGAGCTCGCCAGCGATGAGGTGCGATTCCGCGCCTCGGATCTCAGCGAGCAAAGTTAATCGGCAAGTTCGTGCAGCATTAGTTCATCGGGGTTGACAGCAAGCCCCATAAAATCGAACAGCTCAGCGTCCGCGAGATGTGCAGGCACTACATAGCGGAGGCTACGCGCAATGCTCTCGACGCGACCTGGAGCCAACTGATCCCAGCCCTTGAGCATTTCTTTGATGACCTGGCGTTGTTGATTCGCCTGGCTGCCACACAGATTGCAGGGAATGATCGGGTATTTGCGTAACGCTGCGAATCTGGCGAGATCTTTCTCGCGGCAGTAATACAGGGGTCGAATGACCATATTACGTCCATCGTCGCTCTTCAGCTTAGGTGGCATCGACTTCAGGCGTCCACCATGGAACATATTGAGAAACAGCGTTTCCACAACATCATCTGTGTGATGACCGAGGGCGATCTTGTTTGCACCGATCTCTCTGGCGAAGGAGTACAGGATGCCGCGCCTCAATCGCGAGCATACTCGGCAAGTCGTCTTACCCGGGGCGGTCAGCGCCTGGACCACGTGGTAGGTATCTTCCTCGAGCACGTGAAACGCTACCCCTAGATCCGTCAGGTAACGGGGTAACACCTCCGCTGGGAAGCCGGGATGTTTCTGGTCGAGATTTACCGCGATGAGTTCGAAGTCCACCGGCGCGCTACGCTGTAAATTCAGCAGGATGTCCAGCAGACCATATGAGTCTTTGCCACCCGAGATGCACACCATGACACGGTCACCGGCTTCAATCATGCCGTAGTCGGCGATCGCGCGACCCACTAAGCGTCGCAGCTTTTTCTGCAGTTTGGCCTGCAAGCGTTGTGGGTTTTTGTCCAATTCGGTGAGATTGTCGGGATTAGGCTGCAACGAGGAACTCCGTGGCTGTCAAGGGAGCGGTTTTTACATCGCTAACCCGCGTCGCGCAACCCACCATTGGTTATGAAGTGGTAGAAATCGGCGCCAATCAACAGGTACCTGCAGATTAATTCAACCCGCGCAGCACCAGCATCGGCGGTGCCGAAACCAGTGATCGTGTACTGAACAGGCCGACTACCAGGATCAGCAACGACCCCGCCAGAGGCGCGATCAACCACAACCACGGATGCATTTGCATCGGCAAGTCAAAGATTTGGGTCTGCAACATCGCGACGGTGAACTCCGAGCCGACCACCGCGACGATACCCGCAAAAAAACCAAGAACGGCGAACTCTCCGGCCAACGAACCCGCAATGAGCCGGCGACTGCCTCCCAAGGTTCTCACGAGCGCGTGTTCGGCCATGCGGGTATCACGACTGGCCTGGATGCTTGCGATCAACACAAGACATCCGGAAGCAATAACCAGGCTCAAAACCAGCTCGACTGCTTGCGTGACTCGTTCGATGATGCTCTGTACCTGGGCGATGAGGGCATCTACTTCAATAACGGTTATGGTTGGGAATTCGGATAACAAGGTATTGAGAAATCGCTTCTTCTCGGGCGCGAGAAAGAAACTCGTCATGTAGGTAGCGGGAATTTGATCAAGTGCCGCAGGGGAAAAGATAATGAAGAAGTTCGGCCGCATACTCTCCCAGTTCAGACGTCGCAAGTTGGTAATCTCGACATCCACGATCTGACCTGCAACATCGAAGCGCAGCGTATCGCCAACCCCCAGACCCAGACTCTCCGCGTAATCATCTTCGAGTGAGACCAGGGCACCGGTTTCGTTTTCATCCCACCACCTACCTTCGACGACGGTATTGTCATCCGGTAGTTTGCTCGCCCAGGTGAGATTACGCTCCGAACGCAAGCGTGGTCCTGGTCCTTCCACCGAACGATGCTCGTCCTCCCAGGTTTTTGCATCGATCCCGTTCGCTTCGATCACGCGCCCTCGCACCATCGGATAGATGCCTCCCTGGCGCTCGCTGTGTTCAGCGAGCATCGCAGAAAGGTCATCCACCTGATCTGGTGTCACGTTGAGCACGAAGTGATTCGGTGCGTTCTCCGGCAACTGTGAACGCCACTCGTCGATGAGCGACGTTCTGAGCAGCAGGAGAATCAGCAACAGCATGAAGGCTAATCCGAAGATGAGTATTTGCGCCACGTTTTCTCGGTGACGGCGTTGCAATCCCGCCAGCGCGAGGCGCCATCCGCTACCCGCCTGCATCCCCACCACCCGACCGCTGCGCAATAACAAAGTCGCCAACGCGCCGAAGACCAGCAAGGCCGCGCCCGTGCAGATCAACATCCAAGCGGTCAACCAGAGGCTACCGCTGTACCAGATCAAGAGGAACAAACTGCCTGCGGCCGCTGCGCCGTAGCTTAAATACTGCGAAGCCGGGGCCGCGCCCAGATCTCTGCGGATAACCCGCATCGGCGAAATGTTTTTCAGATGCAACAAAGGTGGCAACGCAAATGCCAACGCACAGATGAGCCCCGTTGCTGAACCCAGCAGGAACGGTCGTGCACTCGGCATCGGCAGATCTATGGGTACGAGGGATCCCAGCAGAGCCACGATGATCAGGTGCAAAGCCCCCCCTCCGGCTAGACCGAGCACAACCGAGACCGCACCCACCGCCATCAACAGCGCGAGGTACCCACCAAGAATCTGATTAGCTGTTGCACCGAGCGTCTTGAGAATCCCAACATGATCATAGTGACGCTGAGCATAACGATGAGCACTCAGCGCCACGGCAACACCGGCCAGCAATACACCAAGCAACCCCCCCAACAGGAGAAAACTCTCGGCTCTGTTCAGCGCTGAGCCAATTGACGGACTACTTTCCCGAATGCTGACCCAGCGAAAGTTCGGCAATAGCGGCAACTCATCTTTGAGTTCTGCCAGCGCGCCGTCGTCACCTTTCAGGAGAAGCCGATAGGAGATCCTGCTGCCGGGCTGTACAACCTCGGTCGCCGGTACATCCTCGATACGCATTAGTAATCGTGGTCCAAGATCGAACAACGAGCCACCACGATCCGGCTCCCGCGTGAGGACCTTAACCACCTTCAGCTCGGCAAACCCCACCTCGACAGTGTCACCAAGCGAAATACCAAGAGAGGGGAACAGTCGTGAGTCCAGCCATATCTCCCCTTGCTCAGGTAGCGCCATAGTCACATCACCCGGCGTGAAAGGTTCATCGGAAACCTTGAGCACCCCTCGTAGTGGATATCCCGGCGCAACGGCCTTGACGCTGACGAGCTGGTTGACCTCGTCGCTCGCAAAAACCATGGAGGGGAAGAGCATCGTGTCGGTGAATATGATCCCACGTGCTGAAGCCGCATCACGAAACTCGTCCGGAATCTCACGCGAGCTGCCAATGTAACGGTCAGCTGCAAGGAAATTTGCCGATTCGGAGATCAACGCCTGATGCAACCGGTCGACAAACAAGCTAACTGACGTAACCGTGCCGATGGCAAGCACCAGGGCAACGAGCAGCAAGCCGAGCTCCCCGGACCGCCAATCGCGCCACGCCATGCGCATTACCAGCCGAAAGTTCAAGACACTATTCTCCCGGTATCTAACACTATCGTGCGCTGGCAACGGGAGGCCAGCCGCTCGTCGTGAGTAACGAGGATCAGAGTTGTAGCAAATTCCTCGTTCAACTCGAATATCAGGTCGATGATTTTCTGACCCGTCGCCGTATCAAGATTGCCAGTAGGCTCATCGGCAAACAATACGGTCGGCTGGCATGCAAAGGCCCGGGCGATCGCAACTCGCTGTTGTTCGCCACCGGAAAGTTGCCGGGGATAGTGGGTTGTTCGCTCGCCAAGCCCAACCTTGATCAGCAGCTCCATGGCTTCTTGCTTCGCATTCGTATCCCCGCGCAACTCTCTCGGCAACATCACATTTTCGAGCGCAGTAAGGCTCCCCAATAACTGAAATGTCTGGAACACGAACCCTACATGTTCCCCGCGGACCCGAGCACGCTGTTCCTCATCCATGCTCGTAAGCTCGTTGTCGCTGAGAAACACTGTACCACCGGTGGGTAGATCCAGACCCGCCAGGATACCCAACAAGGTCGTTTTGCCAGAACCGGAGGCGCCGACAATCGCCAGCGTCTCGCCTGCGTTGATTTCCAAATCGATGCCATCCAAGATGGTCAATTCTCCCTCGACGGTCGGCACCACTTTCGCGATGGCCTCAGAACGAATAACTGCTCGGTTCATACGGGTCCTGGTTGTTACGTGCTTGTGGATGAGCGTCCTCGGGCTAGGCAGCAAATTAGCCCATCCTGCGCAGCAAACGATACAAGCGCAGCGAACGATAGAAGCGCCGCGATCCACGGTAATGATCTTAGGCGACAGTATCAGCGCTGCGTACGGTATACAACGCGAAACAGGTTGGGTCGCGCTATTGCATGAACGGTTGACGACGCTTGCGGCACCGATTGCGGTAATCAACGCGAGCGTCAGCGGGGAGACAACGGGTGGTGGGTTAGCCCGATTGCGACAGGCTCTCGACGCTCACGATCCCGCTGTAGTCGTTATCGAACTCGGTGGAAACGACGGTCTGCGTGGCTACCCCATCGAGCGCATCAAAGATAATTTGAGCCGGATTGTTGTGTTGGCAAAGGTCGACAGCCGTCAGGTGTTACTCATCGGCATGCAGATTCCACCCAACTATGGCCCGCGCTACACGACGGCGTTCACGGGAATGTTTGCCGAAATTGCCGAAGAGCACGACATCACGCTCGTGCCTTTCTTCCTCGAGGAAGTAGCTCTCACGCCTGAACTGATGCAGCGCGACGGTATCCACCCAACTGCCGATGCGCAGCTCATCCTCCTGGACACCATGTGGCCGTATCTCGAAAATCTCTTGCCGGACCATTGAAATCCCGATTCGATGGGCTACTCCTGCGGCTGGCCAACGTGCATCGTACCCCGAGCCGCGGCCAACTGAACCTGCCTCTGCCGCTCTTTGAATCCTGCCCGACGTACATCATCGTGTTCATCGATACACTTAGGGCAGCAGACACCTTGCCGAAAGTGGGGCGAATCCAGGTCTTGTTCCGATAACGCTCTGCGGCATGCAAAACACTGCTGGTAGGACCCTTCGTTCAATTCGTTGTTTACCGAGACCCGCTGATCGAAAATAAAACACTCACCCTGCCAACGATTCTGTTCAGGGGATACCGTCTCGAGATATTTCAGAATGCCACCCTGCAGTCGAAACACCTGCTCAAAGCCATTCTCTAACATATAAGCAGACGCTTTTTCGCAGCGAATACCGCCCGTGCAGTACAGGGCAACTTTTTTGTGTTTGGCTGGATCCAGACAAGTCAGCACATAGGCGGGAAACTCTCGAAAGGAACGCGTGTCAGGATCCACCGCGCCTGGAAAACTGCCTATTGCTACCTCGTAGCAGTTCCTGGTATCGATCACGATGACGTCGGGGTCCTGCAACAACTCGTTCCAGCATTCGGCGTCGACCGGTACGCCTCGGTCATGAGACGCGCCAAGTAATTGCGCAAAACTCACGATTTCCGGCTTGATACGCACCTTCAATCGGTAGAAAACCGGATTGTCGGCTGCTGCGGTGGAATATTTGAATTCCACATCCGAAAAAACCTCGTGACCGACAAGTGCCGCCGCAAAAAGTTTAAGATTTTCTCGTTCACCCACTAACGTGCCGTTGATTCCCTCCTCGGCCAACAATACAGTTCCCTTGATCTCGAGGGTTCGAGCCTGACCGATCAACTCTGCCTGCCAGAATTCGAGCTTCCGCAGTTGCACGAACTTGTAGAAGGTCATGACGGATTTCACGTGGGCAGATCCCCGTCTCCATCCGTCTCTCCACTCTTTCCACCGAGGCAGGGCGGGGACATAGGCGTCTCCCCAAATCGCTCTCGCCACTCCGCACTGGTGTAAGTATGGATCGCCAGCGCATGAACGCTTCCTGCCAGCTCCCGTGCCAGCACTTCATTGACGCGTCGGTGTCGAGCGAGCAGGCGCACATCCTCGAACTCGGATGAAACGAGCACGACCTTGAAGTGACTCTCCGATCCCGGCGGTACGTTATGAGCACTACTTTCGTTGAGCACTTCGAGGTGGAGCAACTCGAAGCCATTCGTCAATTTGGATTCGATTTGATTTTGGACAGTCATATGCGGCGTCTGTTAGCGGGCCAAGGAGTATAAACGGCTTGAGTCTCGGGCATCCATGCCAGTGCCAGCGTATTTCTTAACACACGGCCAGCCCGGATTATTCATCAGGCGCAATGAACAGCACCGATATGTTGTCCGTTCCCCCTGCTTCGTTGGCCGCGGATATCAACAAGTCAGGCACCGTCGCCGAATCCGCCTCGTTGAGGATCGCGACAATCTCAGAATCCGTAAGCAGGTCTGTCAGACCGTCGCTACACAACAAAAATCGATCGCCAGGCTGGAAAGCTAATTCGACTACCTCCGAGACCACGGTCGCCGCCAACCCCACAGCACGGGTGATGACGTTGCGGTTGGACGCAACCTGCGCCTCCTCAGGCGTCATCAACCCTTCGTCCACCATCCCTTGTACAACGCTGTGATCACTCGTGAGCCGAAAGAGGTGACGGTCGCGATACCGATACGCACGCGAGTCGCCCACGTGCGCGATGATGCAGCGGTCCGATCCGGAAACTGCCCACAACACCAGCGTGGTACCCATGTTGCCCAGGCTTTTTCTGCCATCTGCCAGCTCGCGCACCCGGCTGTTGGCCAGATCGACGCATTTCGTGACCAACGCCGGATCGATTGTTCGGACCTGCAGAATTTCCAACACCGCGTCGACCGCTGCCTGGCTCGCCAGTTCTCCAGCTTGCAGCCCCCCCATGCCGTCTGCCAACACGGCAACACCGAACTCCACATCGTAGGCGAGCGCATCTTCATTGTTTTCACGAATACGACCCTGGTGGGTGCGGCCAATAAATTTCATCTCATTTCCGCTACACTAGCATTTCTTCCCAGGTATCCGAGGGTGCTCATGTTGGCCGTTATCTCTCCGGCAAAAAGACTGGATTTCGACACACCATCGCCAACAAAAAAATACAGCCTGCCAGCTTACCTGGAAGAGTCAACACAACTCATTGCGACGTTGCGCAACAAGTCTCCAGTCGACCTGTCGAACTTGATGGGTATCAGCTGCAAGCTGGCCGATCTCAACTATCAGCGTTATACACAATGGCAGACACCGTTCTCCACCAAAAACGCCAAACAGGCGATGACCGCGTTCGCAGGCGACGTCTACATGGGCCTGCTTGCCAGGACATACAGCGAGCGGGACTTCAGCTGGGCGCAAAAACATGTGCGCATCCTTTCGGGCTTACACGGTATTTTGAAACCCTTAGACCTCATTCAGCCCTACCGATTGGAAATGGGAACGGAACTCACAACGACCCGGGGTGCCAATCTTTACGATTTCTGGGGGAACAAGGTCACCGATGAACTCAACACCGCGCTCGACGAGCAGAAGCAACCAGTGCTCATCAATCTCGCTTCCAAGGAATACTTCAACGTCCTCAAAGTCGATAGGATAAAGGCCCGCATCATCACACCGATTTTCAAAGACCTGAAAAACGGATCCTACAAATTTGTGTCTTTTTTCGCCAAGAAAGCGCGCGGCTCGATGGCCAGTTACCTCGTCAAGAACCGCATATCCACCCTGAAGGCACTAAAAGAATTCGATTGCGGTGGTTACTACTATGCAAAAGAGCTGTCGTCAGCCGATGAGTGGGTATTCCTGCGCGATGAGCCAGTTACTGAATGATATCCCCAAGTTGAGTCTTGCGTAGCCGCAAATGATCTGCCCGCTTCTTTTTTGCTCGGATATTGAGCATCTCAACTCCGAATGAGAATGCCATAGCAAAATAGATGTAGCCTTTGGGGGTGTGGAAGTCCAGGCCCTCCCCCATCAGGGTGATACCGATCAGCAGCAGAAAGGACAAGGCCAGTATCTTGATTGTTGGGTGCGCTTCGACGAAACGGCTGATCGTTCCCGCAGCGAACATCATGACGATCACCGCCGTCACGATCGCCGCAACCATGACCGGCACCTCCTGTACCAGGCCTACCGCGGTAATCACGGAATCGAGGGAGAAGACGATGTCGATCACGGCTATCTGAGCGAGAACACCCACGAAGCTTGGAACGCCACTCGATCTTTCGCCATGGGTTTCGCCTTCGAGGGCGTTGTGCACTTCACGGGTTGCCTTGGTCATCAGAAAAGCGCCGCCGACCAGCAGTATCAGATCACGCACGGAAATCCCCTGACCCGCCAGTTCAAAGAGATCCTGAGTCAGTTGCATGATCCACGTCAGCGACAACAGCAAGCCGATACGCATGAACATGGCCAGCCCGAGACCCAGGTACCGCCCGCGAGCGCGTTGCTCTTCCGGCAGACGGCCCGTGAGGATCGAGATGAAGATGATATTATCGATGCCGAGTACGATTTCTAACGCGGTCAGCGTTAGAAAAGCGGCCCATATTTCGGGATTCGTTAGAAATTCCACTTGTCTTAAGCTTTGTTATGGAAGTCCATCCATTGAAGCACCTTTGGTATCATTAAAGAATCGAAGTCGGCAGGATTAAGGTTATGGATACGGATCAGAGCGACAAAATTGAAGCGGCAGTTTTTCGCCGACTACTCGCCCATCTGGACGAACGCAAAGATGTTCAGAACATCGACTTGATGAACCTTGCCGGGTTCTGCCGAAACTGCTTGTCGAAGTGGTATACGGCCGCTTGCAGCGAAGCGGGCATCGAAGTCGACTACGAAGCTGCAAGGGAACGGGTATACGGCATGCCTTACGGCGATTGGAAACGTAAATACCAGACGGAGACCAGCGAGGCCCAGCAGGCGCAATTTGCGGCACAGAAACCTCCGAACTCGAGCTATACTGTAACCGACTCAGGAGACAGCCACCCATCGAAGACATAAAATCAAGATTGGTCAAAATCTGGCGGGACTGGCGTAGCTTTCTGCTCTTCATCGCCATCATGCTCCTGTTCCGTTCGGCAATCGCCGACTGGAATCAAGTACCTTCCGGCTCGATGATCCCATCGATCCTGGTAGGTGATCGAATCGTTGTCGACAAGCTCGCGTACGATCTTCGCATTCCATTCACCCTGACACGCATCGCAAGCTGGAGCGATCCACAGCGCGGCGACGTGGTCACGTTCCCCTCGCCAGAGGACGAGCGTTTGCTGGTGAAAAGAATTGTGGGCATCCCGGGCGATGTTATCGAGCTCGACAACAACGAACTGATCATCAACGGCGAACGGGCGGACTACGAACCACTCGACCCGGAGCAGATCGCTCAACTGGACATTAAGGGTACGCACCGCTTCCGCTTCTACCGCGAATCTATCCTCGGCAGTGAACGCTCTATCATGCTCCACAAGTCTCGGTATCCAAGTTACGCCAACTCGTTTCCACCTACACAAGTGCCTGAGGGGCATTTTCTGATGATGGGGGACAACCGTGACAACAGCCGAGATTCCAGAGTGATCGGGTTCATTCCACGCGAACGCATTTTGGGTCGGGCAAAAACCATCGCCTTTTCCCTCGACTACGAGAACTACTACGCACCCAGGATGAACCGCTTCTTCGAAGACCTGCCTTAAGGATGCCCGACGATCCTACCGAACTCGCCCGGTTAATCGAGGAAGTCTGTCACCTGACGGGATCATTTGAACTGCGCTCAGGGCGGATAAGCGACCACTACTTCGACAAATATCGCTTTGAGGCGGACCCGATCGTACTTGCGAAGGTAGCGCGTGCGCTCGTGCCTCTCGTTCCGGATGATACGCAACTGCTCGCAGGACTCGAACTCGGCGGCGTACCCATCGCAACTATGCTTTCGAGTTTCACAGGAATTCCAACCCGCTTCGTGCGCAAAGAAAGAAAATCTTACGGCACCCGAGCGTTGGCAGAAGGCGGAGAGTTAGCGGGGAAACGGCTGACGGTTGTCGAGGACGTGGTCACTACCGGGGGTATGATTCTCGAGTCAGTAAAGCAACTGCGGGCGCTCGGGGGAGAGGTAAACACCGTGCTGTGCGTGATCCAGCGTAACCAGCGGGCGGGCGAAAATCTCGCTGTCGAAGGTCTTGAGCTGCGTTCGCTTTTCCAGGAAGCCGATCTGTTGCCAGGCTAAATTCTTGTCCAGAAATTGCCGTCCTGGCAATTTCTTTAGTTCGTCTTACTATGTAAGACTCGCATTTTCCTTCGGAAAATGGATGGGCATCCATGCCCATCACGCTAGTTCCCGTCCAGGAACTAGCTAACCCAGCAGCTTTTTCAGCAGCCAGACCAATCCACCGGCGAGCATGGCGAAGACGATTGCTACACCGACAAAAAGCAGGCTGGTCACCAGGTAGCCAAGCAACTCGTCACGGTCCATGTCGAGTTCCTTCGCCAACCAGATTATCGCCAGAAACACCGCTATTGCGCCCAGCACGATGGTGCGGGGGAGCCGGTCTTTCTTCTTGCGGATAGGTAACCGGCTTTTCATGAGTACATCAC
>SMUY01208556.1_pt1 | contig 26729 bp, 28 predicted proteins | sample 2456441 | NCBI WGS metagenome assembly SMUY01 (sample SAMN11095931, study PRJNA526329) | marine sediment metagenome | biome: Marine sediment; feature: Surficial sediment; material: Deep marine sediment; isolation source: Hadal surficial sediment | place: Pacific Ocean | collected 2014-11 | depth...
CTGGAAAAACAGATTATGTCGCGGCCGCTGGCGATCAAAACCCTGATCTGGTTTTATATTTCCGAACAGATCAACCCGGACAACGCGGATCTTCCCGACACCCATCCGCTGTCCCCGTATGTCGCGCGGTCGCGTACGCTGTACCTGATGGACCAATACGAGCGGCTTTATTTCAGGGAACCGCCGGAGGGCTTTATCGGCAACAAGGGACTGGCCATGATGAAAGCCATTCAGTTCGTCATGGACCGCGACTATGCGCGGGCTCTCGAGCAGTTTCAAAAAAATCTGAAGATCTGCGACCATCTGATCCGCGTTAGAAAATTCCAACTCAACCCCAAATATATAGCAACGGTGAAGGCCGGAATCAAGTTCTGCCAACTGATGATGGCCGCCGCCAGCGGGGCAGATTCCAAGGCCTGTGTTTTGGTCCGGGAGCAGATCGACTTCATCGACCATGGCGGAAGTATGGTGCAATACGAATCCTCCAAAATCCGGGAAGAAATCCAGGACGTGTTCTACCATCAACTCGAGAACCTGTCCTCCCGCCTGAACTGTTTATCCTGAGGCGGCCCCAGCGCGGTTCGGGGGTATCCCCGCCTGTAAGGAACCTGCCCGTCGCACGACTAAACCCCAAACACGAACGAAGTTTAAGGAGTTCCTGTGAAGGTTTGTTTTAAATCCAACGGAATCAAGAGAATCGGATGGGTCCTGTTGTGGGTCGCGTTGTCCGGCTGGGATTTTTCCGAACATAGCATTCCGTTGAACGACATCCTGAGCGGCGGTCCGGCCAAGGACGGCATTCCCGCCATCGACCGGCCCCGGTTTGTGCCCGCCTCCCAGGCCAGCCGGACTTTTCTGGACGACGGGGACCGGGTCATTGCGCTGGTGGTCAACGGCAAAAAGAAAGTCTATCCCCTTAAAATTATCAACTGGCACGAAATCGTCAACGACAGCATCGGCGGGCGCCGGGTGGTGGTGACGTTTTGCCCGCTGTGCGGAACAGGGATGGTGTTCGATGCTCACGCGGCGGGCCGGCCATTGAACTTCGGCGTGTCGGGTTTGTTGTACAAGAGCAACGTGCTGTTGTACGACCGCCAGACCGAGAGCTTGTGGTCACAGATCAAACAGGAAGCGGTGACCGGAAAACTGATCGGCACCCGCCTGCAGTTGATCCCTTCCACGCAGACTACCTGGGGTGCGTGGAAAAAGCAACATCCGGATACCTTGGTGCTGTCCACCCAAACCGGGTATGACCGGGATTACGAGCGCGATCCCTACCAAGGCTATCTCACCAGCCGGGAAATTTTTTTTCCGGTGGGCCGATTGGATCACCGTTATCATCCCAAGGAGCAAGTTATCGGCGTGGAGCTGGAAGGGTTGGCCAAGGCGTATCCGTTCAGCGAGCTGGCACGGGTGAAATCGCCTTTCAAGGACAAGGTGGGAAAGAAAACCGTCTGGATTCTGTACGATTCGAAGTCGCGAACTGCGACCATCAAGGACGAATCGGGAAAAGAACTGCCGTCGGTGGTCGTGTTCTGGTTCGCGTGGCACGCGTTTCACCCAGACACGCAGGTCTACACCGCGCCAAAGAATTGAATGGAAATGCTATACTCTTAATCGAAGCGCTTGATCCATAAAAAACAGCAAAGCAAAAAGGAAGAAGCCCCCCAACCCCCTTCGGATAGGGGGGGCAAAATCCAAAACCCTTTCCCCTCATGGGGAGAAGGCTGGGTGAGGGGTGGAGTAATTCGAATATGTTTTTATAGAGAGGTGAAATGAAAAAGAAGATCTTTTTATTGTTGGTGATGGTGGTGGCGGTAGCGCTGTTTTTTGTGTTCGATCTGGGGCAGTATTTGTCCCTGGAGAGTCTGAAATCGAACCGCGACCAACTGCGCGCGTTTTATGACACCAACGCCGTGACGATGGTTGCGGCCTTCATCGGGGTGTACATCGTGACGGTGGCGTTGTCTTTGCCGGGTGCGACGATTCTGACCTTGTGCGCCGGGGCGATTTTCGGATCGGTGACGGGCACGCTGGTGGTGAACGTCGGCGCGACGATCGGCGCGATGCTGGCGTTTCTGGTGGCGCGGTTTTTACTGCGCGACTGGGTGGAGAAAAAATTCGGCGCAAAACTCAAACCCTTTAACGACGGCTTCTCTAAAAACGCCATTAACTATATTCTGTTTCTCAGGTTGGTGCCGCTGTTTCCGTTTTTCCTGGTCAATCTGGTTTCCGGGTTGACGCAGATACGCCTACCGGTTTATTTTTTCGGGACGATGTTCGGTACCCTGCCGGGCACGTTCGTGTACGCCAACGCCGGCAGCAACCTGGCGTCGATCAACCAGCTGAGCGACATCGCGTCGCTCGAGGTGCTGGGCGCGTTTGCATTGCTGGGCCTGTTCGCCCTCATCCCCACCGTCTACAAATACATCAAGTCCAAAAAAAATCCCCCGACTGAATCCGACCGTGTCGAACAGGAAAGTTAAGCGTTAATACCCTTCAATTTCTTTAATGTTGTTGAAGTTTGTTCAGAAATTTATCCCGCTTGGGGTTGGGGGGTGGCGTCGAGATTCGATTTGAAGGTGGCGAAGATATTTTGAATCGGGGGAATGAGTTTGGCTTGCAACTCGTCGGTCACCCAGTTGATTTTTTCGACCGGCCAGTCCTGCACCTGTCCTACGTCCAATTCGTACTTGGAGTAATAATCCGCCAGGGTCTGCTCGTAGCCGTACACCAGTGCGTTCTCCAGAATCTTGTGGTACAGGTCGCGTATCTGCAGGGATTGAACAAGCCTTCCAGAAAGGTCTGGGTCATATCCGCGATGAGGGGTTCGGCGTGCTCGAGAATTTCCGGCGAGTGCGCTTGCTCGAGGGTGCGGTAGGTGATGATTACGTTCTGCAGGAGGTACTTGATGATCTTGGGATCGGTCAGTACCGGGCCGCGTTCGAGGTCCAGACTGTCCTTGAGTTCCTTCACCAGCCGCACCGAATCGTAAATGATGGACTGCTCCCACCCGGCCTAGTTCCAGACGATGATCGGCCTCAGCCAGTTGATTTTGCGGTTGGCGTCTTCCGTGCATGGTTATGGTGGGCCGCTTTTTGTTGCTGTGCGGCAGGCGGCCGCCCCACATTTTGAGGTCGAGCGCCAGCCCGTAGGGCAGGAACGCTTCGGCGAAGGTCTTGAAGTAGACGCTCACCAGCTTTTCCAGGTTCTCGTGTTTGTCGAGCGGGCTGTTCTGCGGCAGGTTGACAATGCAGTAGAACCGCCAGATTCTGCGCAGGGATTTGCCGAAGGGATCGGCGATCAGGTACGTGCCGCCCCAGATACCGGAGGTGATGGGCACGTCGATGTTATGTATCTGGCACATTCGGGAAGAGACGCTCACCGCGACGTTACCGTACAGTTCGTTCAGGTAGTAGAGGTTGATGCCGTTGTCATCAGTAAATACCGGTCCATTTACAGCGGTTCGCGTTCGTATCGATGGTAGAACGGGTACAGCGGGTACAAAGCCCTTCTTGTTCCAATATTAAGACCGGAATGTCTTGTATTTATTTCACACAAAGAAGTGCCGGGGGGAATTTCTGAAAGCGTTTCTCCGCAGGAAGGGGCCGGGAGCGCCCGTGCTGGGGTGGTGGGGAGGTTTAGAATTCGTCTTCCGCGGATTGCCCGGTTTCGCTGATCACGATGACATGACTTTTGTTCACCGCCATGAAGGGCACCTGGTACAGCAGTTTGCCGGATTCTTCGTCGTAGACGGCGGCATTGGACACCGGCAGGAATTTATCGGTGTCGCTGTTCATCAAATCCAGGAGGCGCATGTTGGGCAGGCAATGGACGTCGCCTTCAATTTTCTCTCCGGCCGTCCGGATAATGGTGGTGATCTTGACCTTTTTGACCATGCTTTTATAAGCCATGCGAGTACGCCTCCATCAATGTTCTTTTTCCGCCTAAATGACTGTAAATCTTATTCTTAAAGTGTAACGCTCAAACCCCCCAAAATCCAGCAAAACCTTCGATTTTTGCCTTTGCGGGACTGGTGAAAAAAGCTGATTTTTGCAGGGTTAGCCGAGGACGTTGAAACGGATGCGGTGCAACCCTAGGGCTCCGTCAGGGAAGGGGTCGCGTGGGCGGTCCCGTGGGATGCCGCTGTACAGGTCGGCCGCCCGGACGGAGACGGAATAGCGGCCGGAGCGGGAGAATTTCATGGGGAAGGACCAGAACACCCAACTGTAAGGCGACAGTGGTTTTTCCAGCCGGGCCAGGGCCCGCAGGGGATAGAACACCAGAGACAACACGGCCCGCTCCAGATAACGCAAAAACCGGTTGCGGGTAATCACTGTTGCCGCAGGGCCGGGTCAGCCGCAACAGGAATCATCGTCCGAGGGTTTTTCCTCGGAGTCGATGATGTTGAACATGTCCCGGTAGGGATGGCAGTCTAACTGGCTGGCGAAATCCCCGTCCACTTCCACGGCTACGCCCATGGGAAACTGCATGTTCTTGAAAGTGACGGCCGGCAGTGGGCCGGCATAGATCACCTGCACCTTGCCGGGGCCACAGGACTCCTCGACCGGCACGGGTTTGTAGGCGGTCAGGATATAGGAATAAAAGCGGATGCTCTCGACCACTTTCCACAGGTAGTCTTTTTTCAGAGTGAAGCCGTGGAAATCGGTTCGTTTCGAATAGTTGATGAACTCATCGAGCGTCAACGCGCCGGAGACGCACTCGCCCCACAGTTCGTGGTTGTTGCGCATTTCCTGCGGCACCGGCCGGTCCGAAATGATGTCGGCGATGACGAACCGCCCGCCGGGTTTCAGAACGCGGTGGATTTCGCGGAAGACTTCTTCCTTGTCGGTCGACAGATTGATGACGCAGTTGGAAGTAACGACGTCCACTGATTGATCGTCCAGCGGAATGGCTTCCAGAAAGCCGTGCTTGAATTCGATATTGTTGTAGCCCAGGTTTTGCGCCACCAGTTCGGCATGTTTGCGGGCATTGGCGAGCATTGGTTCCGTCATGTCCACGCCGATGACTTTGCCCTCCGGTCCGACGATTTTCGCGGCGATGAAACAGTCGATGCCGCCGCCGGAACCCAAGTCCACCATAAATTCACCGGGGGCGATGTTGGCGCGGTTCACCGGACTGCCGCACCCGTAGGAGATGTCCATCACTTCGGAAGGGATATGCGAAAGGTCACTGGGATCGTAATTGACCGGGCAACACAAACTTTCCTGAGTGGCAACCGCCGCCTTGGAATAAAATTCGCGAACATCGTCACGGCTGACTTCACCACACGATTCGGTTTCGGTACCGGCTCTCCTGTCGTTCATCTGAGTATTCCTTTCCTATGATATCCGTCCATCAATTTTGATCGCCCAGAGCTGTTTTGATTCGGGCCTTGACCTGTTCGCTGAGGCCCGCATCTTTTTGAGTCGGCGCATCATCCTCGCCCAGTTTCCGGGCCAGAGCCCGGATGATCTCCAATTGCTTTTCATAAATCCGGCAGACCCCGCACATCCCCAAATGGAACTTGAGCCGCAACCGTTTTCCCAGAGGAAGGTTGTGATCCATCAGCTCCGAGATCAAGGGGGTGGTGTCCTCGCACGTCACACCGAACCACCGAGTGATCCGCGCCATCCATGATAAATCTTTCGAATTCTTGCTCATTGTATCTTACTTCCGGGTATTCCAATGACTCGTTTCCAGGCATTTTCTGAGCTGATTGCGTGCCCGGTGCAAAATAACCCACAAATTGGTCGGTTGAATTTCCATTTCCTTACAAATTTCCTCCGAGGCCAACCCTTCTATCTCTTTTAAAACAAAGATATTACGGAATTTCTCCGACAGTTTGTCCAGGCACATGGACAAGGCCTCCACCAGCTGGCTGTTTTCGGCCGCTTTGTGGGGGTCGGTATCCCAGTTTTTGGGAGCGTTGGCCCATTGCCCGTTATGCAGGTAGGCGTTTTCCAGGGGATCGGGTCCATCCTCCGATGCCAGCTCATAAGTTCTGTGCTTTTTCAAATCCCGGAAATGGTCGAGGATTTTATGTTTCAAAATACCGAACAGCCAGCTTTTTTCCGTAGACCTTCCCTGGAAGGAGTCTTTGGCCTGCAGGGCGGCCAGCAGGGTCACCTGGACGATTTCCTCGGCGTCGTCGGGGTCCTTCACCCGGACCAGAGTATAGCGGTACAGCATGTCTCCGTATTGCTCCACCCATAAATCACTGTTCAGCAGTTCCGCCATGCGCGTGTTGCTCCCGGTTGAGGTTGGCTGATGTTGACTTCCGCCTCTTGAAGCTCCTATACTGACCCCCATGAACCCCATACCCGATGCAGGCCAATGCGCGAAAATTTTAAAATCGCTGGCCGACGAGTCACGTCTGAAAATCGTCCGGCTGTTACTGCAGGGGGAGCACAGCGTGTCCGAAGTGGTCCACTCCCTCCGCATGGCCCAGCCCCAGGTGTCGCATCACCTTTCGATTCTGAGGAGTTCAGGATTGGTGGACACCCGGAGAGAGGGCAAGAAAATCATCAACTTTATCGATCCGGAAGTTAAATACATCCTGAAAAATAAAGAGATCGGCCTGGATCTGGGATGTTGTTCCATCACCTTCGACGAATCCCCAAACCCTCCCGCCTCCTGAATCACTCGGAGTCCTATCCCGGCCGTTCCCCTTGAACAGGGGGTGTGGGTCCCAGGATAACTTGCGGGCATTATACCTATTTCGATGATTTAATTAAAAGGCCTTATTTGCCCGAACCTGTGCCGGCGGGGCGGGATACAGGTTTTTGTAAATGATGTAATTGCGGATGACGTGCTTGACGTAACCCCGGGTCTCCGGATAGGGGATCGATTCGACAAAGATGTCCCGGTCCTTGATCATGCGGAACCGCCTCTGCCAGGCTTTGAGGACTTTGGGTCCAGCGTTGTAGGTGATCAGAATATGTACTCCGTTGCCCTTGAGCTTGCGGGTGAGGTCGTTCAGATACTGGACGCCGAGGCGGATGTTGAGGTCCGGTTCGAACAGGAAATCGTTTTCAAATTCCCGGCCCGGGTGGGTGCGTTCGAACAGGCGCTTGCCGGTTTTGGGCATGATCTGCATCAGGCCGCGCGCTCCGGCGGGAGAGAGTGATTGCGTATTGTACATGCTTTCCTGGCGAATCAGCGCTTCCACCAGCCAGGGATCAAGATGGTATTTCCCCGCTTCCGTTTGGATGGCTTCCGAATAAGCCGAAGGATAAAAGTTGATCCAGAATCCCCGTGGCAGTTCCTTTTCTCCGTGCTTGGTTTTGAAATCCTTGAACAATTGCAGGACCTGCATCGAGTCGCCATAGGCCCGGGCGCGGTTGTACCAGTGCGCCAGCCACATGACGCCCGAAAGGTTTTTGCGGACCGACCGCCCCAGCCGCAGGAGCTCCATCTGGGCATCGCTGAAAAATCCCAGTTCGATCAACTCCACGCCGTGCCGAAAATAAAAGCGCTCGCGTGAAGACAACCGGCGTCCCAGCTGGGTGAAGGGAGCCTGTCGGATTTTATTGCTATAAGAAGCTTTTTGAAAGGAAGAGATGGGTGCAAATGGGTCGGGCAGGGCCTCGTCAAGATGATTGACCGCCTGCAGGCCATAGTACGTGTAGGGAAACCGGACGGCCAGATCCTTGAACAGGGTTTGAGACTGCTCTTCCTGTTTCAGCTTGTCTGCGGCTTTGGCCATCCAGAACAGGTTTTTGTCCGCGAGGTCGCCTTTCGGGAACCGTTCGAGATTGCGTTTGAATTGATCGTACGCTTCCTGCCAGTGTCCGGCTTTGCCATGCACCCATCCGCTTTGCCACGCCGCCATTTCGCCTTGGGTTTCCCGGCTGAACTTTTCCACCAGCGTGCGGTACGCGGCGAGGGCCCGGCTGGGTTCCCGCATATCCTCATAAATGCGCCCGCGGTAGAACAAGGCCTGGGGCGCCCATTTGGAATTCGGCGAGGTTCGCAACAGGGCCTTGATATGGTGCAGAGCGCCCTGCAGGTTTCCCAGGTTCCACAGATTGCCCGCTATCAGGAAATGTGCTTCCGCGGCGCGGGAGTGTTCCGGGTATTGCATTAAAAACTGATTCAACACGGTATTAGCCCGGGGGCGTTTGCGCAGCCCCTTCCAGGCTTCCGCCCAATGAAAGAAAAGGGCCGGCGGGAGGCGTTCGTTTTTCAATTTCTTTTTCTTCTGGATCGCCCGGATTTCCCGGATTACCCTGGAGTAATCCACCTTGACCAGCAACGCCCGCATCCGTCGGCGGGTTTCCCGTAGCGTCAGCGGGCGGGGGGTCACCGAAACGTTTTTGACCAGCCGGTCCATTTGAACCTTGGCCTGAAGGCGGGCCGCCACCTTGGGATGACGAATATAAAGTTTGCGGTACAAACGGTAGACGCCGTCATAATCCTGCAGGAGTTTGGACAGACGGATCTGGCGCTTGATGATTTCAGGAATCCGCGGGGTCCACTTCCGGCTCGCCAGCTTTCGGGAAATTATCTTTTCCGCCTGCTCCAGTTCCTTCACCGCTTCCCGGAATTTCCCCGATGCCTCATACACATCGGCCCGCAGCAGACGGATTTCCGGCACCAGCAGGGTGTGCCGATATCGATTTAAAAGATCGGAGGTTTGTTTCAAAACCGATTTACCGTTGCCTTGGGCGTGGCGGACGCGCGCCAGTTCGAGCCGGACGTAATCTCCCATTTCGGGATATTCCCGGAGACCGTTTTGAAACAACGTTTTCGCCCGGGTCCAATCTTTTTGATGAATGTGAATTTTTCCGAGCAGGAACCGCGCCCGTTTCTGGGTGACGAGGTCCACCCCGCCGAGCAGGAGTTTTTCCAACCGGCCCCGGGCCTCCTCCCAATGTCCTGAATGGTATTCGCGCACGGCCGATTGGAACCCGTCTTCATTGTCCGCGAAAGCGGGGGAAAGGCTCCCCATCGAAAGCCAGGCGCAGATCATGCAGGCAATGCCGAGCGGCACCCGGCTCAGAATTTTTTCTTTGATGTGTGCCGCCGTTTCGCCGGGATCGAGAAGCACCGTCAACCGGCCGGCCATTTTTTTGAACCAGGTGAGTTGCCGTTTCGCAAAATGGCGGGTTTCGCGTTTGATATCATACACCGCGCGGTCCAGCGGCACATCGCCTTCCAGATGCCGGATCATTTGCGCGTAGCCGATGCTTTGAAACGGCTTGCAATGCGAAGGAATACCGCGATGGAGCAAGGATTCGACTTCGGCTTTCAATCCGCGGTCCATCATGTGATCCACGCGCCGGTCGATCTGCTCGTACAAATACGGACGGTCGGTTTCCAAAACGAACAGGTACGATTCAAACTCGTAATCGGCGGGGGCGTCCTCTGCGTGAAACTCGGAGAATTTTTTTCCCGTTTCCCGGTGGACTGACAGAGCGCGCTCGATCCGCGACGGATCGGTCGGCTGGATTTTACCGGCATACACCGGGTCGACGCTGGCCAGCTCGGCGTGCATCTCCCGCGTTCCTCTCTCCCGGATTTCATCCTGGACCTGGCGGCGGATTTCGGAGGAGACGGAAATGGCGCAGTCGCGGTTCTCCAGCAGGGTTTTCAGATAGAGTCCGGTGCCACCCACCATGACCGGAATTTTGTCCCGGCTCCTGATTTCGCGGATGCACGCCAGCGCCCGTTTCTTGAACTCGAAAGCGGTGAACTCCTCCTCCGGGTCCAGGATATCGATCAGGTGATGGGTCACCCGTTTGCGCTCTTCTACGGAGGGCTTGGATGTCCCGATATCGAAATGGCGGTAGACCTGCATGGAGTCGGCACTGATAATTTCGGTGCCGAGATGCTCCGCCAGGGCCAGCGCGGTTTGGCTTTTACCTGAGGCGGTGGGACCGCTCAGGATAATTAAAGGAAGCATAAATGTCCTGCATAGTTTGCGTGTAACGGCCATCCGGATGATAGATGGTCAGTGTGTGTTCACTCGGGTTTTCCGGTCCCGCTCCCCGGACCGCCTCCACGAGGCAGATTTTCGGAGCGACCGCCTGGTGCCCGGTCACCCGGGCGATCCGCGTGGGATTCAATTCGTGTCGCCTCAGTTGTTCTATCACCTCCCGCAGCCGGTAGAAGGGATAGGCCAGTGCGATTTTCCCCCCCGGTTTGAGCAAAGGAGCGCTCGCCTTCACCAGAGTCTCCAGCGTCAGCGCCAGCTCGTGCCGCGCCAAGGCTTTTTCCCGGCAGCGGTTGATTTTACCGCTGTTCACTTTCCGGTACGGGGGATTGCTCAGAATCCAGTCGAAAGTTCCCGGCTCCCAGTCCCTGGCGAGCACCGGATAATCCCCCGCCAGCACCCGGATGCCGCCGGACCATCCGTTGGCGGCCACATTGTCCACGGCCCGTTGGACCAGGGAATTCTGGATTTCCACGGCGGTGATCTCGAGATCCGCCTGCCGGCTCATCAGCAGCAGGGGGATAATGCCGCACCCGGTTCCAATGTCCAGAATGCGCGATTCCCCGGCCGGCCGGACCCAGTCCGCGAGCAGAAAAGGCTCCACCGAATACCGGTAGCCTTCGGGATTTTGAGTGATCTGTACCGGTGCCATGGCCTGGCTGTTCATGGAGATTCCGTTTTGGGGTTTGTTTGGCTCTAAGGTATTCAAATGTTTATATTTAAAGTCTAACCCATTCATCCGGTGCGGGCAAGGCGCGTGAGCCGTTCAAAAACGGATATGTCTTTGTTTTTATTGTGCTATAATTTTTTAATGAACCCGGTTGCCGGGGAAAACAGGAACCTTCACTAATGAGGTGATCGATTGGCCGAATTATTGGGTGAATTTTTCAATGAAGATCAGATTGTGGGCGCCGTCCTGTTTTTCATTGGAATCGGCATTTTGTCCTGGTGTTCCAAGATGGAGAAAAAGCAGTATGCCAAGATGCGTGATCCCAAAATGAAGTGGGCCTACCTCGATGCCAAAGGCAAAAAGCGGGACGAAGTCAAAAAAAGAAATTTGCGCAGTATTGTTATGACCGTGCTCGGGGGCGGCTTGGCCCTCTACGGTTTCATGGATTTCTTGTTGAACGTTAAATAAAAAACCGGGCGATAAGGGTCAACCGAACGGCCAGAACCCCCGTCGATGGTTTTCCCGCAACACCACCGCCACGCATTCCTGTTCGTGCACCATCGGGTATTCCCTGAGCGTCACCACGAATCCCTTCTCGGGCGCCGGCACTTCTTCCAGCAGGCCTCCCTCATAAAGATCGCGGACCTCTCCCAGTTTTTGCCCTTTATCGACCGCCGTCCCGACCTCAATTTCAGAATAAAACAATCCCGCTTCCCGGGTGAGCACCGGGCATTCGTGCTCTGCATCGAAAAAAGCCATTTCCCGCTGGCTGCCTTTTTCACGGGTAGGGGTCAACAATCCCTGGCTCCTCATGAAATTCACGATGCCGTCCACCAGCAGGTCGCAATACTGCGGCTGATAGGTCTGCGGTTTTCCCGCGGACAGGATGAAGGGATGCAGTCCCATGAGGTCCCACCGCTTCGCCAGGTTTAAAACGAGCGCCGGGTTTTCGGAAACCTCCCGGCCGACGGCCAGCCCCAGACTGCGCGCCAGGTTGCGCCGTTTGCGGTTGGGTTCGATCAGTTGGACATGCGGCGCGTCATCGTAATGTTTTTCCGCGGATTGCACGACGATACCGTAATCGGATTCGGCGGTGTGCCGGATCACCGTGTTGCAGATGGTTTCCGTCAACTCCCCCACCTCCATGCCGGGAAAGGTGAGATCGACATCCTGACTGTCGAAGTTCCAGACCGGGTTGCCGGTTTCCCACGCCTTGTAGTTGACGATCGGGAAAATCTGGATGTTTCCCCGGATCTGATATCCGGTTTCCCGGCCGGACTCGATGTCATTCAGAAACCGGGACAGGCGGGACGCCACCATCATGCCGTTCAACCGGTCGCCCTGCAAACCGCTGACGATGGACAGCCCTTCTCCGTCCAACGGACCCCACCGGTTTTTGTACAGGACGAGCGGTTCTCCAAAGGGAGTGGGGATATGCAGGATTTCCTGTTTCACGGCCGGGGTTCCAGATCACGCGCCACCCGGGCCAGCAGGGCTCCAGCGTGGACGACCGGTTGTTCACGCAAGGTAAACAGCAGACCGGCGCCCGGTGCGGTGACCTGTTCCAGCACCACACCTGCCACCGGGTCCACCACCTGGCCGATGATTTCATCCTCACTCACTGGCTGTCCCAGGTGTGCCCGGCTGATGAACAGGCCGGAATGCTTGGCGCAGGCTTGGGCCACTTCCCCCGGATACACCACGCGCGAGGCGGGCAGCGGGGGTATCCCCTCCGGCAAAGACGCCAGCACGCCCTGTTCCACCAGCAGGTGCATCATTCCCTGAAACAGGCGGTCGACCGTTTCGGGTTCGATGCGCAGACAGATGCCGGTTTCGATCACCAGGGTGGGAATCCCCAGTTTGTTCAGGTTGTAGCCGAGCGTGGATTCGAACACGCCGGCCATGGGGTGAATCCAAATGATGCCGGTATGGGTCTGCCGGGCCAGCGGCAACAACTCCTCGCCGAATTCTTCAATGATCCGGATCTGCGGCAACTCGTTCAGGTGCAGGTTGGAGGCGTGGATGTCGACCGCCATATCCGAGTGTTCCTGGATATCGTCGAACACCTCCTGCGCGAGTTGCACGGGAAGGGACTTGCCGGGATGCGGACCCATCATGCGGTTCATGTCCGATCCGTAAAACGGCCACAGGCGCGTGCCGTGGTTGAGCGCCGCCGGATTCGCCGCCGGATACACATGCACCTCGCCCAGAAACTCCTCGGGCCGGGTGTCCTTGATCCGGCGCAGAGCCTGGATGAGACGGTGGCACAGGTACAGCCCTTCCATCTCATCGCCGTGCAGGCCGGAGACAAACGAAAGGCGCCGCGCCGGTTTTCCCTGATGGGCGGAAAACGTTTGCCGGATGACTTTCAGAGGCGCCCCCAGCGGGCTGTTTCGGGAAAACAGGGTTTGGGTTTTCACGGTCGGCTCTATAAATTAATAAGAAGGCTTACCGCTCTTTTTTTTCGGTTGAATGTTCATGGCGTCGATCTTGCGCTTGAGGGTGTTGCGGTTGATGCCCAGGTCCTTGGCGGTGGCCACCTGGTTGCCCCGGTTTTTCTCCAGCAGTTGTTCGAACAGATGTTTTTCCGCCGATTCAATCAACAGGTCGTACAGCTGACCCTTACCGCCTTCCAGATGATCCTTCAGGAAATTCTGGACCAGCGGGTCCATTTCTTGATCCCAGGCGGGGTGGGCCGGTTCCGAAGCCGATTCGCCGGTCTGCAGGCCGGCGGGCAAATGCTCCGGGAGCAGGGGACCGTTCGATGCCAGCACCAGCCCGCGCTTGATCACGTTCTCCAGTTCGCGGATATTGCCGGGCCAGGAATAATGTTTGAAAATCCGCTCGACCTGGGGAGACAGGTACACCCGCCCCCGCGTCAGTTCGCCGGAAAACTTTTTCAGGAAATAGTGGGCCAGCAGAGGCACGTCCTCCGCCCGTTCGCGCAATGGAGGGATATGGATATTGATGACGTTGAGGCGGTGATATAAATCTTCGCGGAAGCGTTTTTGTTCCATCAGTTCCGGCAGGATCTGGTTCGTGGCGGCGATCACCCGCACGTTCACCCGGATGGGTTCTTTGCCGCCCACCCGGTAGAATTCACTGTTTTGCAGGACGCGCAGGATTTTAGACTGCAGGGCGAGTTCCATGTCGCCGATTTCATCGAGCAGGATGGTTCCGTTGTCGGCCAGTTCGAATTTTCCTTTTTTGGCCTCCACCGCTCCGGTGAACGCGCCTTTCTCGTGGCCGAACAGTTCGGACTCCAGCAGTTCGCGCGAAATGGCGGCGCAGTTGATGAAGATAAAGGGCCGTTTCGCGCGGTCGGAATAATAATGAAGCGCCCGTGCCACCAGTTCCTTGCCGGTGCCGCTTTCGCCGGTGATCAATATCGGAAGCTGGGTGACGGCGGCTTTGCCGATGGTTTTGAAAATGTCCTGCATGGAGCGGCTTTTGCCGACAATGTCGTCCACCGAAAAATCCGTCCCGTCCGCCACGACGGGTTCCTCGGGAGGCACCACCTGCGAGCTGGCGACGACCTTGTCGATCAGTCCGTAAATTTCGCCGAAGTCGAACGGTTTACTGATGTAATCGTACGCTCCCTTGCGCATGGCCAGGATGGTGTTGTTCATGGTGTCCTGGGCGGTCATGACTACGACGCGGGATTGCGGTTGCTGGTCTTTGATCTGGTCCAACAGCTCCATACCGCTCATCCCCGGCATGAAAATGTCGGTGAAGACCAACAGGTATGAGTGCTCCTTGATTTTTTCCAGCGCTTCTTCGGCGGAGGCCGCGGTGTGCACGGTGAACGGTTTTTCCTCTAACGCCTGCGCGAAGACCCAGCGGATGCTTTCTTCGTCGTCTACGATCAGAATGTTTTGGCCGGTGGTCATGGTTAACCTTGTTCCACGGGCAGGAACACCTGAAACCGCGTGCCCTGTCCCACTTTCGATTGCACTTGGATCTTCCCCTGATGGTTCTCCACGATTTTCAGGGACAGGGGAAGGCCCAGGCCGCTCCCCTTGCTCTTGGTGGTGTGAAACGGAGTGAACATATGATTCAGGTCCTCTTCTTCAATGCCGATTCCGGTATCCCTGATTTCCACCAGGATGGCCTGCCGGGAATTGGGATTGGCTTCCGTTTTAACGGTGTAATGGGAATGAATGCGGGTCATCAACTCCAGCGTGCCGCCATCGGGCATGGCCTCCAGAGCGTTGCGCACCAGGTTGAGGAACACCTGCTTCAATTGGTCTTCGTCCCCTTCCACCTGGGGCAGGCTGGGGTCGTAGTTCTGAACGAACCGGACGTTCTTGTGTCCGTTCTTTTTTTCCAACAGCAGAATTTCCTCCAGAATCTGGTGGATGTTGAGCAGTTTGATTTCCAGCCGGGTGGGCCGCGCGAAGGTCAGCATGCGTTCCAGCATCCGGTTGATCCGCTCCGACTCCTTGATGACCACATCGAGGAACTTGTGGTGCTGGTCCGGCAGACGCTTGCGCAGCAACTGCGCCGAACCGCTGATCGCCACCAGGGGATTTTTAATTTCATGCGCCATGCCCAGCGACAACACCCCGAGATGGGACAGGCCGTCCATCCGCTTCGAACTTTCCTCCAGCTCCTTGAACAGACTCATGTCGCGCACATGCAACACCGCGCCTTCGGGCGGGCCGCCGGTATTCATATTCATATAAGGAGACACCGTGACGCTGACCGGGAACGACGACCGGCTGGCTTTGCGGAAGCCCTGGCACCGGAGATCGCGGAACGAGGTTCCACGCGTCAAGGTGTGCCGGATTTTCATGTCCATTTCCGGTTGCTCGGGAAAAAATTCGGTCCAAGGCTGGTTCGTTAAAGACTCGAGGGAGGCATGAAACATTTCCTCGACGGCGGGATTGGCCCGCTCGATGGTGCCCTCGGGGGACACCAGCATCACCCCGTCGATTAAAGAGGAAAAGATCTGTTCAAAATGAGGAGTGTCGCCATCCATCGCATACCCGGGCGCCGTTTATTTGGACGCCTTTTCCCCTTTTGAAGTTTTGGATTTGCCACCGGGGTAGGGATTTTTACTGCTTGCTTGAGCCGCCGGTTTGGATTCGGTTTTAGAGGCGGGCGCCGGTGCCGCCGCCTCGGGGGCCGATCCGCCTTTGGACTTCGAGTCGGTGGCCGCGGCCGGTTTGCCCTGCCGGCTTTCCGCTTCCCAGCCCTTTTTGCGGGATTCAGAGGGGTAATCGTTGGCGTACCAGCCGTCGCCTTTCAATATAAATCCCCCGGCCGACACCATCCGCCGCGGTTTGCCCCTGCATCCCTTGGTTTCACATTTCTTCGGGGGGGCGGCGCTGACCGCATGAATCAACTCGAACACCGACCCGCATTTCTCGCATTCGTATTCATAAATAGGCATACTTCAGAACTCCATAAATATCAAATCCCCAAAAAGGGGACATTGAACCCTAAAAACCGCTTAATTTTTCGGCAGATTTAACCGCCTTTACAAAAACTAACATTTTGACATCGAAAAGGCAAGTTTTTCACAGTGTTTTTGATGTATTTTAGGGCAGAACGAGTGGATTTGAATTGGAACCACAGAGGGCACAGAGAAAATAGGATAGGATCACAGAATGAAAACACAGATTCTTCGTCAGCTTCGCCTCCTCAGAATGACATGCCTGGAGGGGTTGTCATCCTGAGCGCTAGCGAAGGATCTATGTTTTAAATTTCCGCCGGAGCGAATTGGGTCCAGCGTCACGCCGGCCGGTTAAACTTCGGTGAGCCAGTGTTTGAATTTCGGGGATTTGCCGCCAACGATGTCGAAGAAGGCTTTCTGGATGCGGTCGGTGGTGTCGCCTTTGGTCCCGGTACCGATGGTGCGGTTGTCGACCTCGCGGATCGGGGTGATCTCGGCGGCGGTGCCGGTCAGGAAAATTTCGTCGGCCAAGTACAATATGTCGCGGGTCAGCGTCTCCTCTTTCAACGGGATGTTCAGCTCGTTGCAGATGCCGAACACCGCGTCGCGGGTGATCCCGTCCAGGCAACTGCTCGACAACGGCGGGGTGAGCAGAGTGCCCCTGTATAAAACGAAGATATTTTCCCCCGACCCTTCGGAAACGTAGCCGTTGGGATCGAGCAGGATGGCTTCGTCGTAGCCGTCGCGCACCGCTTCCGCCTTGGCGAGGATGGAGTTGATGTAATAGCCGCAGGCCTTGGCCTTGGTCATGCTGATGTTGACGTGGTGCCGGGTGAAAGAGGAGGTGCGGACGCGGATACCTTTGTTGAGTCCGTCGTCACCCAGATACGCGCCCCACGGCCAGGCGGCGATGGCGGCGCGGACGTTGACGCCTTCCGGGTTCAGGCCCATTTTGTTGTCGCCCAGAAAAACCAGCGGGCGGATGTAGCACTCCTCCAGCTTGTTGACTTTGACCACTTCGATGATAGCCTTGGTGATGTCATCCGGCGAAAATGGGATGTCGATTCCCAGGATTTTGGCGGAGTTGAACAGCCGCTGGACGTGCTCCGGCAGGCGGAAAATGGCGGATTGGCCATTGGCGGTGCGGTAACAGCGGATGCCCTCGAACACACCGAAGCCGTAGTGCAGAGTGTGGGTGAGGACGTGGACATTGGCCTCGTGCCACGGGACCAAGGCCCCGTCCATCCAGATTTGTTCCGATTTTTCCACGTTGGGCCTTGAGCGGGGTGAAATTACGTTAATAGGCCATTTTATGAGTGGGTTGGGGTAAAATCAAGCCAAATAAAAGAGTTTGACATGGTACACTCGGTCTGATATTTTTCCATTCCTTATCCGCATTTGGAGCCGCTAGCTCAGTTGGTAGAGCAACGGCCTTTTAAGCCGTGGGTCGAAGGTTCAATCCCTTCGCGGCTCACCATTTTTTTCTTTCAGTCAGCCTGTACAAGTCCCCATCGTCTAGCCCGGTCCAGGACACCGGCCTTTCACGCCGGCGACGCGGGTTCGAATCCCGCTGGGGACGCCAGGTCCTGCCTTTTATTTTCAATCGCTTAAAAAACTAATTGATTTTGATAATCAACGGTTGCCCGTGGGAACACTGTGGGAACGGGTGAGTTGTTTCTTAAAACTCCTGCGGTTCAATGTCCTGTCGGCCATGGAGAACCCGGACAATCACAATCCGGTCTTCATAATCACGAAAATAAATACACCGTTGCCGATACGGAAAAGCCCGAAGGCCGGGGCGTATCCAGTCCCTGGGTGCTCCGATAATTTCAAGCTCCGCCAGCTTATACATCTGCCGGATGAGATCGGCCACAAAACGCTCCGCGGAGTCCGGGCTCTCCTGCGCAATATGGGTATAAATTGTGGTCAGGTCATTTTGGGCGGGTTCTGAAATGTCTAACCGTTTGGACTTGATGGGTCTTTGCTCCGTTTGACAATATCCGCGGTCAGTTCATCGGCGCTCGCATAGGATTTCACCCGGCCGGAGGAAACAGCGGCATCCCCTTGATCGATCAGGGAGCGTAATTCCTTCATGCGGGTTTCATAGTCCTCCAGTATCCGCAGGCCCGCCCGCACCACTTCACTGGCATTGTTGAAACGTCCCTGTGCAACCTGGTCGGCAATAAATTTCTCGTAATGTACCCCCAGCGCATAGCTCTTGTTGGTACTCATAAGCCCACCCAGTAATCTATTGGTTTTATAATAACTATCAATTAACTATTATTATAATATCCCATGTTCATTTGGAAAGCATTGGAAAGTAAGTGAATTTTTTTGTAGATTTTATATCACAAACATTATAACATCACAAGTATAAAATTCCCACTTATTCCGAAATTGAAAATGATGGAGGTTCTTAGATGCCGACGATTCGTATTGATGAAGATGTGTATAAAGCCCTTCAACAACGGGGTGAGCCTTTTGTGGATACCCCCAACTCCGTTCTAAGGAAGCTTTTGGAAGAGGTGGGTTTGCTCGAAATGGACCAAGAGTCGAGCCGCGTTAAACCCTCTTTAATTGGAAAAACAACCCTTGGAAAAAAAGGAGAAAAACCTATGGTTACTTATTCGCATCCCCGACTTTGTTTTAAAGCCAGCTATATTGAGCCCCTTGATGACAATGACATTTTTCAAATTGAAACTAAAATCGATGGGAAATTTCAAATGTCAAAAGCCGATTTTTATAGAGTATTTCCCAATGTTGTAAAAAGCAGGAGCTATAGGGAAGAGGGCATTTACCATTATCCAGTCATTCCAAAAAAAAAGGCATTACCCTTTAAAATAGCCTGAAAATCTAATTAACAATTTAAAGGGTATTTCCCCACCGGCGAGGAGTGTTGGGACTCCTTTTAGATAATATTCATTTATCTTTGATACCAACTTCAATTGATCCGGGTGGGGAAATGGGTTATTTTGTAGGGCAAAATTTACTTATTTAAGGAGCTTCGTCATGAGAACTCTGCTTGCCTTTTTCCTGATATTCAGTTTTGCCGCCTGTGCCGATTCCGACGTTCAGACGAATGGGGGTATTCAAACCAAGGAGATCGATTATTCCTCCGGCGGGACGACGCTGAAAGGCTATCTGGCCTGGGACGATGCGGTGAAGGGCAAGCGTCCCGGGGTTCTGGTCGTCCACGAATGGTGGGGCCACAACGAGCATGCCCGCGAACGGGCGCGGATGCTGGCGGAGCTTGGCTACACCGCCCTGGCGGTCGATATGTACGGCGACGGCCAAACCGCCGACCATCCCAAGAAGGCCGGCGAACTTATGAACGCCGCCATGAAGGATTGGGAAGGCAGTAAGGCCCGGTTCAATGCGGCTAAAAATTTGCTTCAAAGCCATGCCACGGTCGACCCGGAGCGCATCGCGTCGATCGGGTTTTGCTTCGGCGGCACGGTGTCGCTGCGCATGGCGATAGCCGGTTCTGATCTGGATGCGGTGGTGGCGTTTCACGCCGGGTTGCCGACGGATACCGTGGTTCCGGGAACAGTCAAGGCGGCGGTACTGGTCATCAACGGGTCGAACGACGCCTGGCTGGATCCCAAAGCGGTAGCGGCCTTCAAGCAGGAGATGGCGGCGGCGGTGAAGGATTTCAAATACATCACACTGGAGGGGGCGCGGCACGCCTTCACCAACAAACAGGCCGGCGAGTTCAGCAAGAAATTCAACCTCCCCAACCTGGAATACAGTAAAGAAGCGGACGAACAATCCTGGGCGGCCTTGAAGGACTTCCTCCAGCGGGTGTTCTCCAAAAAAGACGCCTGACGCGGTTCAGGGGTTCCCAGATGGTTATTGTTTTAAGCGCATTCTCAGATTAAACCTTTCCAAGGTCTAACTCGGCGCGTCGCCGGGTTTCACGCCGTTACGCGGAGTGGTATCTCTGGCGCGCCCTTCCTCCTGACCCAGTGAGCCCAGGGATGGGTGGGCGGATACAATACGGTTTTGAGGTAAAGCAATGAATCCACCACCCGCACAAAAAGGGCAATGGCTGTGGTCTGGGTCATGGCAAACCGCCTCCGGGTAGAAACAGTTAATAAATATTTTTTAGCGGATTTAATAAGACCGGTTGCCGATAATATGGCCCTATTGTAACTCATAGCCCCTGTTCCGCTGGTCTGATTCAGTTGGATTTCCTTGTTGTGTGTCTGCAAGACTTCACGCGGCAACTATTCTATTTTCCGAATTGACGGCTCCCGGGTCCCCCTTTACCATTAAAGGATAAGATATTATTTCATTTCTGAAGGAGGGCTTATGAAACGCCTGGTGTTTTTAATGGTGGCGGCGGTGGTGATGGTTTCCGGTTGTGGTTCCACCCCCGAAAAAAAGATCAATGTCCAGTTGATGAAAAACGATCCGCCGATGGGCTGTCGATGGTCGGGGATATTCAGTCCAAGGGGGACGACATGAACGAGGCCAAGGCCCATCTCCGGCAACAGGCGGCGGATAAGGGCGGCAACTATGTGCGCCTGGACGCCCTCAGTATGGCCGGTGGAGATGCCATCGCGGCCGGCGCGGCTTTCCATTGCCCGCAACCCGGATCTCCGGAGAAATCCGAAAGTAAGCCAGAATGAATTTTCGGGTCCTCTGAGTTTTTAGGATGGGGTTATAGGACCTGAAGCCGATAAGGATATGCCCATCTGACGTTGAAGCGTATGAGAGGAGGCGCGGTGGCTTTTCGTTTTATTATTCGGTGCGTCCACTTTTAAAACAAGCAACCCGAAATTGAAAATGCCCACATCCCATCCGGAGGAGACACCGAAACTGAATTTCCATCTCGAGGCGCTGAGCCGGTCCTTCTTGTTTCCGATACTTTTTTACACGATATTTTTTGTCCTGTTTTTTTCGCCCGTCCTGTTCAGTGGGCAATTATTGGCGCCTTTCGATGGTATCCTGGAAAGTGTTTCCTCCTTTTTTGTCCACAAAAGTTTGTGGACACCATTTTTGTTTTCTGGTTATCCGGCCGCCGCAGACCCTAACTTTAAGACATGGTACCCTTTTGTTTTAATTTTTAGTTATTTCTATCAGAGTTGGAATACTTATATTATTTTAGGTTATGTCTTCGCGGGAAGCTTTACCTATGGATATGTTTTCCACCTGACCCGATCCCGGTTTGCAGCTCTGATGAGTGGCCTCGTCTTTGGTCTAAGCGGGTTTATGATGGCTCATTTGGGGCATCCTACCCTGATCCATGAGGCGGCCTGGCTCCCCCTGATCGTGTGGTCGCTGGACAAGCTCCGCGAGAAGTTTTCGGGGTTTTGGTTCGGCGCGGGATGCCTGGCGTATTGCTTTTGTCTGCTGGCCGGCCACACTCAGGTTTTTACCTTTGCGGTCGGACTGGGATTCGTTTATGCCTTGATGGCGGGGTGGTCTTCCTCCCGGAGATGGAGCTACTACGGTCAGTTTGCGGGGATGGTCCTTCTCGGTTTGGGATTGTCCGGGGTGCAATTGCTACCCACCTTGGAGTTGGTCGGCTTGGGGGAGCGGTCCTCGCTCTCGTATACGGAATTTATCTCCTATTCCCTGCCGCTCTATCAGATTCCCATACTCTTCTTTCCTTTTGTGTATGGCGGATTTCCCCGGTCCTTGTACAGCGCGCATTATTATGGCGATTGGAATTTATGGGAGTTGACCGGTTACGTCGGTTATTTGCCCTGGATGCTGGCCGCGATCGGCATCGCCGTTTGGCAGAACCGGCTTCATGTCCGGATTTGGGTCACGGTGGCGGTGCTGGCCTTTTTACTGGCTTTGGGAGATGGGACCCCGTTGATCAAGCTGATGTATGTGTTGCCGGGATACAGCATGTTCCGGGCGCACGCACGGCATTTCGTGGAGTTGGCCCTGGCGCTGTCGGTTTTAACCGGGTTGGGGATCGCCGCCGTCCAGAAACACGGACCTCAGCTCCGCCTCGCTTGGAAACTGGTGCTGGGAGGCGCGGGCGTCCTGATGGCGTGTCTGGCCAGTTTTTATTTTTTGTTCGACCGGCTTCAGCAGGACGCTTTAAAAAAAATGGTGGTTTCCCTGGATTTGCTTCCCTGGAATAACCCGGCGGTGGGAATCCCGCTGGCGGTGTTTTTGGTTTCCAGCGCGGCGCTTCTGGTTTGGAACCGGGTGGCGCCTTCCCGAACGACCCACACCTTTTTGATGCTGGTTTTGATCGCGGATATGGGGAGTTGCGTCTGGTTTTTGGACTGGCGGTACTATTCGCCTCATGCGTCTGTTTTGCAATCTCCCCTGCATGTGGAGAAGTATAAAGAGTTGTTGCAGGAGAAGCACCAGAGGATGATTCCCATTCAGGGGGCGATGGCCAGTGAGGGAGAAATTCCTGTCAACCTTTCCTGGTTGTGGGGTATTCCCAGCGCCAGCGGGTACAACCAACTGAGTCTGGCCCGGTACCGGAAGTTGATGTCGATGGACTTCAGGGGGTATGTCAGCGGGCAATGGGCCGTGCCTTCCAACCGGAGTATGGATATTATGGCGGTGCGTTATATTTTCCTCCCCACGCAGGCGAAATTCACCGAGCAGATCGATGGCGTGGTTTGGAACTTCCTTGATCTCGGGGCGTATTTTGGAAACGATTGCGGAATCTCCATGACCCGCACCCTCCATCTGGATCTTCCGCAGAGCTTTCAGACGACGGGTCTGGGGGTGGTCAGCTATCTCGCCTGTTCGGTGGCGGTGCCCGATCAATCGGAGGTGTTGCGGATCCAATTGACTGATGACGATGGAACCGTGCAGGAAACCCATCTTCTGGCCGGGCGGGACACCTCGGAATGGGCCTATGATTGTGCGGACGTTCAGCCCCAAGTGAAGCATCGCAAGGCCAAAGTATTTGAAGTCCTTTCCGAAATAAACCGGACCCCTCCCTGTCGGGCAAATAAATATGTTTCGGTTCTTCCGGTTCAAAAGGAGATTGCCGCGAAAAGGCTGACCCTGAAGTGGTTGGGTAAACAAGGGGCGCTGAAAATTGACAAGTTGTCTCTCCTCAACAAACATACCGGGCAATCCCGCCCGATACTCCATATGGCGGACAATGTCCGTTTTCGCCGGGTGGAACACTACGGGACCACTGAAGTCCTGGAAAACCTTCGGGCGTTTCCGCGGGCCTGGTTGGTTTCCCAGGTCCAGACCGCTCCTGCCGAAACCATCCTTCAGGCCATCCGGACCTCCCGGTTGCCCGATGGCAGCGTGTTTGAGCCAGAGCGCATGGCTTTGGTTGAGGTTCCCTTCGAGGATTCACTGGGTGCGCCTGACCCCCAGGCCCGGGTTGAAATAGTGGCATTGAACGATACGGTGGTTGAACTTGAAACCACTTCGGCCTCGCCGGCTTTTCTGGTGTTGAGCGACGTTTATTATCCCGGATGGCGGGTGAGTATCGATGGCCGTCCCGCCCGTCTTTATCAAACCGATTACGTTCTGCGGGGTGTCACGATTCCCGCCGGACGCCATACCGTGGTCTTCGAATTCAAACCTTCCGTGGTGCTTTATGGGGCGGGTCTGAGTGGGGTTTCCCTGTTGATTTTGGGAGGAATAGCCTGGCGGACCCGCACAGCAAGAAACTCCCGACCGGCCTGATTTTATTCGATATTCCTGCCGATATTTTTATTCCCCTTTAAAAATGGAATCACCGAGCGGAAATCATTGACGGCATGTTGGACATTGGTTAGAATGTGCCCATCCAATTTGACTGAACGGTTCAATCGTGCCCGAAAACCCTGTTCCTCAGGCGGCTCGGGCGATTGCGGGGGATTATGGGCCAGTTACGGCAAAAGCTCCATTGGGGGGTGTACCAGGTGGGACGATTGTTTTTCCCGGTAGTGGAGCCGCTGTTTATTCTGCGGGAAAACCTGCGCACATCCGTTCGCCGGCATTTCGATCAGGCCATTCAACACATTGAAAATAAAAATTTTACGGTGGCCCAGCTGAATTTGAATAGGGTGCTGAGCCTGCATCCCAACCACTTTTTGGCCCATGTCTACCGCGGCCGCATCTTTCTCCGGCAAAAACAGTATCGGATGGCTTCCGCAGACCTGATCCAGGCCAACCGGATCAGCCCGTTCCGCTTTACCCATTACCGTCTTTACCGGGAGTATCTGGAGGCCATCGGTGAAGGCGCCGGGGCGGGCGGGGGATCATTCCCGGCGCATGGAATGGGCCGGCTCAAGGGATCCCATCCGTCTCCGGATATGAAGGGATACGAGAGCCTGGAAGCTCCGGATCGTGCTTCAGCCTTTGAAGATTTCATCGATATGGAAGAAGACCCGTTGATGGTGGTTCAGGATTTGGATTTGACTTTCACCGAGCGGGAAAAATTCGGCGATATGGGTCCGATCACCGCCCAGGAATTTGAAAACGCCGACTGGGACCAGGGGCTTAAAAAACTCACCTCATAACCTTCAATTGAATGTTTTCCCGGATTTTATAAGTTCCTCGATTTCCTCCTTGGGAACAGGCCGGCTGAACAGGTAACCCTGCGCTTCATCACAATTCAATTCCTTCAAAAATTGTTTTTGCTCTTCGGTCTCCACGCCTTCGGCGATGGTTTTCATATTCAGGCTTTGCGCGAGGGTGACGATGGCTTTGGTGATGGCGGAGTTGGTCTGCAGGTTGAAATCCTTGATGAAGGTCCGGTCGATCTTCAGGTAATCCAGCGGAAGGTTTTTCAAATAATTGAGTGAAGAAAAACCGGTCCCGAAATCGTCGAGCGAAATTTTGATTCCCAATTCGCTGAGTTTCCTAAGAATGGAAACCGCCAGCGTGGTGTCCTGCATTAAAACCGTTTCGGTGATTTCCAGTTCCAGTTGGTGCGGCGGGGTTCCCGTTTGATCCAGAACCTTGCTGATCTCGGACACCAGATTGGGATGCGTAAACTGAATGACGGACAGGTTGGCCGAGATGGGCAACGGCGGCAACCCGGCTTCCCGCCAGATCTGGGCCTGCCGGCAGGCGGTGTGCAGAACCCAATGTCCCAGTGGAATAATGATGCGGGTTTCCTCCGCCACGGGGATGAACTGATTGGGCATGACCATTCCCAACTCCGGACTGTCCCAGCGCAGAAGAGCCTCCATGCCCGCGATCTGGCCGGACTTTAGATTGATTTTCGGCTGGTAAAACAACACGAACTCCTCGCGGTCCAGCGCCTTTCTCAGGTTTTTCTCCACCGCCAGCCGTTCCATCGCCTTGAAGTTCATCGCCGGGGTGTACAATTGGAACGTGTTGCGGCCCTTTTCCTTGGCCCGGTACATGGCCAGATCGGAATTTTTAAGAAGCGTTCTGATTTCCATGCCGTCGTCGGGGAAGATGGAGATACCGATACTGGCCCCGATGTACAATTCGTTGTCGCCGATTTTAAAAGCCGGCGCCAGAGAGTCGAGAATCTTCTGGGCCAGTCTGGCGGTGTGGTCGGTTTCCATCAGCTCCGGAATGAGAACGATGAATTCGTCGCCTCCCATGCGTCCCACCGTATCCTGTTTGCGCAGAATGCCCTTGATTCTCTGGGCCACCTGCTGGAGCAGTTGGTCGCCTGCTTCATGGCCCAGTGAATCGTTGATGGTTTTGAAATGGTCCAAATCCAGAAAGAGAATGGCCACTTTCTGGTTGTTGCGGGAGGAGTTGGCCAAAGCCACCGCCAGACGGTCATTGAGCAGGTTCCGGTTGGGCAGTCCCGTCAGGGAATCGTAATACGCCATTTGCCGGATGGTGTTCTCCATCTGCTTGCGTTCTGTAATATCCTGAACCCACAACAGAATTTCATATTGGTCGGCATGGAGTTCCACCAGCTGGAGTTTGCACTCGACCGGGTAGGCGGAGCCGTCTTTTCTTTCGAATATGGTTTCGAATGAAACCATCGGTCTCAGTTTATTGATGAGGGATTCGCACATCTGGGTCAATTTATCCGGGTCCATGCTCGGCGCCAGATCGATAAATGTTTTTCCTTTTACTTCCTCCGGGGTGAACCCGGTATCCATGCAGGCGAGCGAATTGGCTTTGATAAATTTAAAGGTCTCCGGTTCGAAGACCAGCACCTCGCGGTAATGTTCGTCCAGCGACGGGACGATATCCTTGGAGACCTTGTCTCCACCGAGTTTAGTGACGGAAGATTGGGATGAAACCAGATGGGTAGAAATTTTTCGGGAACGCGCGGACAGGGTTTTCATGATGGCCATGAGAGCCTGCGGTTGGGTGGCGAAATACTCCTGGAACTGAGATTCGTTGATTTCCAGAAGAACCGACGGAACCAGGGCCCGCGCACCGGCCGTTCTCGGGACGGACTCGATCAGCGACATCTCACCGAAGAAGGTTCCCGGCAGCATGTTGGTCAACGGTTTTCCACCCTTATGAATCAAAATTTCCCCTTCAAGGACGATGTACATGGCATTTCCCTGATCGCCTTCCTCGAACACGACGGCTTCGGATTCCAGGGGAATTTCCTTGCTCTCCTGGGCCAGCCGTTCGAGGGTGGATTCGTGGAAAAAGCTGAGGACGTCAATGGTCTTCAACATTTCCTTTTTCTTGTCGGGAGCCATGAAAGACGTGGGTTCGGGCATGTTGGGTCTATTGTTCATAACATTAAAAGTTGATGTAAATTATTCATCTAAACCAGTTTATCAGATAAATGACAATTCGCCAGTGGTTATACCCCCCAGGGGTATAAAAAAAGACCGAAA
>SMUY01388878.1_pt1 | contig 26654 bp, 24 predicted proteins | sample 2456441 | NCBI WGS metagenome assembly SMUY01 (sample SAMN11095931, study PRJNA526329) | marine sediment metagenome | biome: Marine sediment; feature: Surficial sediment; material: Deep marine sediment; isolation source: Hadal surficial sediment | place: Pacific Ocean | collected 2014-11 | depth...
CGCCGCCATGCAGCCCGGCGTCGATGGCGAGACGCAACTTGGTGCCGACGCCGTCGGTTGCCGACACCAGGACTGGGCGGCGATAGCGATCCACCGGCAGCTCGAACAGCCCTCCGAAACCCCCGAGTCCGCTGACGACGCCGGGCCGACGGGTTCTCTCCGCCAGCGGCTTGATACGTTCCACCAGGCGATTGCCGCGCTCGATGTCGACCCCGGCATCGCGGTAGGTGATGGAGTTTTGCCGCCGGGGGGACACCCTCGTCATGGTACGGACGCCCACGGGGCGGCGCAAACCTTGACTTGCCCCCGGGCCTTGCATAGCGTCAGTCGGATGCGTGCGCCTTCCTGTTGCCGTTTTCTGATCGCGTTTCTGGCCCTGGCTGTCGGCGCGCCGGTGTTGGCCGCCGGTGAGGTCAAGAACCTCTACGAGGCCGAGGTGGTTGTCGCGAGCAAAGACCGGAAGATCCGCAGCGAGGCTTTCGGGCTTGCCCTGCTGCAGGTTGCGGTCAAAGTCAGTGGCAGCCGTGGGGCCGCGGCCAGCCCGGTCATCGTTGCGGCCATGAAAAGCCCGGATCGTTTTGTCCAGCAGTTTCGCTACCGCAATGCCGTGCCGGCGGCGGGGGGTAACGAGTCGCCAGGGAGCCCGACTCTGGATCTGTGGGTGCAGTTCGATGCGCCGGCGGTGGATACCCTGATTCGCGAAGCGGGCATGCCCGTATGGGGCCGGGTGCGTCCCTCGGTTCTGGTGCTGGTGGCCATCGAATCCGGCGGGCGTCGCGAGCTGCTCAGCAGCGACGATGGCGGCGGCTGGGCCGAGTTCATCAGGCGTGCCGCCGGGCAGCGGGCGGTACCGTTGATACTGCCACTCATGGACCTGGAGGACCGCAGTTGGCTGCGCGCTTCCGACGTATGGGCGGGCTTCGAGGACAACCTGTGGCGGGCCGCGCAACGCTACCGCAGCGAGGGCGTGCTGCTGGGCCGGATTTACGAGCGCCTGCCCGGCTACTGGGAGGCGCGTTGGCGGCTGCTGCTCGAGGATGGCCGTCACGAATGGCTGGATCAGGGCGAAGGCCTGGATGCGGTGCTGCTGGCCGGTGTTCATGAAAGCGCCGATCTGCTGGCTTCGCGCTTTGGCGGATTCAGTGGCGCGACGGTCGCCTCCGGAGTGGAGGTCAACGTGACGGGCATTCGATCCCTGCGCGACTACGCCCGCACGCTGCAATACCTGGACTCTCTGGACGAGGTCAGCCGCGTGGACGTCACCAACGTGAAAAGTGGTAGCGTGTCGTTCCGTGTCGATGCCCGCGGCGGCCGCGAAACGGTCCGTCAGGTGATCGCCCTGGGACGTACTCTGGCCGAGGACGGGCAGGGTGATTTGCATACCGGACTCACCTATCGGCTGCTGCCGTGAACGGGGTCCCGGGCGCGCGCCGGCACACCCGTCAGTTGCCCTTGGCTGTCACCCTGAGACGCCCGCGCCGCTTCTCCAACTTCATCGCCGGACCGAACGCCGGAGCCGTCGCCGTGCTGCGCGATCTGCTGGCCGGGCGGGTGCGGGGCGTCGTCTATCTATGGGGTGGCAGCGGCTCCGGTAAGAGCCATCTGCTGGAGGCCTGCTGTGGCGACGCTTCCGTGCACGGCCGTCCCGTCGCCTACCTGCCCCTGGCCGGCTCGCGTGTCGAGCCGGATATGCTGAACGGTCTGGCCGACATCGCGCTTCTGTGCATCGATGACGTGGACAGCATCGCCGGCGACGGCGCCTGGGAGGAGGCGTTGTTTCATCTATACAATCAGGCCGAGCAGGCATCGTGCCCCATGGTGCTGAGCGCCAGCGTGGCGCCGCGCGCACCGGCCTGGAAGCTTCCCGATCTGGCTTCGCGGCTCACCGCCGCCATCGTCTGGCGCCTGCACGCGCTGAACGACGCCGAGTGCCGTGCTGCCCTGCAACTGCATGCCAGGGAACGCGGCTTCGAGCTCAGCGACGAAGTCGTGACCTTCGTCATGAAACGCCTGCGGCGGGATATGCTGTCACTATCCACATTCCTGGATCGACTCGACCGATCGAGCCTCGCCGCGCAACGCCGGGTCACCGTTCCCTTCGTCAAGGCGTTGCTGGAGGAAGGCGGCAGTTAGGCTAACCGAGACGCGCGCTCACGCTTGCCAGGCGCCGCCCCAGGGCGACACACAGTCGTTGCTCCTCATCGGTGATGGCGATGTCGCTGTACGGACCGGCGACATGGCTGGCGCCGTAGGGCGTTCCGCCACTGCGCGTGGTGGTGAGTTCCTTTTCCGTGAAAGGGATCCCCAGCATCAGCATGCCGTGGTGCATGAGCGGCAGCATCATGGACAACAGCGTGGTTTCCTGTCCGCCATGCAGGGTCGAGGTGGAAGTGAATACGGCAGCCGGCTTGCCAACCAGCGTTCCCGATAACCACTCGCTGGCGGTGCCGTCCAGAAAATATTTCAATGGTGCTGCCATGTTGCCGAAACGTGTCGGACTGCCGAGGGCGAGTGCGGCACACTCGTCCAGATCCTCGTGGGTAGCATAGGGAGGCCCATCCGCCGGCACGCTGTCTTCGCTGGCCTCGCAAACCGTCGACACCTTCGGCACCGTGCGCAGGCGCGCCTGCATACCATCCACCTCTTCGATTCCCCGCGCAACGTGTCGCGCCATGCGCGCGACATTGCCGTGCAAGCTGTAGTACAGCACCAGCACCTCAGCCATGGTCAGAGCAGGTCGAGTGCGCTTTTCGGCGCACGGCCGAGTGGATTGTGGTGCAGGATGACGGATTTCACGCTTTTCTTCCGGGTCCCAGGAGGGTCCGAGCATTCTAACGCCGGTCGCGTTGACAGCCTACCGGGGGCGATGATAGCGTCGAACCACCCGGCGGTCGTGGTTCTCCAGCATATTCAAGAAGGTTGCCAAGGGCCGATTTGCCGATGCGTGTGCTTCACTTCCGCTTCATCGTTGCCGCATTCGTGCTGGCACTCTCCGCTGTTGCCTGTACCAGCGTCCCCACCCAGGAGATGAGCGACGCCAGACAGGCGATCAATTCCGCGCGCAGCGCCGATGCAGCGACCTACGCGCCGCATTCCATGGACAGCGCCGAGCGGCTCCTGGGCCACGCCGAGCAGTTTCTCAGGCAGCGCCAATACGAAATGGCGCGGGATGATGCCCTGGAAGCGCGTCAGGCGGCCATGAAGGCGCGCCAGGTGGCGGTTGCCATTGCCGATGCACGGGCGGCGGTGGAAGAGGCCAAGGCCAGGGGTAACGCCTGGTCGGGCGTCGCGCGGCTGGTCGACGAGGCGCAAGCCGCGGGCCGGCAGGGTGACGAGAGCCGCGCCTGGGAGCTCGCCACAGAGGCCAAGCGGCGCCTGCGGTAATGCCATGCCAGAGGATTGTCGCCGGTGCACCATCAGCGGGCGCGTGCAGGGCGTGGGTTTTCGTGCTTCCACCCGTCAGCGGGGAGAGGCCCTGGGCCTGGCCGTGAGGGCACGGAATCTCACCGATGGCAGAGTCGAAGTGATCGCCAGGGGCTCGCAGGATGCCCTGGACGCGTTCTGCGATTGGTTGCGCACCGGGCCCCGATTCGCGCAGGTAGCCGATCTTCGCTGCGAGTCGTTGCCGCGCTCGTGCTGGCCGGCGCTCGGCGACGAATAGCACTGGAGTGACGCACCACTTCAACAGCGCAAGCCGCACCCGACTCCCTCAGTAAGCCAGCTCTTCACGGATGCGGATGCCGAGAAAGGATACGGCGTCCGCGATGGCCAGCTCGGCGCTGTCGCCGTCGGCGCGCCTCTTATACTCCACTTTGCCGGCATCGAGCCCGCGCTCGCCGAGCACCAGGCGGTGGGGAATGCCGATCAGATCCATCTCGGCGAACATGACACCCGGTCGTACACCCCGGTCATCCAAAAGCACCTCGATTCCGGCCGCCTCCAGCTCAGCGTAGAGCTTCTCCACCGCGTCGCGCAGGCGCAGGGATTTGTGCATGTTCATAGGCAGCAATGCGACTTGAAACGGCGCGATGGCGGTTGGCCAGATGATGCCGTTGTCGTCGTGGTTCTGCTCGATGGAGGCGGCGACCACGCGGCTCACGCCGATGCCGTAGCAACCCATGAATGCATTCACGGCGTGGCCCTCGTCATCCAGAATGATCGCCTGCATGGGCTTGCTGTAGGTGGTACCGAGCTGGAATACGTGCCCGACCTCGATGCCGCGGGCGATGGACAGGGTGCCGCGCCCATCGGGAGATGGATCTCCCTCGACGGCGTTGCGCAGATCGGCGACCTGGGGCTCGGGCAGGTCACGGCCCCAGTTGACGCCGGTGTGGTGGCGATGTTCGGAGTTGGCGCCACAGATGAAATCCGCCATCGTCGCTGCGGATGCGTCGCAGATCACGGTCATGTCGATACCCACCGGACCCAGGGATCCGGGCCCGCAGCCGAAGTGTGCTGTGATGCGCGCGGCGCTCGCCATTTCCAGGGGTTTGCGTACCTGTTCCAGAGCCTCGGCTTTAATTGTGTTGAGGTCATGATCGCCGCGCACGGCCAGCGTGACCAGGGCACCGTCTTGTCCCTCGACCACCAGGGTCTTCAGGCATCGTTCGGGTGCGGCGCCGAGAAACTCGCTCAACTCGGCAATGGTGTGCACATCCGGCGTGGCGACAGTGTCCAGATCCTGGCCGGCCGGTGGCCGCGCACGAGTGGGCGCCGGGCAGGCGATGAGTTCCAGGTTGGCGGCAAAATCTCCGTCGGAAGCGAAAGCGATGGCATCCTCGCCGGAGTCGGCGAGAACATGGAACTCGTGGGAGCGGCTGCCGCCGATGGCCCCCGAATCCGCTTCGACGATGCGAAAGTCGAGTCCGGCGCGGGTGAAGATGCGCGAGTAGGCTTCGTACATGGCATCGTAGCTCTTCTGATGCGCCTCGAGATTCAGATCAAAAGAGTAAGCATCCTTCATGATGAACTCGCGGGCGCGCATGATGCCGAATCGCGGTCGGATTTCGTCGCGGAACTTGGTCTGAATCTGGTAGAGGTTGACAGGCAGTTGCCGGTAGCTGCGAATCTCGCGCCGCGCAATATCGGTAACCACCTCTTCGTGGGTGGGACCGAGGCAGAAATCGCGCTGATGCCTGTCCTTGAGCCGCAGCAGGTCGGGCCCGTACTTCTCCCAGCGCCCGCTCTCGATCCAGATCTCGGCCGGCTGCATCGACGGCATCAGGACTTCCTGCCCGCCGGCCCGGTTCATCTCCTCGCGCACGATATTCTCGAACTTGCGCATGGCGCGTACGCCCAGCGGCAGCCAGGTATAAAGGCCGGAAGCCAGCTGGCGTACCATGCCTGCGCGCAGCATCAGCTGATGGCTGACGATCTCGGCATCCGCCGGCGTCTCCTTCAAAGTCGGAATCAGAATCTGCGACCTGCGCATCGCGGCGTTTCCTCATATCCATGCACCGCCGTAATCATCCGCGATCCGGGCGCCTGGGCCAAGCCATGCATCGATCGAGGGGGGGGCTGTCGGAGGTTGGACCGGAAATTGGGGACAGATCTATTTAATCGGGAAATTGGGGACAGATCTATTTAATCGCGCTTGTTCACGAACAAGCGCGATTAAATAGATCTGTCCCCAATTTCCCGTCGCAGTAGGCGGGTGATTGATTCACAGACTCTCAGCCCAACCTGCGTTTCTACGAGTTTTCAGAGGGGAGAAAGGTCGGGTCGCTAATTGCAGTTATTGTCGATTTGCTGCTGGGTTTGCGCCATCTTCGCCTGTATCCCGGCCTCGTCCAGAAAATACGCCTCGCCGTCCGCGTCCTTGTCCTGAATGCGCGAGGTCGTTCTCAGGATGCGCATGTTTTCCCGGGCGATCTTGCAGTTGTTGGCCATGCGTTCGTTGCGCTCGGCGGTAGCGCTGGCCGAGTTTTTGGCGAATTCGCGGTCTTGCTGCTGGGCATTGGCCCGGTCATTGAGCTGGTCGAGCTTCTCCTGGGCACCCGAGGAATCGAGGGTCGCGCCGCGCAGTCGAATAGTCTCGACCTCGCGATTCTGCGGCTTGCGCTCGGAGTAGGTGACGTTGCCCTGATCGTCGACCCATTTGTAGAGCTTCGCGGCCTGGGCCGGCAGGGCGGCGCAGACTGCTGCGGCGAGGGCGATTGTGGCAAGCCGGATTCGACTGTTCATGATGGCGACACGTTCTCGGGTTCCTGAGGATAAATATAGCCGGAACGGGTTGCCGCTGTCAGTGGCGGAGCCGCCGCCGGGTCCTCGAATGAGGCTTCCGTCACGTTTTCAGGGTTCTCGCGCAGGCTGCGACGGCCGGGCCATTTCTTGACGATCACTCAGCGATTCAGTAGCTTGGGAGTTTGCGGTGAGAAAGAGATTGGAACCCGTCTCGGCGGGTGTTTTTTTCCTCAAGGGAAGGTCAGGTGGAACTCTCAGGCGCCCAGATCATAATGCGATTCCTCGAAGACGAGGGGGTGGAATTTATTTTCGGCTATCCGGGCGGCGCGGTACTGCACATCTACGATGAGCTCTACCGCCAGCAGAATATCAAGCACATTCTGGTACGCCACGAGCAGGGCGCTACCCATATGGCTGACGGCTATGCCCGTGCCACCGGCAAGACCGGAGTGGTGCTGGTCACCTCCGGTCCCGGCGTCACCAACGCCGTCACCGGCATCGCCACCGCGCATATGGATTCGATCCCCATGGTGGTTCTCACCGGGCAAGTTTCGACCCCGGCCATCGGCAGCGACGCCTTTCAGGAAGTGGACTGCATCGGCATCACGCGCCCCTGCGTGAAGCACAATTTTCTGGTCAAAGACGTGCGCGAGCTCGCTTCGACGCTGAAGAAAGCTTTTTACCTGGCGTCTTCCGGCCGCCCCGGCCCGGTGGTCGTCGACATACCCAAGGATGTTACGGCGCCGGACATCAAGGTTCCCTACGAGTATCCCACCAGCATCACCATGCGTTCCTACAACCCCGTCACGCGCGGGCACACGGGGCAGATGAAAAGGGCGCTGGAACTGATACTTTCGGCGAAGCGCCCGATGATCTACACTGGTGGCGGCGTCGTTCTCGATCGCGCCAGCGACGAGCTGCGCGAGTTCACGCGCCTACTCGGGTTCCCTATCACCAATACGCTGATGGGTCTGGGAGCGTATCCCGGCACCGACGAGCAGTTCGTAGGAATGCTGGGTATGCACGGCACCTACGAGGCGAACATGGCGATGCACAATTGCGACGTGCTCATCGGCATCGGTGTGCGCTTCGACGACCGCGTGGTGGGTGACGTGAAGAAGTTCTGCCCCGGCGCCAAGATTGTCCACATCGACATCGATCCTTCCTCCATCGCCAAGACGGTGAAGGTGGATGTGCCCATCGTCGGCCCGGTGAAGAGCGTCCTCGCTGACATGCTGGGAATGCTCAACGAGACCAACCGGCGTCCGGACGCCGACGCGCTGGCCGCCTGGTGGCGACAGGTTCGCGAGTGGCAATCCATCGACTGCCTGCACTACGAATGGTCGGACGAGCGCATCAAGCCCCAGTACGTGGTGCAGAAGCTCTACGAGACCACCGGCGGCGATGCTTACGTGGCCTCCGACGTGGGCCAGCACCAGATGTGGGCTGCTCAGTATTATCCCTTCGACAAGCCCAATCGCTGGATCAACTCCGGCGGACTCGGGACCATGGGCTTCGGGCTGCCGGCCGCCATGGGGGTGCAGTTCGCCTATCCTGACGCCCAGGTTGCCTGCGTCACCGGCGAGGGCAGCATCGTCATGTGCATCCAGGAACTGTCCACCGCCAAGCAATATGGCCTGCCGATCAAGGTCATCAATCTCAACAACGGTTATCTGGGTATGGTCCGTCAGTGGCAGGAGTTCATCTATGAGAAGCGTGAATCCCACACTTATCTGGAATCGCTACCGGACTTCGCCAAGCTCAGCGAGAGCTTCGGTCACGTGGGCATGCGCATAGACAAGCCATCCGACGTGGATGGCGCGCTCAAGGAAGCCTTCGCCATGAAGGACCGCCTGGTGTTCATGGACTTCATCACCGACCCGACAGAGAACGTGTTCCCCATGATGATGGCGGGCAAGGGACAGACCGACATGTTGCTACCGGCATTCTGCAAAGAACGGGAACTGGCCTAGTGCGTCACATCATCTGCCTGTTGCTGGAGAATGAGCCAGGCGCGTTGTCTCGCGTGGCCGGGTTGTTTTCCGCGCGTGGCTACAACATCGAGTCCTTGAGTGTTGCGCCCACCGAGGACGCGAGCGTGTCGCGCATGACGATCACCACCTCCGGTTCGGAAGCCGTTCTAGAGCAGATCACCAAGCAGCTGAACAAGCTGGTGGACGTGGTCAAGCTGCTGGAGCTGACCGAGGGCGCCCATGTGGAGCGCGTCATGATGCTCATCAAGGTGCGCGCGACGGGCGCGGGACGCGAAGAGATCATGGGCCTCGCGGATATCTTCCGCGGCCACATTCTGGATGTCACCAACTCGACCTACATCATCGAAGTCACCGGTACCGACGACAAGCTCGATGCATTCATCAAGGCGCTGGATCGCAAACTGATCCTGGAGGTCGTGCGCTCAGGCGCAATTGGTGTCGGGCGTGGGGAAAAATCCCTGCGCATTTAAAAGAGTATCGGGGGGATCACCATGACCATGAACATTTACTACGACAAGGATGCTGATCTTTCGATCATCCTGGGCAAGAAGATTGCTGTAATCGGCTATGGCTCCCAGGGCCATGCCCATGCCAACAACCTGAAGGAGTCTGGGGCCGACGTGACCGTGGGTCTGCGCCCGGGTTCCGCCTCCCATGCCAAGGCGAGCAACGCCGGCCTCGAGGCCGTGGCCCTGGACGAGGCGGTCACCGGTGCGGACGTGGTCATGGTGCTCGCGCCGGACGAGCATCAGGCGGCGCTCTACCGGGAGACAATCGAGCCCAATATCAAGGAGGGTGCGGCACTGGCCTTCGCCCACGGATTCAACATCCACTTCGAGCAGATTCAGCCGCGTGCCGACCTGGACGTCATCATGATCGCGCCTAAGGGACCCGGGCATCTGGTGCGATCCACTTATGCAGAAGGTGGTGGCACGCCCTGCCTGATCGCCGTCGCTCAAGATCCAAGCGGCCAGGCCAAGGACATCGCGCTGTCCTACGCATCGGCGATTGGCGGTGGCCGCGCCGGCGTGATCGAAACCACCTTCAGGGAGGAAACGGAAAGCGATCTGTTCGGTGAGCAGGTGGTGCTTTGCGGAGGGCTGACGGCACTCATTCAGGCCGGCTACGATACCCTGGTCGAGGCAGGCTATGCGCCGGAGATGGCGTACTTCGAGTGTCTCCACGAAGTGAAGCTCATCGTGGATCTCATCTACGAGGGCGGTATCGCGAACATGCGTTATTCGGTGTCCAATACTGCCGAGTACGGTGACTTGACGCGCGGCCCGCGCATTATCACCGACGAGACCCGCGCGGAGATGCGGCGCATTCTCGCCGAAATCCAAAGCGGCGCATTCGCCAAGGAATTCATTCTCGAGAACCAGAGCGGCTCGCCCACCATGAAGGCGATGCGTCGCATCAGCCGGGAGCATCCGGTGGAAAAGGTCGGCCAGCGCCTGCGCGACATGATGCCCTGGATCAGAGAGAACAAGCTCGTCGACAAAGCCAAGAACTGAAGAACGCCGCGACGCCGAAGGTGCGCGATCGCCGCTGCGATGGGACGTTGCCATGATCGCCCGGGAAGGTCTGGTTCCGATAGCGGTGGCGTGTCTTGCGGCAGCGGTCGTCGCCCACCAAGCGGGCGTTGCGTGGTCGTTGCCGCTGTGGGCATCGAGCGCTTATCTGCTGTACCTCTTCCGCGAGACGGTGCCTGCCGTTCCCAACCTGCCCCTGGCGGTGCTGAGCCCCGGTGACGGCCGAGTCGCCGGGCTGGCGAACGAACGGGATCCGTGGCTGGAGCGGGAATCGCGCCGAGTGCGCGTGGTCCTCGACGGACCCGGTATCGGCGTGCTGAGGAGTCCGGTGGAGGGCAAAGTCAAGGACTACTGGACCTCGGCGCAGCCCTTCGACCAGGCCGGTACGCTCCGCGCTACAGGTTTTTCACCGAACTGCTACAGCGTCTGGGTACAGACCGACGAGGGCGACGACATCGTCTTCGCCGTGTCCTCGCTGCGTCCCATCTCGCGCTTCAAGTTGTACTGCTCGCCCGGTGAGCGCGTCGGCATCGGACAGCGCATCGGTTTCATTTACTTCGGCAGCTCGGTCGACGTGTTCATGCCCGCGAATACGCTGATGGAGGCCGTGCCGGGGTCAGTCGCGAAGTCGGGCTGCACGGTGCTGGGACTACTGGTCAGAGATCTGCCCGGGGAACCGAGCCAGGCAGGCTGATCGCGCTGCGATTCCTGGCTATCATGATCCCCATGCAATCGCAGCAAGGTCCCAGAAAGCAACGCCGCGGCATCTACCTGCTGCCGAATCTGTTCACCACGGCGGCGCTTTTCGCTGGCTTCTACGCCATCGTCGCGGCCATGGCGGGTCGCTTCGAGGCTGCTGCGGTGGCCATCTTCGTGGCCATGGTGCTGGACGGCATCGACGGCCGCATCGCGCGCCTCACCAATACCCAGAGCGCCTTCGGCGCAGAGTACGACAGCCTTTCCGACATGGTATCGTTTGGCATCGGGCCGGCGCTGGTGATCTACCAGTGGGGGCTGGTGGGTATCGGCAAGCTCGGTTGGTTGGCGGCCTTTTTCTACGCTGCAACGACGGCGCTGCGCCTGGCACGCTTCAACACTCAGGTGGAAACTGCCGACAAACGGTATTTTCAAGGGCTTCCGTGCCCGCTGGCGGCGGCCGTGGTGGCGGGGCTGGTGTGGTTCAGCACCGACTACGGGTTGACCGGAGCGCAGATGACGCCGGCAGCCTTCGCCGTCACCATCATCACCGGCTCCCTCATGGTCAGCAATGTCCGTTACTACAGCTTCAAGGAACTCGACCTCAAAGGCCGTGTGCCTTTCATCACGATTCTCGTCGTGGTGCTGGTGTTCGTGCTCGTATCCAGCGATCCACCCTTGGTGCTGTTTGCCTTGTCCATCCTCTACGCGATTTCCGGACCGGTGTTGACGCTGGTGTTCATCCGCCGGCGGCGCGCCGCGCGGCGCGCCGCTGCCGGCAAGTCGGAACGATCCGCGGAGGGCAAATGAACCCGCGGCGGGGCCCCGCCAATGGCTGAAACCGCCGGTGAATCCCGCCGCTATCGCTATCTGCGGGCCATGCAAGTGGATGTATGGATCAGCCGTGGCCACAGCCCGCAGGCGCCTGTAGCGGTCGCCGTCGGCGAACCCGATTCCACCGACGCCGTTGCCCCACCGGCGAAGGATGACAGCGACGCCGCCGCGATCGCGGCGGGCACGGCGCTGGCGGAGCTCGAAGTCGTGGTTTCCGGCTGCCGGCGCTGCGAACTGCAGATTGGCCGTACCCGCACGGTATTCGGCACCGGCGATACGCGTGCGCGCTGCATGATCATCGGTGAGGCGCCGGGTGCCGAGGAGGACGCCCGTGGCGAACCCTTCGTGGGACGCGCCGGTCAATTGCTGAACGCCATGCTGCGCGCCATCGGGATGTCCAGGGAAGATGTTTACATCACCAATATCGTCAAATGCCGGCCGCCGAAGAATCGCGATCCGAAGCCGGAGGAGATGGCCGCCTGCTCACCATACCTGGGCCACCAGATCAGTCTGGTCAAACCCCGGGTGATCCTTGCCGTCGGTCGGGTTGCGGCACAGCATCTGCTGGGGTCCGCGACACCCATCGGCAGGATGCGCGGACAGAGCTATTTTTATGAGAAGTGTGACGGCGGCGCGCGCATTCCCATCGTTGTCACCTATCATCCGGCGTATCTATTGCGCTCGCCGCTCGAGAAGCGCAAGTCCTGGGAGGACCTGAGGCGCGTGCGCCAGTTGCTGGAATCCAGCCCATGAGTGCTGTCCTGAAAGCCGAGCCTGTCGAAATACGCCCCATGCGCGACGCGGATCTGGCAGCAGTGCTGGATATCGAGCGCGAAGCCTATACCTTTCCCTGGTCGGAAGGCATTTTCCGGGATTGCCTGCGTGCCGGTTACTGCTGCTGGGTGGTGGAGCACCAGGGGCAGTTGCGTGCCTACGGCATCATGCAGGTGGGCGTGGGCGAATCGCACATTCTCAATCTGTGCGTGCGCGCCAGCGAACGCGGGCAGGGTCTGGGGCGCGCTCTGCTGAACCATCTGCTGGTGGTGGCGAAGGACCATCGCGCCGACACGGCACTGTTGGAGGTGCGACCCACCAACCGTGCGGCTCTGGGGCTCTACGAAGCCATGGGTTTCAATGAGGTCGGGGTCAGGCGCGGTTACTATCCCGGCCGCGACGGCCGCGAAGATGCCCTCATCCTGGCTACTTGTCTGGGTGGCGGTCCTGTGACAAAAAAAACCCCGCTCGAGAACAAGCGGGGTGCCACTAGGGACATGTCACGAAACGAATTCGGATAGCCGTGGAGACGCCCCGTCAGTGCAGCTCCGGACGCCGCTGCCAACGGGCGCCCTGGCCGGCGCGCTGATACCTGAGTATCTCCAGCGACTCCCGTTTGAAGCGCAGTAGCTCTCTGAGATACGCCTGCGCGCACTTGGCGCGCGTATCGCCTGCGTCTTCTGCGTCGGACACTTTGCGGTATAGCAGTGCGATCTCTTTGACCAGTTGGCCTTCACGCAGGTTGGCAAGATTGTTCAAGGTATCGCTCTCCCGGTACGGCTTGGGTGTGCTGGCATGGGACCTACCGAAGCAAGCCCCGTGCCAACACACCAGGCCTACCGAATATCAACGGTTTGCAGCCGGTCGAGGCGTGTGTCGTCGGGCGAGTGTAAGTTTTTCCGACAACTCCGGTGGAACATTGTGTGATGCGGTTCACGCTTTAAACGTGTGAGGAATGTCGACGCTCGAAGAAATCAGCCAACATTCAAGAGGTTAACGACGCAGTGAGGCAGTTCCCCCGGGTGTCAAAAAATCCGACAGAAATTCGCCTGGATTGTCGAGCACACACGAGCGACAAACAGTCATACGACTGCAGGTTCGTTGCCTTCCGTCGAAAAGCCGGCCAGGCGGTCGACGATGATGGAAGAGGGACTGCATTCGCCGTGATCTGGATGAGGTGCGCGCGGTTGTTCCACCCGGTCGAGAAAGTCGTCGAGGGTGTCTGTGCGATAGGCGCACAACGTGGCCGTGGTATCCAGGCCTTCCCGGCGTTCCGTCGCCCCGCGCATGAGCAGAGTTGGGATGCCCATGTAGGAAAGTTCTTCCTGGTTGCTGCCACCGTCGGTGATCACGAAGCTGGCGCCGGCAAGCAGGTTGACAAATCCATGGTAGCCGAGACGCGGCAGGAGCTGGATACGGGGATCTTGCTCGAGTTGTTCGAGCAGTCCGAATTGCCGGAGCTTCTTGCGTGTCGCCGGATGCAATACGAACACTTGTGGGCAGCGTGCCGCCGCGCGCTTGAGCATCGCCACAATATGCACCAGTCGGCGCCGGAAAAATATGTTTTCAAACCGATGAATGGAACACACGCCGTAGGTTGGTGGCAATTCCGAGGCACGGGTCACCGGTGGCTTTTCCAGAATCATTCGCAATGCGTCACGTAGGGTGTTTTCACCGGTATCAATGCACTCGAGCCGGTAGGCACGCATATTATCGCTGGCCCACGTGCCGGGGCTGAACGCAATGTCGGTCAGGCGGAACACCGCTACTCGTGTCAGTTCTTCGGGGAACGGGCTCCAGATCGAATGCGATCGCAGTCCGGCCTCGACATGTGCCACCTTGCAGCGCCACACTCGTGCGGCGATCGCGCCAAGCAGGGTCGAGAAGGTATCGCCATGCACGATTACGATCGATGCGGCTGGCTCATGGCCATCAAGCCAATGGGATTTATCACGGACGAGGCGTCTGAGGCAGCGTAGGAACCAGAATGCCATCTGTACAAGGCCTGTTATCTCGGGTCCCGTGTAAATGTATTCTGGGCGTGTCCGAATCGAGAAATCTTCGAGCAACCTGTCCATGGTTTCCTTGTGCTGACCGGTCATCAGCAGCCGATAGGTCAGGCGGCGCGCTTCCATCGTGTGCAGGACCGGGCCCATTTTGATTAATTGGGCGCGTGTCCCGATGACGACAACAATCATTCTGCTCGTTTCCTCGCGGAACGGGTCCTATGGCCGTAGAAAATCGTCACGAGGGCGATGGCGCCGACACCGAATTCTCCGACCACACTCCACAACCGGTGCAGCAGGCTGAGCAGCACGGCCTCCTCGAGGCCTATTGCGGGCGCCATAATCGCGATGCTAACGCCTTCTCGTACGCCGATGCCGGCAGGGGCGAACAGGGCGAAGAAGCCTGTGACGATACCGATAGTGTTGGCGAACAATAAGCGTGCGATCAATCCTGCGTCGATGTCAGGGCTGATAAACGCAACATAGAGACCGACAAAAACCAGACCATTGAACAACCATACAATTATCATGGTGCCAAGCAGTGACAGGTAAGCAGTCATTGGCATGTGTCGCAGGTCCGCAGCCTTGGTCCTGGCTGGCAAAATGCGCCGCAGAAGGGCAAATGCGGTACCTTGCACATAGGGTGTGGCCGGCAGGCTGGCCGCCGCGGCGCAGGCGATCAACAGTACCGCCGGCCCGGGCGCGTAAATCAGCGCCAGGCCGGCGGAAAACACCAACGCGCTGTGTACCGTGATCAGTTGTTCGTAGAAGGTCGCAAGAAGTCCCCTGCTTACAGCGACGCCTTCGCTCTTCATGTGGGTGCTGCGGGCGGCTATACCCCATGCTTTGCCTGGTAGATATTTACCGACGGCCACCATGGATAGATGTACGAAGCCCTGGAACAGCCCCACGGTGGTGTCGGTCGCCGTTCGCAATACTGCGCACCAATATGCGCTGGCCGCCGCCCAGTAAATGACATAGGCAGCGAATGCAAATAGCACTGCACCCACCGAGATGCGAATCGGCCGTGTCGCGGCCATGGACTGTTCGTAAAAATACGTCCCGACGTAATAGAGACTGAACAGGATGAATAGGACGATGACCACGTGATACAAAGGATTTGAATTTCCTGAAGATAGGAGTTTCCTTTCGTCCGCCATGTCGCCGTTCGTCCCTCTATTGCTCGTGTTCAGTCTGCCGGTGGCTAGGCTATCCGGGGGCCGGTCGCCGTGCCGTGCCGTGATGCACAGGCGCCGCTGCGCCGCGCGTGGCAATGCAGGTTACGCCAGGCGCAGAATCGATCATCGGTATCATAACGATTGCCGTCTCATAGCTGAGCAAAAGTCTAGATTACAATGATCGGCTTGGAGCGCCCGATTCGAATTCCGAGGAGGCTTGGAGATGACCGTTAGATTGTGCCGGGCGCGAATGTATCGGAAACTATTCGGGCCCAGGTTTAGAACGTCGTGCAGGCCCAACCCCAGAGATGTCGTTCAGCAGCCACAAATTCAATGTAGATGCGCTCGGCCTCAATGTCGAGCGCAACGCAGCAAATTCGTGCCGGTCGGCAGCCGCTCGCGGCGCCGCTCTCGTTTTGGGCATCCGGCCTCCAGGGATGGTGCTCTCGCACATCTGACCGCCATGGATGGCGGGAATGCAGAAGGATGGCAGGAGCAATCCCTGCCCTGTGCTTCGCGGCACCTGCACTTCCATGTGCAATGGCGGGAATGCAGGAGGATTGCAGAAGCAATCTTTGCCCTGGTTTCCTAACTCCTGCATTTCTGCTTGCCCCCATTTGGCCTTCTATTACACTGCGCCCATGCCATTCTTCACCCTCGACGAGCTGGTCGGTAATACGCCATTGGTGAAACTGCAGCGCCTTGCGGGGACTGCCGAGAACACCGTTCTGGTGAAGCTGGAAGGTAACAACCCTGCCGGTTCGGTAAAGGATCGGCCAGCGCTCGGTATGATTCGTGGCGCCGAGGAACGTGGAGCGATCAAACCCGGCGACACACTCATCGAGGCCACCAGTGGCAACACCGGTATTGCGCTGGCGATGGTGGCTGCCGCCAAAGGCTATTCCATGGTGCTGATCATGCCCGAGCACATGAGCGTCGAGCGGCGTTCAGTGATGCACGCTTTCGGTGCAAAAATCGTGCTGGTGTCCGAGGAAGGCGGCATGGAAGAAGCCCGCGATCTGGCCGACGCGATGCAGGCGCGTGGTGAGGGCACGGTGCTGGATCAGTTTGCCAATCCCGACAACCCACGCGCCCACTACGAAACCACCGGCCCCGAAATCTGGCGTGACACGCAAGGCACGATCACGCACTTCGTAGCGGCAATGGGCACCACTGGCACCATCATGGGGGTGTCGCGATTTTTGGCTGAGGTCAATCCGCAGGTGCAGATAATCGGTGTGCAGCCGGGAGACGATTCCAGCATCCCTGGAATCCGCAAATGGCCGGAGGCCTACCAACCGAAAATCTTCGAGCCCGAGCGCCTCCACCGGGTGGTCGAAATAAGCGCTGAGGAGGCGCAGCAGATGACCCTGGAGCTGGCCCGGCGGGAGGGGATTTTCGCAGGCATCTCTTCGGGGGGGGCGGTGTCCGTCGCTCTGAGTTTGTCCCGGGCGCTGCGCGACGCCGTTATCGTTACGATCATCTGTGACCGCGGTGATCGTTATGTTTCCACCGGGCTATTCGATTAGATCCGGAAACGAGGAAACTCGGCATTCGTCAAACCCTGTGCCTGCTGATCGTGCTTGCCGCCGTGGTGGTGGTTGCGCCGTCCCTGGCCATCGAGCAGATCTCGGTGCACATCGGCCGCGTCCATGGCGGCGGCTGGTCCAGCGGGGAGGTGGACCTGGAGCTCGGATTTTCTGCCGACCACCGGCTCTCGATCAGATTGAGTAGCGGCGGGCTGTCCTTGCCCGAGCCATTTGAAACCCTGAACACCCTATCCGTGGACTGCCCCCGGGCCGCAGCCACGGCCACGGGGATCGAATGCGCTCAGGGAGAGTTGCGCGTCGGGGGCAACGACGGCGAGGTGTGGCGAGTGCCTTTGTCCATGCGCCTGGCTCGATCGGACGGCCGCTGGCGGCTTCGCCTGACCGGCGAGCGCCTGGCACCAGGGCCGTTGTGGGCCTTCGCCGCGAGCCAGGGTTCGTTGCCCGAACTCGCGGTAAGCAGCGGCGAGCTTTCTGTTTCGCTGCAGCTCGCCGGTGGCCCGGGCGGTCCCACTGCCCATCTGGTGGCGGCGTTGTCGGGACTGAACTTCAGTGATGCTGCGGGGCTGCACGCCGGCGAGGAATTGAATGCCCGCCTCGAGTGGCGTTTGTCGGCTAGCGGGCGGGATTGGCGCACCACGGCGGAGCTGCAGGTGGACGCCGGCCAGCTGTACCTGGACCCGGTATTCCTGGATGCCGGCGTGGCCCCGATATCCGTATCCGCAGCCGGCGTTTTTCATCCGGCCTCCGGGTCCCTGGGGCTGTCGCCTGTGCGATTCCATCACGACACCGTCGCCACTGTAGCCGGGAGGCTCACGCTCGGTCGCGGCGGTGCGCTCGAGGCGCTGGATTTGCGCTTGTCGCGGGCGCCCCTGGGCCCCGTTTACCGGAGCTACCTGCAACCCTTTGCCATCGGAACGCTGTTCGATGCTTTGCAGGTGGAGGGTGACGTGGAGGCGCGCCTGCAATGGCACAGGTCGGTGGACCAACGGCGCCTGCAGCTCGACTTTCACGACACCGGTATAGCCGACGATGCCGGCCGATTCAGCATGTTCGGGATAAGCGGCAGCCTCAACTGGGACCAGTCGGGGGATGCCGATACCAGCACGCTCGCTTGGGAAGGCGGGCAGTTCTACCGCATCGACTTCGGTTCCGGCACCCTCGAAGGCCGTTTCGCCGGCCGGCGTTTCGATCTGGTCGCCCCGGTCGGCGTGCCGCTGCTGGGAGGCGGGGTACAGGTGGATGCCCTGGAGGTGACCGCAATCGGCACGCCGGATCTCGAGTGGAAATTCCGCGGTGCCGTGCGGCCCATGTCCCTGCAAGCGCTCACGGGCGCGCTTGCCTGGCCACCGTTCGGCGGTACCCTCGCTGGCGATATACCGTTGGTCAGCTACGCGGCCGGTACCATCACCGTCGATGGCAGCCTGGACGTGGAAGTCTTCGACGGCGCGCTGCGCATCAGGCAGCTCAGTATCGCCGATCCCTTCGGCGTCATTCCGGTGTTGCGCGCCGATGTGGACATCCAGGACCTGTCCCTGGACGCCCTGACCAGTACCTTTTCCTTTGGTAACATCCAGGGCAGGCTGGAGGGTCGTGTGCACGGGCTGGTTCTGAAGGACTGGAAGCCGACAGCCTTCGACGCGCGCTTCGCCACACCCGACGGCGATGATTCTCGCCATCGGATCTCTCAGCGGGCGGTGGAAAATCTCGCCAGCCTGGGTGGTGCAGGCGCCGTCCTTTCCTCGACATTCCTGCGAATTTTCGAGGAATTCTCGTACCGCCGGCTGGGAATCAGCTGCCGTCTGGACAACGGTGTCTGCGAGATGGGCGGTGTGGCGCCTGCTGAACGCGGCTATTTTCTCGTCCAGGGCGGCGGACTACCGCCGCGCATCGACGTGCTCGGTTTCAATCGGCGCGTGGACTGGGAGGTGCTGCTCGGTAGAATTCAGCGTGTCACTACCGAAGGGCCGGTTATTCGCTGAAGGTGGTTTGCCGGAAGGCACTCGGGATAATCGGACGTTGAACGTGGGTTCAAGGTTCATTTGCTAGGATGGGATCGTCACATGGTATTTATGAAGAACATCGCCGTGGCCGCCGTTAGCGCCGCGTTTCTGGGCGCCAGTGCCTGCGTGACCATCAATGTTTATTTTCCGGCGGCCGCCGCGGAGCAGGCAGCCGACAAGATCATCGAAGAGGTGTGGGGCGACGACGTCGACAAGCCCACCACGGAGCAGTCGTCGGGAGCCGGTAGTTTTGCCGACGGCGGGTTGCGGATCTCGCGTCTGATCATCGACTGGTTGATCCCCTCGGCCCATGCGCAAACTGCGAACTTGGATATTTCGAGTCCGGCCATCGGCAAGATCGAGGCATTCATGAGGGCCCGGCACGCGCAGTTGCTGCCCTACTACAATTCGGGCGCCATCGGTCTCACCGCCAACGGTCTGGTGGCGGTGCGCGATGCCAAGTCCATCCCGTTGAGCGCCCGCAAGTCCGTCAACCAGCTGGTGGCGGATGACAACCGCGACCGTTCGGCGCTGTATCGGGAAATTGCCGCCGCCAACGGCCATCCGGAATGGCAGGCGCAGATTCAGGCAACCTTCGCGCGGCGTTGGATCGAGCTGGCGCAGAGGGGTTGGTATTACCAATCCGGCAGTGGTTGGAAAGCCAAATAGGCACCACGGGGTGGTCGCGGTGAGCAGCGACACAGGCGCGCGCGCAGACCATGAACTTGTTCGTTTTCGATATTGAAACCGTGCCGGACGTGGATGCCGGGCGGCGCCTTTACGATCTCGGGGAGCTGCCGGACGCGCAAGTCGCGGAGATCATGTTCCACAAGCAGCGCGAGTTGTCGGGTAACGACTTCCTGCGCCACCATCTTCACCGCGTGGTGGCGATTTCGGTGGTGCTGCGTAGCGCCGATCGCTTCAAGCTGTGGTCACTCGGTGACCCGAGCTCTCCGGAGGAAGAGCTGATTCAGCGCTTTTTCGACGGTCTCGAACGCTATTCACCGACCCTGGTATCGTGGAATGGTTCCGGCTTCGATCTTCCCGTGCTCCACTATCGATCCCTGCTCCACGGAATTGTTGCGCACCGCTACTGGGAAACGGGTGCGGACGATTCGAGTTTTCGCTGGAACAATTATCTCAGCCGCTTCCACGAACGCCATACGGATCTCATGGACGTGCTTGCCGGTCACCAACCCCGTGCGGGCGTTGCCCTTCAGGACATGGCGCTGTTGCTGGGCCTGCCGGGAAAGCTCAGCATGCACGGCTCGCTCGTCTGGGAGCGATATCTGGACGGCGCGATTGCGTCCATTCGCAATTACTGTGAGACTGATGTGCTGAACACTTTTCTGGTGTATCTGCGCTTCGAGCTGGTGCGTGGCCGTTTAACCGAAGAGGCCTATGAGCGCGAATGTGAGCGCTTGCGCGCGGCACTGGAGGAAGACGGCCGGTCCCATATCGCCGAGTTTCTCGCCGCCTGGTCCGACGGGCGGTCAAGCTGAGCACCGATCCCATCCAACCGGTGTCGCGTCGCGCGCCTCGCCCGACGGTGGTGGCCACGGTGGCGGCTCTGGACGACGCCGGCCGCGGTGTCGTGCACATCGACGGCGGGCCGGTGCTGGTCGAGGGAGCACTCACCGGTGAGCGCGTGGTCTGCAGGTTGCGTAAGCGTCGACGACAGGGCCACCAGGCGGATTTGGTGGAAGTGCTGGATGCTGCGACTGACCGGGTCGAGCCCGTGTGTCCTCATTTTCACATTTGCGGCGGTTGCCGGCTTCAGCACATGCCGGTGAACGCGCAGATCGCTCTCAAGGAGCAAAATTTGTTGCGCGCTCTGGCCCGGCACGCGCAGCTGGAACCGGACGCACTTCTGGCACCCCTGACCGGTCCGTCGACGGCATACCGGCGCCGCGCTCGCCTGGGCGTCAAGTATGTTCCCGGAAAGGGCGGCGTCTTGGTGGGCTTTCGCGAGAAGAACGGCGCCAAGCTGGCGCAGCTCCGCGCCTGCGTCATTCTCGACTCCCGCGTCGGCGATGCCATCCAGGATATTCGCACCATCCTCGACAAGCTCGAAATTCGCCACCGCATTCCGCAGCTGGAAGTGGCCATGGGCGATACTGGCACGGCACTGGTGTTGCGTCATCTGGAGCCCCTGTCGCAAGGCGATCGCAACCTGCTGGTGGAATTCGCCAGCCGAAGGGACTGGCAGCTGTATCTGCAACCCGGTGGCCCGGACAGTGTGCACCCTTTGTGGCCCGCCGAGCCGCCGGCGCTTTCTTATACGCTGCCGGATTTCGATCTGGAGCTCGAGTTCTTGCCCACGGATTTCATCCAGATAAATGCCGCTGTGAATCGTGCGCTGGTGCGGGCGGCCGTCGACAGCCTCGATGTGCACGCAGATTCGCGGGTCCTCGATCTCTTCTGCGGCATCGGTAACTTCACCCTGGCCGTGGCCCGGCGGGCGGCGAGTGTCACGGGAGTGGAAGGCGACGCGGCGCTGGTTTCCCGAGCTCTGGGTAACGCGCGCCGCAACCACATGGACAATGTGTCCTTCGTGCGCGCCGATCTGAACCGCGTCGACGGGAAATCGGACTGGTGGCAACAAGAGTGGCATCGATTGTTGCTGGATCCGCCACGAAGCGGCGCAAGCGAAGTGCTGAACGCCCTCGGTGAACGATTGCCGCAACGGATCGTATACGTGTCCTGCAACCCGGATACTCTGGCACGGGACGCTGGCCTGCTGGTTCACGGCAAAGGCTACCGTTTGCACTGCGCACGCGTCGTCGACATGTTTCCCCATACGACCCACTGCGAGATCATCGCCGTGTTCCACAGGTAGCCGTGAAGCATGGAAAAGTTGCAGGCACAGCCGCTCCCGCGCATCCGTGCACTGCCGGAACGCCTGGCAAATCAGATCGCCGCCGGCGAGGTGGTGGAACGACCGGCTTCGGTGCTGAAAGAACTCCTGGAGAACAGCCTCGATGCCGGCGCCAAGCGCATCAGCGTCGATATCGAGCATGGTGGGGCGCGACTCATCCGTGTTCGCGACGACGGCGTCGGCATCCATCGGGAGGATCTGGCGCTCGCCCTGGATCGTCACGCCACCAGTAAGATCGCCAATCTCGAAGACCTGGAAAATGTCGCCAGCCTCGGATTTCGTGGCGAAGCCCTGCCGAGCATCGGGTCGGTGTCGCGACTGGAGTTGAGTTCCTGTGCTGCAGGTGGAGAAAACGGATGGAAGCTCGCCGCCGACGAAAGCGCCGCGCGCAGATCGCTGCAACCGGCGCCGCACCCGCAGGGCACGACGGTAACGGTAAGGGATCTGTTCTACAACACACCGGCAAGGCGCAAGTTCCTGCGTACCGAGAAGACCGAGTACCGGCATCTCGAAGACGTGTTCAAGCGGGCCGCGCTCAGCCGCTTCGACTGCGCTTTTTCATTGCGCCACAACGCCCGCGAGTGCTATTCCCTTGCCGCTGCCGCCAGCGATGCCGAACGGGCGCGCCGGGTGGCGAAGCTGTGCGGCGCCGCATTCATGGAGGCTGCCCTGGCACTATCCTTCGAAGCCTTTGATTTGCACCTCGCCGGATGGATAGGCGAACCGGGATACAGCCGTGGTGTGTCGGACCTGCAGTACTTTTTCGTCAATGGCCGCATGGTACGTGACAATCTGCTGCGCCATGCGGTTCGTCATGCCCATCACGCCTTGGTCGAAAGCGGCCGGCAGCCGGCCTATGTGCTGTTTCTGCGCATGAGCCCGGCTCAGGTGGATGTCAATGTGCATCCGAGCAAGCACGAAGTGCGCTTTCGCGACGCCCGAAGCGTGCACGACTTCGTCGTGCGAAGCCTTCGACAAGCGCTCTCGACCGAAACCGAATCCACCGGCCGGCGCTCGGCAGAGGCGGTGTTCGCTCCCGCAGCCAGCCCAGGGTCCGGCCAGGGCTTCCAGTCGCAATCGTCCGTGTCCCATGGCGGTTTGCGCGAGCACGCGGCCGCTTACGACGCTCTGCGGTCCGGAGCCGAAAAGCGGGCCTTGGGTGATGCGTTGCAACACATCGATCGGCGCTACATTGTCGCGCGCAACGCCCATGGCCTGGTGGTGGTGGACGCCCGTCGCGCCTGCCGGCAGGTGGCGGCGGTGCGCCTGGCGGAGGCGCTGGCTAACGGTTCCATCGGCTCACGGCCTTTGCTGGTGCCAGTGGCGATCCGCGTCGACGAGGCGACAGCAGATCTGCTGGAAAGCCGGGCGGCATATCTCGACAAGCTGGGATTCGACCTGCGTCGCGTGGCGCACGCTTGCGTTTCCTGCCGTGGCATCCCGGCGCCGCTGGCGGCGGCATCGCCACAGGATCTGGTGTTGTGCGCCGCCGACGCCCTGAGCGCTGGCGCGCCGAAGCGCGAGGTCGCCGGCGAATTCCCCGCGCTGCTCGAAGCTGTGCTCGACAAATGCGATCTCACCGCCGGCTGGGTTTGGGACCGTGACGCCATGAACGACCTCCTGCGGCAACTGGAGCGTTTGCCGGAGGCGTCCCACGCGCACGGCGGTGAGACCATCTGGCGCCAACTGAGCGCCGGCGATTTCGCCCCGTTGTTCGCCCACGGGGCAGCCCCGAGCGTGACGTGAGCGCCAGGCCACGCGCTCGAGCGCGCCTGCCGCTGGTCTTTCTCATGGGGCCAACCGCGGCGGGCAAGACGCGGTTGGCGATGGAACTGGCGGAGCGCTTGCCGTTGCGCGCCATCAGTGTCGACTCGGCCATGGTCTATCGCGGCATGGATATCGGCACCGGCAAACCCGAAAGGGAAGTGCTTGCGCGCGTGCCGCACCGTTTGATCGACATCCGCGATCCCGGCCAGACGTACTCGGCCGCCGATTTCCGCCACGACGCCCTCGACGAGATTGGCAAGGCACAGGGTGAAAGCAAAATCCCGTTCCTGGTGGGCGGCACGGGTCTGTACTTTCGTGCTCTGCGCGATGGCTTGTCGGTGCTGCCGGCGGCGGACCGGGAAGTGCGCGCGCAGCTGGCGGCGCAAGCCGCCGAGCACGGCTGGGGGACTCTGCACGCGCGCCTCGCGCAAGTCGATCCTGTGTCCGCCGCCCGCATCCATGAGAACGATCCCCAGCGAATTCAGCGTGCCCTGGAGGTTTTTGAGCTCACCGGTGTGCCCATGTCCCGGTTGCTTTCGGACCGGAAGCGCGTCGCCCTGGTAAATCCCGTGCACGTGGTGATCATCGAACCCAGCCACCGGGGCAGGTTGCACGCCGATATCGCGGCGCGCTTTCACGGCTTCTTGCGCGCTGGTCTGGTGGAGGAGGTGGCCGAGTTACAGCGGCGTTGGCGGCTGAGCGCGGGCGAACCTTGCATGCGGGCGGTGGGTTACCGGCAGGTAGGCGAGTATCTGCAGGGACGCGTCCCCTATGAGCAGATGGCAGCGCGCGCCATCGCGGCCACCCGCCAGCTGGCCCGCCGCCAGCTGACCTGGCTGCGTGCCGAGGGCCACGCTGCGCGCTTCGATTGCCACGCCGAGAACCTGGTGGAGGTTGTCCTGGCGAGCCTCGGGAAGGCGCTTTCTGGCGGTACCTGACGGTGTAGGTCCAGCCCCGATGGTGCGTAGCGGCTGGTGAGAATTAGGGCCGATTTGCGGGACAGGCGACTGGACACAGTTTAAGGTGCTCGACAGGGAGTATATACTCCCCTATTCGTGCGCCCGCTGCGTGAGGCGCCAGCGCGAACCGCGGAGCGCGCACTCGTCTGACGGACGCCCGAATGGCCAATGGAAGAGGCTGTTCAGGCAGACTTCGTGGTGCCTTTGAGCCGGGTCGCGTGGTCACAGCAAGAATAAGAAGACTTGAAAGGGATAACAAACAGCTTAAGGAGAATAACGATGAGTAAGGGGCAGTCACTACAAGATCCCTTTTTGAACGCGCTACGCAAGGAGCGGGTGCCCGTGTCCATATTCCTGGTCAACGGGATCAAACTACAGGGGCAGATCGAATCTTTTGATCAGTTCGTCGTGTTGCTACGTAACACCGTCAGCCAGATGGTTTACAAGCATGCCATTTCCACCGTGGTGCCGGCGCGCAACGTCAAGTTGCCGAGGCCCGACGAGGAGAATGGGCCCGAGGGCGACGAGCGCTGACACCGGCGGCGCATCAGGGAGCAACGCATTTGTTTGAACGGCCGGACAGCGGCGAACGGGCCGCGCTGGTTCATATCACATTTCAGGGCGGTCGCGGCAGCGACAATCTCGACGAATTCACCGAACTCGCGGTGTCCGCCGGCGCCCGGCCGGTGGCTACCATCACAGGCCGCCGGCGCGCGCCCGATCCAGGGCATTTCATCGGGCGCGGCAAGCTCGAGGAATTGCGCCAGCAGATAGCAACCGAGAACGTCGAGGTGGTGATCTTCGATCACGCGCTGACGCCTGCTCAGGAACGCAACCTGGAAGCCCGCCTCGGTTGCCGGGTGCTGGACCGCATCGCGCTCATTCTGGACATCTTTGCCCAGCGCGCCAGTACCTTCGAGGGCCAGCTGCAGGTGGAGCTTGCACAGCTCCAGCATTTGTCGACGCGGCTGGTCCGGGGCTGGACCCACCTGGAACGCCAGAAGGGCGGTATCGGCTTGCGCGGCCCCGGTGAAAAGCAGCTGGAGACCGACCGGCGCCTGGTGGCGGAACGCATTCGTGTCATCCGGCGCCGCCTCGATGGAGTGAGCACGCGCCGGGAACTCAGCAGGCGATCCCGGAGTCGTGCCGGAATACCCGTGATTGCGCTGGTTGGCTATACCAACGCGGGTAAGTCCACGCTCTTCAATCGACTGACCGGCGCGCGCGTCAGTACCGCGGATCGCCTGTTCGCGACCCTGGATCCGACCCTGCGGCGGCTGGACCTGAATGGCCGTGAGCGCTTGATACTGGCCGACACCGTCGGCTTCATCGGCGGCCTTCCCCATGAACTGATCGCGGCATTCCGCGCCACCTTGGAGGAAACTCGGCGTGCCAGTCTGCTGCTGCACGTTATCGACGCCAGTGACCCACACCGGGACGACAAGATCATCCAGGTAAACGACGTGCTGCACGCGATCGGCGCCGGCGATTTACCCCAGATCCGGGTCTATAACAAGGTCGATGCCTGTGATCTGGATGCACGGGTCCTGAACGGAGAAGCCGCAGACTCTGTGCCCCTGCACGAGGGTGACAACCGTTACACCAGAAGGGTGTGGGTGTCGGCGCGGGGATCCATTGGTCTGGACGTGTTAACCGAGGTTATCCATGGGTTTTTTCGGGCCGCCACGGTGCAACGACGGGTGCGCCTGCCGGCCAGCGCCGGGCGGCTGCGGGCGCGGCTCTACGAGCTTGGCACCGTGGTCCAGGAGCAAGTCCAAGACAACGGCGATTGGCTCATGGAGATCGAGATAGCGCCCGCTTCCCTGGAGCGCCTGTGGCGGCGGGAAGGGCTGGCGAGCACCCTCACCACCGCCGGCGATGGTAATGTTCGGGTGGACTTACCGGTTGCCGTCACGCCGAAAGCCTCATAATATCCGCAGTTCGCCCGAGCCCGGGGCTTCACGAGTCTGGGCGGCGCGGGTGTGCCGATGTGCATGGAGTGAATCGATGGCGTGGAACCAACCCGGCGGTAACGGCGGACGCGACCCTTGGGGCAACCGGGGCGGTCAGCAGGGCCCTCCCGATCTCGACGAGGTACTGAAAAAGCTGCAGACGCGCCTCGGCCGCCTGTTCGGTGGCCGAGCCGGCGGCGGTGGCTCCGGGGGCGGTTTCAGCCTCCCCGGCGGCAGCCTGGCGGGCGCCGGCATCATCGCCGCGGTGGTGGTGGGCGCCTGGGCGCTGGCCGGTTTCTATATCGTCGATCCGGCCGAGGAAGCCGTGGTCCTGCGTTTCGGTGGGTACCG
>SMUY01087305.1_pt1 | contig 26652 bp, 24 predicted proteins | sample 2456441 | NCBI WGS metagenome assembly SMUY01 (sample SAMN11095931, study PRJNA526329) | marine sediment metagenome | biome: Marine sediment; feature: Surficial sediment; material: Deep marine sediment; isolation source: Hadal surficial sediment | place: Pacific Ocean | collected 2014-11 | depth...
CGAGGGAGCATACCGGCAGTATTCGACCGAGAAACAACGCAGGCAGAGCGGATGCAGCGCCGGCCGAATGCAGCGGGACTTTCACCACGGGCTGCTAGGGCGACAGTCCTACAGGAGTCAGAGGTCAGGAGAGAAAAGAGACTGGTGGGCTGCGCCGTCTATCGGTGGGGTCGGGTCTTCGTGTCCCGCAGGCCGGCGACCTTCAGTTGCCTGCGAGGCGTGGGTCGGACGAGGGGAAGCAGAAGGAGGACGCTGTGAAGGTTCTACTGTGGATGGTGGCAGCGGTGGTTACGGCGGCGGTGCTGGTGACGGGCGTGCCGGCGATCGCGCACCACGCGAGCGGACCGTTTTACGACAACGAGAAGCGAGTCGAGGCGATCGGGACGGTGACCAAATTCGTGTTCCGGAACCCGCATTCGTTCCTCTACGTCGACGCGCCGAACGCCGAGGGCACGATGATCGCCTGGGAGATCGAGATGGGAGGCGCGATATCGATGAGCCGGCGGGGCTGGACACCGGAGACGATCACCGTAGGTGACCAGATCAAGGTCGTCGGACAGCCATCACGCGCACCAGGAACATTCGGGATGTGCTGCGCCGAGCTGACCAGGCCGGACGGCACCCCGCTCCGGCCGTAACACGAATAATGCAGGAGGCCGGAGCAGCCTAAGGGCTTCGCCAGCCTGTTTCGACGGCTCCTCATGGAGGGTGCGGGCGCGCCGCTGGACGCGGCGCTGAGTGGCCCCGGTCATACGTACGGTCGCATGCGGCCGCCGATGCATCCCACCTCGCGGCGTGACGCGTCTGTCGAATACTGCCTGCCTGCAGGCTCGGCGTGCCTTGCCGTACGGGCGCCTCGACACCCAGAAGGGGCAGACGTTGTTTCGCCCCGGTCCTGGGTTTAGGGAGACTGGTTACCACGCGCTGCCCCGGCGCCGCTTCCCAGGGTGTCCGGGTACCAGAATCGCGAGTGGCAGTTTTCGCACGCCACGTTCAGCCTGTCCCCACCTGCCAGCAGCGCGTCGACGTCCCGGGCTCTGATGGCATTGAGCATCACGACCCCGGCGTCGTGCAGCTCCCGTGCCAGCCTCGCCCAGGTTTCGCGGTTGTCCGCGACGCGCACTGCGATGTCATCCGGTTCCAGGTCGATGCCGGGCAGCTCCGAGACCGACCCCTCGCTCGCGATGCGGCGGCCATCGATCAGCAGCAGGTTGCCGGCTTCGACCAGCATGATGGCGCCGTGCTCGAGCGGCAACCAATCCTCTTCGGTCTCCGGTCGCACCTCCTCAATGCCGGCGTCGGTGATGGTGGTCACGACCGCGTCCCACATGGCATCGGCCGACGGGTCGATCATCGAGCGCATGATGTCCTCGACGGAGGCGGTCGGCTGAAACTCGGGGAGCGGCGGCGCCGCCGGCGCGGGGGCGTCGGTCGCGCAGGACGTCAGCATGGTGGCTGCCAGCGTGACCGGAAGCAGTAAGGACCCGGTCACGAACAACGTCACATGTCTGGCCGCCGATCCATCCCGTCTGGCGGCGTTCCTCGTCGGCCGAATACTGCCTGTATGCTCCGTCCTCGCGCCTTGCCAGCCGGGCGTCTCGACGCCCACAACAATGCGAACTCGTTCTTGACCGGACCCGAAGGCTTGCGAGCGAGCTGGGTGGCGTCTGCTGGTCCACATCTTCGAGATCGACAGGTCTAGCGACAGGGAAAGGCGCTTTGCATCGCCCGCAGGACCAGCTCCGTGTCCTGATCGGACAGTGTCAGCGGGTTGTTGGTCAGGTATTGCACGACCGCCCAGACCGCTTGCGCGCTGGAGGCGTCCTCGGGCACACACACCTGACCCCTCAGGTGGGTGTGTGCCATGTCCGCGACGCCCCGCACCAACCCCGCACAGTATCCCATCCCGAACGGGTCGAGCTCGTAGGTGTCCTCCCGTCCTGCGCCGGTGCGACCGAGAAACTCGAAGTAGAGCGTGCAGTTCCGTACCAGCTCTCCGCCGGTGCCGATCCGACCCTGTCGCGCCAGCCCGGTGTCGGTCGTCTGAATGCTTGCGAGCAGCAGGATGACGAGCAGCAGTCCCACGCGTTTCATGGCGTTCCCCCCCGGAGTGTCCCCTCCGCCGGGAGCACGGCCCTGCAGGGCCGTCGTGCGTTGCTCGTCGGCAGCGTACCGACAGTATACGGTGTCTCAGGGGCCGGTTCTTCGGATCCGGACGCGCCTCACGTCACCCACGTGGAGACGGGGGCCCTGGCCTCTTCGAGCGGCTGAACGCTGACGTCGACCAGCACCAGCGGCCGGCCTGGGGCACCCGGTAGTCAGCGGACAGATAGGGACACGGTGTCCCAGGGTCCGCGCAGATGACCGCTCGGAGCGGGAACAGCGCTGACAGCTCGGCGACGCAGCGTTCGGGTCGGATCGGTGTCCGATCCGACTCGCATTCTTCAATCGAGGCCAGGGAGGCGTTACAACGCCGACCGATCTCGTCCGCCTCGATCTTCTCAGCCGGGCGCCCGCCGAGTCTGTTCGATACCTCGTCGACGAGGGCCGCCAACCCCAGCGTGCCACCCCCCCGGCGCAATGTCGGTGGGCGAGGGTAGAATTGGTTGCGTTCGACAGTGCGCCGGACGGGCGGTGCGTGATGATCCGGTCGAGCGCTGTCACCATGACGACCGGTGCGCCGTGCGTCTTCGTCGAGAATTGGACGACCGGGTTGGCGGCGCGCGCCGGTGCCAGGTCCGTCGTGAGGAGGCGAGGCTCATATGACATCCAGTCGCCTAGCGTGTCGCACGTGGCGGGTTGCGGTCGGTGGTCTGTTGTTGCTCGCCGCGTGGTTCGGGGCCCCAGCGGGGCTCGGGAATGGCGGGGTGACCGCGCAGTCGTCCACCAGACTCAGCTTCACCGAGGCCCAGGCCGAGCAGGGGAGCGCCGTCTACGCCGAGCGGTGCGCGTCGTGTCACGGCGACAACCTGGACGACGGCGAGGTGGCACCGCCGCTCAAGGGCGTCGACTTCCGCGAACGGTGGCGGGGAGAAACGCCCGAGGCGCTTTTCCTGCTGACGAGTGACACGATGCCCCAAGACCAGCCGGGCGCGCTCGACGATGCGACCTACGCCGCGCTGGTGGCCTTCATGTATCAGGAGAACGGCTCGCAGCCGCGCGGCGACGCGTTGCCCGACGACCCCGACTTGCTGGCGGCGATGGCGCCGCCTCGGTGGAGCCGTGGCCAGGGTGGCGGGCTCGCGCCGGGGGCAGCGCTGCCGCCGTATCCGATGGCGCACAACCCGCTGACCAGTCTGAGCCCAGTCACTGACGCGATGCTCGAGAACGTGGCGCCTGAGGACTGGCTGCTGTGGCGACGCACCTACGACGCCTTTGGCTTCAGCCCGCTGGCCGAGGTCGATCGCGACAACGTGGATGACCTGCGGGTGGCCTGGAGCTGGTCGCTGCCGCCGGGGCCGAACGAGTCGACGCCGATTGTCCACGACGGCGTGCTGTTCATCCATGGCTACGGCGATAAGGTGCAGGCGCTCAACGCGGCCACCGGTGATCTGCTCTGGCAGTATTCGCGCCGTCTGCCGCGGGGCACGGCCCCGAGCGTGAAGCGGGGCATGTCACTTTATGGCGAGCGTCTGTACGTGCCGACCTCCGACGCGCACATCGTGGCGCTCGAAGCCAGCACCGGACGCGTCGTCTGGGACAAGCCGGTGGCCGACCGCGAAGAGGGATATCGCATGACCGGCGGCACCCTGGTGGCCCGGGGCAAGGTGATGGTGGGCACGACCGGTCGCGCGGGTGGCGGCAACTACATCGTGGCGCTCGATGCCGAGACCGGCGAGGTGGCCTGGCGCTTCGCCACCATCGCGCAGCCCGGCGAGCCGTTCGGCAACAGCTGGAATGCGCTGCCGGTGGAAGAACGGAACGGTGGGTCGGTCTGGATTCCCGGCAGCTACGACCCGGTCAACAACCTCGCGTTCTTCGGCCCCGGCAACACTTATGACACCGGCCCGCTCCGCGACCTGGTATCGCAGCCGGGGGTGACCAACGACGCGCTCTATCTGGACTCGACACTGGCGCTGAACCCGGAGACCGGCGAGCTGGTCTGGCACTTTCAGCATCAGGCCAATGGTCAGTGGGACCTCGACTGGGCATTCGAGCGGCAGATCATCCAGCTGCCGGTCAACGGCGAGCTGAAGCGCCTGGTCGTGACCACCGGTAAGCAGGCAATCTTCGACCTGCTCGAAGCCGACACCGGCAAATACGTCTCGTCCATCGACCTGGGTCTGCAGAACCTGGTGATCGCGATCGACCCGGTGACCGGGGCCAAGACCACCGACCCGACGCTGCTACCGGGTGACGGAGAAACGAAGATGGTCTGCCCGCACGTCAGTGGAGGACGTGGCTGGATGCCGACCTCCTATGACCCGCGGTCGAAGGTCGTGTATGTGCCGATCGTGGAGGCGTGCATGGACCTGGTCCCTGTGCCCGACGGCGAGCGGGGCAGCCTGTCGACCGGTGTCCGCTGGACGGTGCGGCCGCGGCCGGAGAGCGACGGCAACTATGGCCGTCTGGAGGCGGTGAACCTCGAGACCGGGAAGACCCTGTGGATTGCGCGTCAGCGGGCGCCGCAGACGACCGGCACGCTCGTCACCGGTGGCGGACTCGTGTTTGCGGGTTCGCTCGATCGGCGTGTCGCCGCGTACGACGCGAACACCGGTGACCAGCTCTGGCAGACGCGGCTGAACGAGGTGCCCAGCTCGGCGCCGATCAGCTACGCGGTCGGCGGCAAGCAGTACATCGCGATGGTCGTCGGCAGCGGCGGCTATCAGTCTGGGAGCTATAACGTGATGGTGCCCGAGATCAGGAATCCGCCGGACCGCGGGGCTGCGCTGTGGGTGTTCGAGCTTCCGTGACGGGCCGTCGGACCGTGGATGGCTCGCGCAACGGCTTCTGGCTTCAGGCTGTGGGCGCTCTGGTCGTGGATTTCGGCATGAGCGCCCACAGCCCATAGCCAAAGCCATCGGGTCGCGGGTCCAGCTCTACTGCCCCTCCGCCGCTTTCCTGTCCAGCGCCCGTGCGCCGAGCAGCAGATTCTCCATGCCGTAGTTCCGCTCGTGACACGCGTACTCGTAGATCAGCCCGTCGGTGCTCGGCATGTCCAGCGCCGCGGTCCACGCGCGCTCCCACGTCGTCGGGTCCTCGAACGTCACCTCGTAGCTCAGGATGTTGGCCTCCGGCCGTGAGAAGTGCTCGACCAGTGTCAGGTGGTCTCCCGAACCACGCCACGGAGCCTGTCCCGAGAAGTGGGTGGTCTCGACCACCAGCGTGTCACCCTCCCAGTGTCCCCGTGAGCGGCCCAGCCACTGGCTCGGGGTGTGGTCGGTGGGTCCGCTGCCGTCCAGCGGGATGATTCGCAGCTCGTGGACCATCTCCAGGAGGATCGCCACGTGGTCCTCGCTCTGGAAGAGCTGGAAGTTGTTATTGTAGGCCCCGCCCAACCGGACGGTGCCGCGCGACAGGCAGCGTTCCCACAGGCTGCGGTCTTCCGGGTTCTCGGCATTCCCGCGGGGGCGCGCTGCTGCGCGCCGGGCCGCGGCGCGCGCGTCCGCCTCGGCAGTTCGCGACGGGATCCGCCCGTCCGGCGGGTCGGTGATCAGCGCCGTCCGCCCGTCAGAGAGTCCGCGGTCCCACCAGAACTGGTTGTAGGCGAGACCCACGTCCCGCTCCGCGCTCAGCTCGCTGCGTCGTTCCGAGCTGGCGAACGTCGTGGCGTTCAGGTTCACCTCGGCGATCTCCTCCTCGGTCAGGAGCTCGCGCCCCTCGTACCGAGCGGGTCGTTCCAACGGGGTCGCTGTGCCGTGATCCCACACGCCCTGCAGGTCGGGCACACCCCAGGGCATACGGGGCGCAGGTGGGCTGTCGGGCGCCGTGTTCCCGGGGGTGGACTGGCCGGCCAGCGCCAGCGGCGCCAGCCACAGGGTCGCAAGCACGGTCGACAGGATGGCGGTCGTGCGGTGCTTCATCGGTGTCCTCTCGTTCTCGATCGCGGGTGTCCTCGGCCAGCGATTCGTCCACCCGATCACTCGAGGTCGGTGTCTCGACAGTATACGTCTGTCAACATCCTTGACGCCGCCGACCATCGCCGCACCATAATGCGTCGGTCGCGTCACAGGAGCAAGAACATGCGATTCACGTGTGCGATGTTCGTCGTCGGGTGTCTCATGGGGGTGGTCCAGGCCCAGGCGCCGGACACGGTGTTTCTCGAAGATCTCACCTGGCCCGAGGTCCGCGACGCGCTGGCTGCCGGCACGACGACAGTGATCATTCCGACAGGTGGGACCGAGCAGAACGGGCCGCACATGGTGCTGGGCAAGCACAACTACCTCGTCCGGCACAAGGCGGGGGAGGTCGCCCGGCGGCTGGGCAACGCCCTGGTGGCCCCGGTCATGGCCTATGTGCCCGAGGGAGACGTCGACCCGCCGACCGGACACATGCGTTTCCCCGGCACGATCACGACACCGCCTGAGGTGTTCGAGCAGGTGCTGGAATTCGCGGCCCGCAGCTTCAGGCAACACGGGTTCCTGGACATCGCGCTGCTTGGCGATAGCGGCGGCAATCAGATGTCGCAGGCCGCTGTGGCCGAGCGGCTCAATCGCGAGTGGGCGGCCATGCCGGTCCGCGTGCACCACCTGACCGACTACTATCCCGGTCCGGGCGATGCCTGGCTGGTCACGCAGGGCGAGCGCGCGGAGGACGTCGGCTCGCACGCCGGCATGCACGATACCGCGAGCTTCATGTTCCTCGACCCGTCGAAGCTCCGTCTGGACAAGCTGGCGCCCGGCGTGCGCGACGACCCCAGCGGCGTGGTGGGCAACCCCGCCCGCTCGACGGCCGAGTATGGCGAGCGGATCCTCGAAATGCAGATCGCCGCCGCTGTTCGCCAGATCCGCGCGCTTCGCGACAGCAGCCGGCGGTAGGGCACGACCGACGGCGTCGGGCCGACCCTCCCCACCAGACGAGGCGGCCGGCGCCGAGGTCTGGACGCCGGGCGCCGGCTGCGGCACACGCCTGGCCCAGCTGGCGGTCGAGCTGTCCGTCATCGGGCGGCAGATCTTCGACTTGCAGATCGGTCTGATGGCGTTCGAGGGGGGCGCGACACAGCTGTGGACCGCCGACCGCCGGTGTGTCTCCATGCCGGGACTCTCGGTCGTGCATGCGTGCGAGGGTGAGGGGTTCGGTCGAGAATGAGTGCACAGGGATCACGCGACCTCCCGCAGGAAGTCAATCAACAGCCGGCTCGTTTCCTCGGGCTGCTCCTGCTGTACCCAGTGGCCGGCGCCGTCCACCATATGCACGGCACGCATGTCGGTGCAGGCGGTGTTCTGCATCCGTTCCAGGGCGCCCGGGCTCTGGTAGCTGCCCCAGTCGCTCGAGCCCGCGATGAAGATCGACGGCTGGTCGATGGTACGGCCAGCGAAGAGCTGCTGTTCCGGAGCGCCGATCCCACCGGACCGGTAATGGTTCAGACCGCCCTGGAAGCCGGTCCGTCCATACTCCTCGACGTAGACCTGTAGCTCGCTGTCTGGTAGCCAGGTGTTGGCCGCGATCTCGGCTGCCGAGGGCATGTGCTTCGCCACGGTTTCCGCCATGCCGTCGGCGAAGTCCATGATGTAGTAGGTGGGCATCTTGGCCATCTCGGCGGCGGTGCGCGAGGCGAGCCGGAAGGGTGTGTTGCCCGCCCAGTCGGCGCTCTTGTAGTGGTAGTAGCCCCGTATGAACGCGTGGAGACCGTGTGGCGCATGCCACATGTTCTCGTTGGCCTCGCGGGTCCTGTAGTACCGCTGATAGTGTTTGCGCGGACGCGGGAGCGCCGCCAGCTCGTCGAACAGACTGGGCCCCGCAGGTGCTGCGTCCGGCGGCGGGTCGTCGGCGGTGTCGAACGGGAGCCGTGCGGTGCCGCCGAACGGGGCGCTCATCAGCGCGACCGATGTGAACACATCGGGCCGGACCACCGCGCACCAGGCGGCGATTGGCGAGCCGAAGTCATGCCCGATGACCGCCACCGAGCGATACCCGAACGCATGGACCAGACCGAGCGCGTCGCGGACGACATTGAGCCGCCGGAACGAGGCGAGGTCGCCGTCGTAGTCCCCGTCCCAACCGGTCGTGCGGCCATAGCCCCGCTGGTCTGGCGCGAACACGTGGTACCCGGCGTCAGCGAGCGGCACCATGACGTTCCGCCAGCTGTAGGCCAGCTCCGGGAAGCCATGGAGCAGCAGGACACCCGGTCGGGTGCCGCTGTCGAAGCCGGCCTCGAGCACGTGCATCCGGAGGCCGTTGATGTTGTGCACGAATCGGGATCGGACCCCGGTCGGCAGTACGTCGCTGGCATAGGGTCCGATCTCGCCGGCCTGGGCGGCGGTAGAGCCGGCGGTCCCTCCTCCGGCCAGGGCGCGGGCGGCCATCGGGGTCGTCGCGAGGGCGGCGGGTGCCAGAGCGGCAAGGCCCTGTATCGCCTGACGGCGCGTCATCTCTCCATGCATGGCAACCTCTCCTTCACATACACGACGGAGCCTGTCAGGAAGTATAGGTCCTCGGACGTGTCCACCGGCGCAAGACCGGGTTGCCGGCCAGCCGTGTTCCGTCCCCGTGAGATACCATTGGAGCGCATGAAACGGTGCGTCGGGCTGCGGGGTTCGGTCGTTGGCCTGCTCGCCCTCCTGGGCGTTGCCTCGCCCGCAGTGGCCCACCCGGCGCCGTTCAGCTTCGTCGATCTGCACATCCACCAGGCATCGCTGGACATCGAGGTCGTGATCCACGCGTTCGACGTGGCCCACGAGCTTGGCATCGATCCGCCGGGCCGCGTGTTCGACCCGGACGTGCTCGGGTCGGGCACCCAGCGTCTGTCGGCGCTGCTACGCGACCGGCTCCATATTCTCGTCGATGGGCGTCCGCTGCCCTTCGACACGTGGTCGGCCGCCGAGCTGTTGCCCGAACGGCAGTCGGTGCGGCTGCGTGCCAGCAGCGATCTGGTCCGCCCGCCCGGCGTCATCGAGGTGTCCGCCAGACTCTTTCCCTACGACGCGGCCCACCAGACCTTCCTGAACTTCTACGATGACGGGGCGCTGACCTCGCAGGCGATCCTGGGGGCGAGTCAGACCCGCTACGAGTATTTTGTCGGGAGCCGCCAGGGGACGCTCGCGGTCATCCGGAAGTTCGTGCCGGAAGGTGTTCACCATATACTCATCGGGCCGGACCACCTGCTCTTTCTGATCGGGCTGCTGCTGCTCGGCGGGTCGGTGCGTCGGCTGCTGACGGTCATCACCGGGTTCACGGTGGCGCACAGCATCACACTGGTGCTGGCGGTGCTGAACATCGTCACCCCGCCCGGCCGACTGGTCGAGCCGATCATCGCGTTGAGCATCGTATATGTCGGCGTCGACAATCTGATGGTGCGGGGCGGCCGCGACATGCGTGTCTGGATCGCCCTGGTGTTCGGGTTGATCCACGGCTTCGGGTTCGCGAGCGTGCTACAGGAGATGGGGCTGCCGACCGGGGCGCTCGGCTGGTCGTTGTTTTCATTCAATCTCGGCGTGGAAATCGGGCAGGTCACGGTGGCGGTGGTCGTCGCCTCGGCGTTGATGGCGCTGCGTGCGTATAGCGACGTGGCGGGCCGCCGGATCGCCGTCGCCGGGTCCATCGTGGTGATGGCGGCCGGCACGTTCTGGTTCATTCAGCGGGTGTTCTTTCCGGGAGGCATGGCATGAGAAGAGTAGTGATGCTCGGTGCGCTGGTGCTGGTCGGCGCGGTGTCGGTCGTCGGCGTGGCGAGTCAGCGGGGCCAGATGGTGGTCGAGACCGAGCGGCTCGAGGACAACCTGTATGTTCTGCGGGGGGGGGGCGGCAATTCGGCGGCGTTCATCACGAGCGACGGCGTGGTGTTGGTCGATACGAAGCTCGCGGGCTGGGGGCAGCCGCTCATCGACAAGATCGGCGAGCTGACCTCCAATCCGATCACGATGATTATCAACACCCACACGCACTTCGACCACGTGAGTGGAAACATCGAGTTCCCGGCATCGGTCGAGTTCGTCGCCCACGAGAATACGCTTCGGCTCATGCGGGAGAACAACCCCGTGCGCGGGCTGGGTGGCGAGCGGGCGCATCTCTTCGACCAGAACAATGCACCGGGCTTGCCCGAGCGGACGTTCAGCGACACGCTGACGCTTGGGAGTGGGGCTGACCGGGTCGAGCTGCACTACTTCGGTCGAGCGCATACGGGGGGTGACGCGTGGGTCGTGTTCCCCGCCTTGCGGGTCATGCACGCGGGTGACGCGTTCCCGGCCAAGATGGTCCCGATCATGGATTCGAACAACGGGGGCAGCGGCGTCGACTATCCGGACACGCTGCGGAAGGCGTCCGAGGGAATCACGAACGTCGACCGGATCATTACAGGGCACGGCCCGGTCATGACGCCCGCCGATCTGAGCGAGTACGCCGACTTCGTGGGAGCGTTCCTGGCGGATGTCCGCGCGGCGAAGGCCGGGGGCACGTCGGCCGCCGACTTCGTGTCCGGTTGGCAGGTTCCGAGCAGGTTCTCCGGCTACAATAAGGGGCCAGAAGAGCGCCTGCAGGCCTACGTGCAGGACATCTACGACGCGGTGCCGTAGGAGGATTGCTCGGAGGAGGCAGGAGAGGCCAGACGGCTTCGTCGACTGTCTGTACTGGCCCCGGTTGGGGGTCGTGACTGCTCCGCAGGCGTCGGGGACTGAAAAAGGCGTGACCCCCGAACCGTAGATCGGGATAATAGCGACGTTGCGTCCTGACGCGAGCCATTTTGCCAGTGTGAGGGAAAGGGATCCGATCATGTCGACACAGACCACCACCCGTCGCGAGATGTTGAAGGGCAGCGTCGCGCTGGCGGGGCTGGGCGTCCTGGGTATTCCCGAATGGGCGTTTCCAGCGCTTGCGCAGGGCGAAACGCTCGTCGCGTTCACTGACTGGCCGGAAGCGTTCGTCCTGGAACGGACGCCGGATCGGCGCATCATCGACGTGCGGGAGATCGACGGACCGTTCACACCACCTGACCAGTGGTTCACGACCCAGCACTATGGTCACCCAGAGATCGATCGCGCCACCTACCGTCTGGAGGTCTCTGGGCTGGTCGACCGCCCGCTCTCGCTGTCGCTGGGCGACCTCCGGGGACTGCCGAGCAAGGAACTGGTGTTCGGGTTCGAGTGCTCAGGGAACCGTGGGCCGGTGAACGGGTTGTCCAGCAATGGCCGATGGACCGGCGTTCCTCTGAGGACGGTGCTCGAGCGTGCCGGAGTGCAGGCCTCCGCGCGCGAGTTCGTGTTCTTCGGCGCCGACCATGGCGAGGAAGAGGTGGTGTTCCGTGGACGGACCTCCACCGTCGACCAGCAGTATGGGCGGAGCCTGCAACGCGACATCGCGCTGTCGGATGAGCCACTTCTGGCCTACGCGTTGAACGGCGAGCCGCTATCGACGCACCAGGGACGGCCGCTCCGCCTGCTGGTGCCTGGGTGGTACGGGGCACCCAATGTGAAGTGGCTGTCCGAGATCCATGTGCAGGAAGACCAGTATCTCGGCAAGTATCAGGCCCGCTGGTATCGCACCTTGAAGGGCGAGATGGTCAACGGGGTGATGAAGTGGAAGGAGACCGCGATCACGAAGATGCGGTTGAAGTCCTACATTGCGCGGGTGACCAAGATGGGGAACCAGCACAACGTGTTTGGGGTGATCATGCACGACGGGACCCCGATCCGGTCGGTCGAGGTGAAGGTGGACGACGGTCCGTGGCAACCGGCGACGCTGGACCCGACCACGAGCGAGACCTATTCCTGGAAGTTCTTCAACTTCGACTGGAACGGCGCCACAGCCGGGGAGCACACGATTACCTCGCGCGCGACCGACACCAGCGGCTACATGCAGCCGACGGCGGAGGCTCTGGGGGAGGTCAAGAAGACCTTCCTCGAGCAGAACAACCAACACCCTCGCACCGTCATGATCACGTAAGGGGCACGCAGAGCAGGCAGGAGTCAGAAGGCAGGAGTCAGAACATCACGGTCGGCTTCGCCGTCGTCAGCAACGGCCCTCCGGAGTCGATCCGGAGGGCCGTCTGTCTGTACGAGCATCGGTGCTTGATGTGAGCGCAGCAGGGGCGTCGGGGAACCTGTTTGACGATGGGCGAAGCCCCATCAGTGATCTTCTGACTTCTGACTTCATCGAGCGTTTGCTAGTCAATCGCGAAGCAATAGAACAGGCCGGCGCCGCCGGTACTGACCAGATCGTCCTGGCTGCAACCGCGCGAGGCGTGCTCCGAGTTCCAGGAGTTGACGCCGTCCCCCCGGCCCATCCGGTCGTGATGGCCCACCTGTGCGCGTCCGTCACCGCTCGACGTCCAGTTCCCGCAAGTCATGTCGTCCGTGCCGTCGAACGCGGTGCCGTCCGGCTGAGAGCCGGTCAGGATGTCGTGTCGGTTCGGGTCATCTCCCACACCATTCACCGGGTCGAGCCGCTCGGTGGTCGCCCGCGCCTTGTTCACGTTGTTGTCATCCCCGTGCAGCGCGTCGACGTTGGCGGCAATCAACAGCGCCTCGGCGTTGTACCAGGGACCGGCCCCGATCCGGTCGCGCGCATGCACCGCCGGTTCGGTGCCGGTGGCCGTTGTGCTCAGGTAGGCGCGCCACGTGTGGTCCCCGGCGTACTCCGCCTCGGCAAGCGCCTGACAGTGCGCGTCGGCTCCGGCGAGACCACCCAGGTCGCCGCCATTTCCCGATCCCACGCTGGTGATGAAGAAGGTCGTCACCGACTTGGCGCCACCCATCTCAATCACGTCCGGCACCGTCTCGACCGGCTCCGGCTCGACCACCGGCGGTGGGTCGGTCGTGTCCGCTGGCGGCGCGCCGTTCCCGCCGCAGCTGACGGCGAAGAGCGCGGCCCCCAAGGCCATCACGCGAAGGGCGGTGGCGCGGGTACGTCCGGGAGATGTCATCGGGTGGCTCCAGTCCATCGGCAGTGTCGGCACAGGGCGGGCCCCGACGCTCGTCGTTTATGCTGACCAGTGGTCGACGGCTCGTCAAGTCACGCCCGTGGCGTGCGGCATCTCGTCTCTCAGTGGGGGCAGGTCGGTGCAGCCGGGCGGTATAATTGCTCAACGTCCGAGGATTCGCGAATCACGCGGAGCCGAGGCAGCACCGCATGGACCAGAAACGTTTCTTGATCACCGGGGGAAGCCAGGGCATTGGCGCTGCCCTGGTTGCGCTGGCGCGCAAGGCAGGGCACGCGGTCGTGTTCACCGGACGCCACGACGACACCATCGGGCAGGTCGCCGGTGAGACCGGCGCGTTTGGGCTACAGGCTGATAGCTCCATTGGTGACGACAACGAGAAGACGGTCGAGACCTGCCAAGAGCAGATGGGTGGCATCGACGTGCTCGTCAACAATGCGGCGTCCTGGTACAGCGCGGCGATTGGCGAGCTCGACCTCGACGCGATGCGCCGGCTGTTCGACACCAACGTCTTCGGCATGGTGGACCTGACCAACCGGGTCGTCCCCTTTATGAAGGCGAAGACGAAGGTGCCGGAAGGCGGCGACATCGTCAACATCGCGTCGACCTCCGGCATCAAAGGCGGCAAGCTCGGCACCGCGTACGCCGCCAGCAAGTGGGCGGTGCGGGGTATCAGCCAGTGCTGGCAGGCCGAGCTGCGACCGCACAGCATCCGCGTCATCAGTATCTGTCCGTCCGAAGTGCAGACCCGCTGGGGCGGCCGGGTCGGCCGGAACAACCCCAACAAGCTCTACGCGATCGATATCGCCGAGACGATCATGGCCGCGCTCAACATGCATCCGCGCGCGCTGTGGCCCGAGCTCTCGGTGTTCGCGACCAACCCCTGGAAAGAGGACTGAGCGCACGCCGCCCTGCAGGAGACAGACGTCAGGAGACAGGAGTCAGGAGGAACCTGAGGGCTTCACCAGCTTCTGTTACAGTTTCGGGTCGGGAACGTTTCTCTGAATCCGACGCTCTCGAGGGCTGCTGAACAGCGTCGGCGTTCTGATGGAGGTCAAGCCCATGACACGCATCGTGTGCATCGCGTTGGCAGTACTGGTAGCGCCCCTGACAGTTCAGGCCCAGACCGGGGCGGCGGCGGCGCCCCGCACAGCGGACGGCCGGCCGGATCTGCAGGGCGTCTGGGATTTTCGCACCATCACGCCGTTGCAGCGTCCGGCGGCGCTCGGTGACAAGGCGGTGCTGACCGCCGAGGAGGCCGCGCAGACCGAAGCGCAGTGGGCGAACATAAAGTTCTTCGATCGCCCTGCGCGCGAGGGCGAAGTCATCGCCTACAACGACTTCTGGCTGGACCTGGGCACCACTGTCGTGGGGACCAGACGCACCTCGCTGATCGTCGACCCGTCGGATGGCCGACTGCCGCCGCTTGTGCCGAATGTGCCGCGACAGGTCGCCTCGCTCGACGCGGATCTGCCCGGCGAACGTCCGGTGCTGTACCGGGCCGGCGGGATTGGCGCCGATGGTCCGGAGGACCGGGGCGTCGGCGTGCGGTGCATCCTGGGGTTCAACTCCGGGCCGCCCATGATGCCCAGCGGCTACAACAACATGCAGCTCTTCCAGACACCCGACCACGTGGTCGTGCTCACCGAGATGGTGCACGACGCCCGCATCATCCCGCTGGATGGGCGCGCGCATCTCCCCGAGGAAGTGCAGCAGTGGAACGGCGACTCGAGGGGGCACTGGGACGGTGATACGCTGGTGGTCGAGACCACCAACTTCACCGGCAAGACCGCCAGCTTCAACGACAACATCACGACCGCTATCGGCACGGGCGAGACCCTGCACCTGACCGAACGCTTCACCCGCGTCGATGCCGAGACGCTGCTCTACGAGTACACCATCGACGACCCGACGGCCTTCACACGCCCGTTTACCGTTGCGCAGCCGATGCGCAAGAACTCGGGGCAGATCTTCGAGTACGCGTGTCACGAGGGGAACTACGGCATGACGAACATGCTCACGGGAGCGCGCATTCAGGAGCAGGCCGCTGCAGACGCCGCCCGGCCCGACTAGCACGTCACGAGCTATGGGCCCGGTCACGAAGAACGTCACCTTTCTGGCCGCCGATCCATCCCGTCTGAGGGCGTTACTCGTCGGTGGCATACTGCAGGTCTGCTCCCTCTTCGCGCCTTGCCCGTCGGGCGCCTCGACGCCCACAAGCATGCGAACTTGTGCTCGACCGGACCCTGTGGGTCTCAGGTGGAGGTTGGCGACCACGTTCGCGGCCTCGCTGCTGGTGTCCGGCGTCGCCGGCGCGCAGAGCTTCCAGTTGCTCGAGGCGACGATCGATGACGTGCACGCGGCGCTGACCTCGAGGCGGATCACCTGCCGTGTGTTGGTCCAGCGGTACCTCGACCGCATCGAGGCGTACGACGAGGCCGGTCCTGCCCTGAACACCATCCAGTTCGTCAACCCCGGTGCGTTGCGGGAGGCGGAGTCGCTCGACTCGGCCTTCGTCGCGTCGGGACTCGTCGGTCCGCTGCACTGTATTCCGGTGCTGCTCAAGGATCAGGTCGAGACCCGTGACATGCCGACGACCTATGGCTCGGCGCTGTTCGCGGGCTTCGTGTCCGGGCGCGACGCCACCATCGTCGTCCGGATGCAGGCGGCCGGGGCGATCGTGCTGGCGAAGACGAACATGGGCGAGTTCGCGTCCCGCTACGTCGGCTCGGCCTTTGGCGCCATCAGGAACGCCTACGACCCGACGCGTAACCCCAGCGGCTCATCGGGTGGCACCGGGAGCGGCATCGCCGCCAACTTCGGGATGGTGGGCATCGGCGAGGACACCGGGGGATCCATCCGTGGCCCGGCGGCGGTCCACAGCCTGGTTGGCCTGCGACCCACCGTCCCGCTGGTCAGCCGACACGGGATGATGCCGGCGAATCCGTCCAGCGACACCCTGGGACCGATGGCTCGCACGGTGAAGGACGCGGCGATTCTGCTCGAAGTGCTGGCGGGCTATGACCCGCACGACCCGGTCACCGCCTACGCGACCGGCCAGGTGCCCGACTCGTATGTCGCGGGTCTCGCGGCGGATGGCCTGCAGGGGACGCGCCTCGGTGTCATCCGCGAACCGATGGATCCCAAGACCGACCCGGAGTCCGACGACTACAGACAGGTGCGGGCGGTGGTCGACCGGGCGATTGCCGATCTCCAGGCTCTTGGTGCCGTCGTTGTCGACCCCGTGGTCGTCCCCAACCTCGTATCGGTGCAGGAAACGTATGTCGGGAACAATTTTGAGACCGAACAGGCGATGAACGCGTATCTGGCGGAGCACCCCGACGCCCCCATCAAGACGGTCCGGGCCATCCTCCTGTCCGGCACCGTCACGCCGTGGCGGGCGCGGGGGCTGATGAACGTGGTGGGGAAGTCGACCGATGACCCCGGGTATCTGCGGATCCTCCAGGCGAGGGAACGGCTGAGACGAGGCGTCTTGACCGTGATGGCGGACCACGAGCTCGATGCGCTGGTCTACGCGACGTTCGACCACCAGACGACCGTGATCGCGCAGGACGCTCTCACAAACGCCGACACGGAGGACGCCTATGCCCGGGGTAACAACCGGTATCTGAGCCCGGTCATCGGGTTCCCGGCCCTGACGGTGCCGGCCGGTTTCACGACCGACGGGTTGCCGGTCGGGTTGGAGTTCCTGGGGCGGCCGTTCACCGAAGCGGTGCTGCTCCGGCTCGGCTATGCCTACGAGCAGGGCACACAGCGCCGCGAGCCGCCGGCAACGACGCCCGCGCTCGGTGATCAACCGTAGGGGTGCACTGCCGCTCGGCGCTGCCCACGACGTTAGTCGACGTGACTGAAGGAAAAGGGAGTCGTCCATGACGACGCACACACACGGCGCGACACGCATGACTCGATGGACGCGTGCTGGCATCGTTGCGGTCGTTGCCGCGTGCTGGAGCGCGCCGCTAGGGGCACGGCAACAGCCGCTCGTCGACGCATCGGGTCACGTCCGCGAGGAGGCGTATGACCACCTGCGTCGGACGTTGTCGGGTACCGACGTGGTCTACGAGTCGATCGACGGCCGCCGTTTGAAGGGGTGGTTGAACGAGGTCGTGGCGATCTCGCGGCAGAGCCGGGACGACGGCAACCGGTATTGGGGGCGCATCTCCGGCACGAAGTACGAGGCGATGACGGCGGACTGGACCGAGGCGCAGTTCCGCCGGTTGGGGTTGGAGGGTATCCGCCGGCAGCCGTTCGACCTGCGGCCGCAGTGGTTTCCGACCGATTGGAGCCTCACAGCCACGGGCGGCGGCCAGACCCTCAGTTTCGTCTCGGCGAACCCGGCCATGGGGTCGCAGGCGTACGCGAACGGGATCGAGGCCGAGGCGGTCTGGGTCGGGCTCGGGACCGCGGCCGACTTTGCGGGCCGTGACGTCGCCGGCAAGGCGGTCGTCATCCAGACGATTCTGGCACCCGGGCAGATGGGCAACTCGGCCTCCTGGGAGGGCGCGACCACACGCGCGCAGGAGGAAGGCGCGGCGCTGATCATCGGCATCTGGGGATACGGCGGCAATCTCGCCGTGTGGCAGAGCACGAACGCGTTCCAGATGGTGCGGGACCCCGACGGGACGTCGCGCTATGTCAGCGAGCGGGTGACCATCCCAGGGTTTTTCATGGGGTTCGAGGACGGCCGCACGCTGCGTGATCTGGTCGGGACCGGCCAGAGGGTGACGATCTCCGCCCGTGTCGAGACCGAGATGCGCGAGGGGCTCGCGAGCCCCAGCGTCTACGGCACGTTGCCCGGTACGACCGACGAGACGATCTACGTCATGGCGCATATGGATGGTTATTACGACGCCGCACTCGACAACGCATCCGGGATGGCGGTGATGATCGGGCTGGCCGAGTACTTCGCCCGGGTGCCACAAACGGCACGGCGCCGGAGCATCACGTTCATCGGTACGGCGGGCCACCACGTCGGCTCGCCCAACGCGGCCTACTTGCGTGACCAGGGGATGCTCGAGAACACGGCCCTGATGATCAACTGCGAGCACATCGCGCCGACGCAGTTCGTCGCCTTCAACACGGAGCTGCGTCTGACGAACACCGTGACACCCCGTCGATGGTGGGTGCACGGCAGCCAGCAGCTGCTCGACATGACCCTCGATGCCTACCGCACATTCGGTGTCAGCCTCATCGGCGAGATGGACGGCCGCGCGACCGGCGAGATGATGTCGATCGACAAGGCGGCGCCGTCGGTGCAGCTCATCCGCTCGCCGGAGCACAAGCACACCGACGGCGACATCCCGGCCCTGGTGCCGGCCGCCGGGCTCGAGGCGGTCGCGCGCGCGTTCGCCAAGATCATCGACGAGGTCAACACGCTCGACCTCGCCGCGCTGCAGCCGGCGCCCATGAGATCGAAACGATGATCACGAGAACCGATCGTTGTTCGTCCGGCGCCCGGTGGGTGGTGGTCGCCGGATGCATCCTGGGGGGCGCCGCGGCGTCGGCCGAGCAGCTGCCCGGCCTGCCGCCGGTGCCGCTGCCCGATGGTCCCCGGCTGTTCGAGACGGCCGAGCAGCCGCAGATCCGACTCGTGGTGGTGACGCGAGGCCTGTCGCATCCCTGGGGATTGGCGTTCCTCCCGGACGGCGGCATCCTGGTCACCGAGCGCGCGGGACGACTGCGACTGATCCGTGACGGCGTGCTCGATCCGCACCCGGTCTCCGGCGTGCCCGAGGTCCACGCCGTCGGGCTGGCCGGGCTGATGGACGTCGCCCTGCACCCACGGTTTGCGGACAATCAGCTGGTCTACCTGACCTACTCGAAGCCAGGAGACGACGGCGTGCGGGTGACGCTCGCACGTGGGCGACTGAACGGTCTGGCGCTCACCGATGTGCGCGATCTGTTCCTGTCCGACCCTGTTCGTGGCACCGCCGCATCGCGGGTCGTGTTCGCACGCGATGGCACACTGTTCATGACCGTGGGCGGCGCCTTCGGGGCATCTACAGGGGGCCGGCGCGCCCAGGACCCGGATGACACGGTCGGGAAGGTGGTGAGGCTCCGAGATGACGGCAGCGTCCCTGACGACAATCCCTTCGTCGGCCGGGACGGCTATCGACCGGAGATCTATTCCCTCGGCCATCGCAACCAGCTCGGTCTGACGATCCACCCGGACACAGGCGCGCTCTGGCTGCACGAGAACGGGCCGCTCGGGGGCGACGAGATCAACCTGATCCGCGCGGGCGGCAACTACGGGTGGCCGGTCGTCTCCTACAGCCGCGAGTACTCCGGCCCGCGGGTCGCTTCACGCACCTGGCAGGAGGGGATGGAGCCGGCGGAGATCGTCTGGCTCCCCTCGATTGCGCCTTCTGGCATGGTCTTTTACGACGGCGACCGTTTCCCGAACTGGAAGGGCAGCCTGTTCGTCGGCGCGCTCAGGACCGGGATGATCCGGAACACCGGTCACCTCGAGCGGATCGTCTTCAACGAGCGGGGAGAGGAGGTGCGCCGCGAGTGGCTGCTCGCCGAGCTTCGGCAGCGGATCCGCGACGTCCGGCAGGGCCCAGACGGGCTGATTTACCTCCTGACCGACGCCGACGACGCAGCGCTGCTCAGAATCGAACCGGTCGACTGATCCGCACCACTCGACCGGCCATGCCACGGTCCCCCGGTTCCAGTTCGGTGCAGACGCGGCTCGCGCGGCACGTGCGCGTGCTCAGGCGGTGTACGCGGTGCCCGCTGATGCAACGCCCGGTCGTCAGCGGGGGACCGGTGGTGAGCAAGGTGCTGCTGGTCGGCCAGGCGCCTGGGGACACGGAGCCCAGGCTTGGACGGCCGTTTGCCTGGACAGCCGGAAAGACGCTCTTTCGGTGGTTCGAGCAGAGCTGTGGTCTGGACGAGGCGGCGTTCCGGTCCTCGATCTACATGGCGGCGGTCTGCCGGTGCTTTCCTGGAAAGAAACCGACAGGGGGCGATCGGGTGCCCTCGCGGGAGGAGATCGCCAACTGCGCCGGCTGGCTCGAGGCGGAGTTTCAGATTCTGCGACCGGACCTCGTGATCCCGGTCGGCACGCTGGCGATCGAGCAGTTCGTGGCGTGTCCGTCGCTCAGCGAGGTCATCGGCCAGCAGATGCGCATGCGGTTCGCCGGGCGCGAGACCGACCTGATCCCGCTCCCGCACCCATCGGGCGCGTCCCCGTGGCCGCGGATGGAGCCGGGGAAGACGCTGCTGGGGAAGGCGATGCGCCTGATCGCCGGTCACCCGGCGATCAGCGCCATCAACGGATGAGCGCCGTGCCCTGGCCACGAGCCGCCGGACACGACGCTCGCGCTGGCTATTTGAGCGCCGAGTAGTCGGTGGCACTCAGCATGAACACCTCGGCCGTGATCGGCACGTTGTACTTCGCCAGGAGCGCGGTCCACGCGGGGTCAGCGCGGAACCCGGCCCAGACCTCCTGCCGATGGGCGCGGTCGCGATAGGCCAGCATCCACACCAGGGTGTCTGGGTTATCGAGACTCTGCCAGACCGCGATGATCTCGGCGCCGTGCTTCTCGAAGATTGCGAGCTCTTCTTCGCGGAAGCGCTGATGCAACATGTCGATGTCGCCTTTGAAATCGCCGGTACCGACACGGCTCGTGTCGACCGTGTACATGCGAATCTCGAAGCAGCGCGAGTCGGCCGCCACGTTGGTCGACAGCTCCGCCGACAGCTGGCCGGCAGGGCCTCAGGGGGCCGGCGGAGTCCGCTGCGCGTGGGCCATACCGCTGAAGCCGAGGCCGATGATCACGGCGAACACAAATGTCCTCATGCCTGTCTCCTTCTACGATGGTTGCCGGTGCTAGCTACATCTGTGTCGGTCAGGCGCATCGAAACGTGAGCGTGGTGTCGCGCAGACCACGACGCCCACCGGGTGCCTGGGCTGTCTACTTGGCCGGCGAGAAGTCGGTCGGGTTCAGGAACAGGACCTCTGGACGCTTGGCCAAGAACTGGCCGTCGACCTGCGTGGACCTGGACATCTCCTGCCACACGGGGTCTTGCCCGAACGCGCGCCAGGACGCCGCTGCGGCGTCACGGTTGTCGTGCGCCACCATGTAGACCAGCGTGTTCTTCGACAGTTCCTCGTCGTCGGGCACCCAGTAGCCGATGCTGCTCATGCCGTGCTTGATGAAGAGGTCGATCTCGCCCCCGCCGAAGCGCTCCAGCAGCAGGGGCAGCTTGCCTTCGTTGGTCGTGTACGTGCGCAGCTCATAGACCATATTGCTCTGCGCCGTGACGACGGAATACTGGTTGACGGCGATGCCGGCGACGAACGCCAGGACCACGAGGCCGAGTGTTTTTGCGTGCGTGCGAATCATCTACGTCTCCTTCGTCGCATTCTGCGACAGGTGTGGGGTGTGATGTGACGACACGACTGGACAGGCCGCTGATGTGCAGGGAGCTTCACGATCGCTCATCACGACTGGGGCGCTCTGACGATGGCGGCGTGGTCCCCGCCGGGTACGCGGCAGACGTCGCCACGTGTGCCCGGTCCCAACCATCCGATTTCCTCCGCGGTGGCCTGTCGCCGGTGTTCCATGGGATGCACCCTGCATCTCAACTGCCAGGTTCAGCCATGGACCAGGTCGAGCCTGCCACGACACGTCCCGATGGGGCAGTCACCGCCGAGTCGATCGGACATCGACAACGTCTCGGTGAAAGGGGCTGGCACTGGCTCACTCGGCGACGTGGGTCCAAGCGTCGTCATATTGTATGTCCTGTGGTATGTCCTGGTGGGATCCCCGCTGGTCGAGGCCAAAGGGCCTACGCAAGCATAACTTCCCATGTTCGGCCGCCGATGCATCCCGTCTGGCGGCGCCGGCCGCCGCCCGGCCCGCTCATATCCTGGCTATGGCCAGGTCTCGCCGAAGCCGTGCGAAGGCGGATTGCTCGTCGGTCGAATACTGCCCGGATGCGCCCTTCTCGCGCCTTGCCAGCCGGGCGTGGCATCGGTACGACGCCCCACAACGGGAACTTATTCTTGCGCGGACCCTTATCATAGCGCCAACGCGCTCCGTGTCTCGGCCGCCCAGTGCGCTGCCCGCCCGATCAATCGCCGCCGCAGCTCGTCGCCAACCTCCACGCGCGGGCAGGTCTCGGCGACATAGCCGAGCCAGTTCGCCACGTAATCGTCCAGCCACCGTTCGTAGTCTCGTAGCGCACGGTCGCTCGAGACGACCGAGCGACCTCGCCGGGCCCACACGTCGAATCGGCCGACGGCCAGATCGAGCAACTGCGCTCGATAGATCGCCGGGTCGAGCGTGATCTGTGCCGTGGCCTGCATCCGGGCGTCGAAGCGCACGAGCGCCGCGTGCGCCGCCCGGGTGGCGTCATTCCAGGCCGCGTGCGCGGGCTCACTGTGCGGGAAGGGGTTGCCGCCTTCGACGGGGTCCCGGTGCGACCAGCGCGGCACTGCGGAGGGCCGCAATTCTGGTGGACGGCGTGACATAGATAGTTGACAGTCTGGTGTGCATATTGTATGTCATTTATCCATGAAGTCGGTGAACGCGCTGCAGCTACGCCAATCCCTCGGCAAGGTCATCAGGGAGCTGGAGGAAGACGGAGCACCGGTGCTCGTCTGTCGCGGCCGCAAGCCGGCAGCGGTCCTGGTGAGCCTGAAGGACTACCGGGAGCGCTTCGTCGACCGTGACGCCGATGACCGGCGCCGCGCAGTCGTCACCAAGCTGAAGGCGACCCGCGTCGGACGCTCGGATCAGACCACGACCCTGGATCTGCTTCGAGGGCTCCGCGGTCAGTCGTGATCGTCCTCGACGCGTCGGTCGCGTTGAAGTGGTTCGTCGACGACGAGCCGCTGGTTGACGAAGCACGAACCGTGCTCGACGACATCGGGCGTCAGCCGGCGGAATATCTGGTGCCGGAGCTGTTCATGAACGAGCTCCTGGCTGTGCTGTCGCGCCTGCCAGATGCCACCACGGGGCAGGTACGAGAGGCACTGACACTCGTCGAGACTCTGGGCATGGCCCGTGTCGCCAACGGTCACGACCTGCTCCAACTAGACTCCTTGAACTAACGTCTATCGTGACCATCGAGTCAAGTTTTGGTCGTGTTGTTTTTGCTCTCACCACAATAGCCTTCGTTCAAAGGAGTCTAGCCCCCGCGTAGCGGGGCTGTGAGAAAAGCTCGGCTAGCGAGGCGGAGCCTCGCTAGCGATGACGTGCGACTGGCGGCTATCCGGGTATGATGCGGTCTACGTTGCGCTGGCGGACCTGACGGATGGTGTCTGGCTCACGGCCGATGCGCGGGCTGCCGGCAAGGTGTCGCGCAGCGGTCTCGTGAGAGTCCTTGGACGGTAGACCAGGTGCGAGGAGAGTGATGCGCATGTTGAAGACACGTCGAGGTGGGGTCGTTGTCGTGCTGGCGGTCCTGGTCGTGCTCGCCCTGGGGGGGGGTGCCGCTGGACAGGTCCTTCCCAACCCGTATCGGCAGGTCGACGGCTGGGCCACGCTGCCGGGGGGACGGACCCCGGGCGCGGTCGGCGGCGTCACGATGGACCCGGATGGTGAGCATCTCTGGGCGGTGATCCGCTGTGACGCGACCGCCGCGAACCGGTTCGGGAACGAATGTCTCGACTCGGATCTGGACCCGGTGTTGAAATTCGACATGGACGGCACCGTTGTCGAGAGCTTCGGGGGCGGGTTGTTCATCTGGCCGCACGGCATCCACGTCGACTCGGAAGGGAATGTCTGGGTGACCGACGCGGTCAGCGAAGCGCGCACGCCGGACGGGACCCGCGGGCATCAGGTCATCAAGTTCAGCCCGACCGGCCGGGTGCTGATGACGCTCGGGACCCCGGGCACGCCGGGGTCGGGCAACAACAGTTTCAACGCGCCAGCCGATGTCGTGGTGGCCGACAACGGCGACATCTTCGTCGCCGACGGGCACGGCGACAACACCAACAACCGTATCGTCAAGTTCTCGAAAGACGGCACCTTCCTCAAGTCCTGGGGCAAGACCGGCTACGCGCCGGGTGAGTTCCGGACGCTGCACGCGATCGCGATGGATGCCGACGGGCGCATCTACGTGGGTGACCGGTCGAACAACCGGATCCAGATTTTCGACCAGGAGGGAGAGTTCCTGGCGCAGTGGACGCAGTTCGGGCGGCCGAGCGGCATCTTCTTCGACGACCACGGCCGCATCTATGTTGCCGACTCCGAATCGGACGACGTCCAGAACCCGGGATGGGAGATGGGGATCCGGATCGGGGACGTGGCGACCGGGTGGGTCACCGAGTTCATCCTCTATCCGTGGGGAGATCCGCGTGAGGTCGCGGGGAACGGCGCCGAGTTCGTGGCGGTCGACCGCGACGGCAACATCTATGGCGGCGAGCCGCGTCCACGCCGCATACAGAAATACATCAGGGTGAGGCCGTAGCAGCCCGTGGGGATGCCGGTGTCGTGGGTCACGTTGTCGACGTCCAGTCTATGATGCCGCGATCAGGTACCGGTCATGACGGATGGAGGGCCAGTCGTACGTAGCGTCCGGCGTCATGCGACACATCGCGCTCTGTCTAGGACTCGCCGCGTTCGTTGCGTTCGCCGTCTGTGGTCCTGAGACGCCGACCGGTCTTCTCGCCGCCGAGGTGATCGGCCAGACGTCCGCGGGTGCGACCCCGCCGGCCCGGGTCGAGCTGGCGGCGCAGCCGTACATCCAGGCGCGCTATCAAGCCGACCTGGCGGCGGTGCAAGACTTTCGACCGTCCTACCTGTTCTGGCAGCACATCTTCACCATTCCGGACGGGCGCATCATCTTCGGGAGTGCCGAGACCGGGCGCCTGCTGGCGTCGTTTCCGACCCGCGGCAACTGGGCGCGCGAGGCGGTCTGGGAAGACCCCGCGCTCGCCGGCACACTCGACGGTTTCAGGCTCGAGTCGCGTTTGAGCCGGCGGCGCGACCAGGTCGAGGAATTGTTGGAGCCGATCGTCGGGCCCGTCCTTCACAACCCGACGAGAGGGCGTTTCCTCTCGCCTCATGCCGAGCGCTACGGCAGCTTTCTCGGCCAGTGGGGCGACATCTACGAACGGTTCGGCGTGCCGGCCGAGATCGGGCTGGCCCAGGCGATCGTCGAGTCGGGTCTGAACGGGCGGGCCCGGTCCAGGGCACAGGCCCTCGGCTTCTGTCAGTGGCTCCGCCGGAACTGGAACCACCTGAACCGGCTCGCGCCGAACGTCATCGAGGCGTACAACCAAACCACCCAGGTGCCGTACTGTGCGGCGTATCTCACGATTCTCGCCACCATGTACGGCAGCTTCATCCCGGCGCTGTCGGAGCATCACGCGGGCGGCGTCAACGTCGGGCGTACCGTGATCAACGGCGAGCGGCTCGGTGGCACCGGTGCGCGAGAGCAGTACCTGATCGGCTCGGAGTTCGCGCGCGACCTGCGAGGGGTCTCGATCCGACGCTACCGGGCGCTGTTCCGGAGCTATGGGCCCCGGTCGTTCCTGTATGCGGAGATGGTGTTCGGCAACACGATCAACGTCGAGCGGTTGACCGCCGGGACGCCGCAGACACCGATCTTCGCGATGCGCGTGCCACGCGACCTCCCGTTGACCGAGGTGACCCGGCAGACCGGGCTCTCCACAGACGAGGTGAAGCGTTTCAACCCGGCGCTGGTCAGGCGTGTTCCGGCCCGGGCGACGCTCTACCTTCCATCCTATGTCGAGGAGTTTGGTCCCGACGTGTCGTTCTGGCATCGTCCCCCCAGCCCCGCCTTTGCGTCGGTGCTCGACGAGTTCGTGCGGCTCGACGCCGACGTGCAGCGGTGGCACGAGGCGTCGTTCGAGCCCACGCTGCGCCGGTTCGAGCGACAGTTCGAGGAGACCGACACCGAGGAAGGGATGGTGATGGCGACGACCCTGGCCTATGTCATCGGCGACCTGCGCACGAGCCGCCGCGCCGCCATCCTGGACGAGTTCCGCACCAGCGGCCGCATTCTCCGCCTGTTTCAGGAAGGTGTCCGCGAGCTGCGGGCGGCGCTGTCCGGCGCGTAAAAGTATTGACTCGCCTGGCGATGCTTGCTAGGGTGGCGCATTCGTTGGACATGCGGCGTGTCGATGCGGAAACAACCCGCGACCTGTCGAAGTCGGTTCGAGCGCGCTGAAGCTTGGGCGTTCCTTTCCCAGGAGTGTCGAACATGCGAAGCCGGTTGATCGTCTGCAGTCTCGTTGTCGTGCTCTCAGCCCTGTGCGCCGTTGCGCCTGCTGCTGCGCAGGACGACTACAGGGGCAGTGTGTTCTTGGGTTACACGTTTCTCGGCAACGACGACCTTGCCGTGAATACGTCCAATCTGCCGTGGGGCTGGTCTGGCGGCGGAGACATTCGGCTGAACGGGTGGTTCTCGATCGCCATCGACATCGGCGGCAACTTCAAGTTCGGCCTCCGCCCGTGTGGCAACGACAGACCCCTTGGGGACCCTGCATGCAGGGTCCTGGAGGGCGTCGAGACCCCGGCTCCGACCGTGGAGTTCCAGGGCCTGTCCTTCCACCGAACAGAACGGGAATGGTGCTCGCCCACGCTCCAACCGACCGACGACCAGCCGAACAACCCTGGGTGC
>SMUY01118588.1_pt1 | contig 26510 bp, 27 predicted proteins | sample 2456441 | NCBI WGS metagenome assembly SMUY01 (sample SAMN11095931, study PRJNA526329) | marine sediment metagenome | biome: Marine sediment; feature: Surficial sediment; material: Deep marine sediment; isolation source: Hadal surficial sediment | place: Pacific Ocean | collected 2014-11 | depth...
AATGTTCTTAAAAATTCCATCTACTCTATCATCTATATCCCAATTTGAATCTTGACTCATGATATTCTCCAATATCAGGCAAGGTCTATTGCATATTTTTTTAAATCCTCGAGTGATATGACCTCTAAAGCTGACTCGTGAGTTGAGGTTAAAATTACATGAGGCGCCATACCATTTTCCATTGCTCCTTTCCACCTAAGCGCACATAAACACCACCTATCACCGGGTTTTAGACCGGGAAATTCGAAATCCGGAATTGGAGTTGAAAGATCATTACCTTTAGCTTTTGAAAATTCTAAGAACTCTTCACTTACCTCTACACATACAACGTGCATACCCAAGTCTTGTGGACCAGTACGGCAACAGCCGTCACGGTAAAACCCTGTCATAGGTGATTTACAGCAAGTTTCTAGTTCCTGACCTAATACGTTTTTATCTACCGGCATAATAGTTTCTCCACTAACTGCAGACTTGGTAATTATATGGACATTAATATATCATAGATGCACACACTGGATCTTTTACAAAATAGAAGTTTTTTCATATTTTACCTGTTATTTAGTACTTGGCCTTTCCCACGAATGATCCATATTCTCTTCCAATTCTTCCTCATCCGAACTCAAGAGATCAATAAGGTCTTGGTTTCTTTCTTGCATCTGAATAAGGAACGTTTTCTCATCGCCCCAGTGCTCATGTAGATCGATTAGGGTTTTTTCATCATGGTGTTTAAAAGTAAGTGCTGCCCTGTGGGCCCGATAACCATGAAATCCTAAATGTCTTAGCGCCGATGTGCCAAGTTCCAAAGCAGAATTAAATGTCTCTCTTTGAATGATTCTAACACCCAAATTCATCAGTTCATACGTGTGTCTACGATCAAATGATCTGGCGAGTACTTCTAGATTTGGAAAATGTTTTTTCACAGTCTCTGCAATTTCAAGAGCCTTTTCTTTATCATCTATAGCCAAAATAAATAGCCTAATACTGATCCGAGCCCTAAGCGTTTAGCAATCGGGACCGAAACTACCGCAGCCGATAAATATACAAATGCTTGAAATAAAAAACTGTTAGTATCCACGGTTTAAGCACTCCACGATTCAAATTGATCTAGGAAATAATCATTGATGTATTTGAATTTACTTACACTGTTAATATCGATATTGCCATCCCTGAGTGATGTGATCACTTCTCCGTATAGTTCCTTATAAACTGATATATCCTGGCTGTTCTTGAGTTCGAATGTGTTGTGTACTACAAAAGGAGGTAAATACTTCATCTCGCAAAAATCTGCAGTCTGCTCAAATGTCTTTAAATAATCCCTTACACGATATTTATGAACCCCATCTGGTTTATACGAATCTTCACTCCCACCAGTTGTTATAGCAGTCATCATCATCTTACCTTTCAAAGCTGTACCTTCATGACCGTATGCAAAACCATATTCCAAAACAAGATCGACCCATTCCTTGATTATAGCCGGGCAGCTATACCAGTAAAAAGGATGCTGAAGTACAATCACATCATGCTCTAGAAGTAGTTGTTGTTCCTCTTTAACATCAATAAGAAAATCGGGATAGATCTCATAAAGGTCCCGAAATGTAATTCCAGCAATATTTTTAATCGCTTTGATTAGCTCTATATTGATCCTTGATTTTTGTAAAGCGGGATGAGCGAACAGAATAAGAATTTTATTTGCAACTTTATTGCTCATAGTTGTAAATTAATCCTTCGTTACGTCAGAAAAAACTTTTAAATAAAACATTTTACATAGTTCCTGTTCATAAAGATTACTACGCAATACTATTAATTTAGTTTACAATATAATATTGAAGATATTACGGTTGATAAAAAAAGTAAAATAGCAAACGTGTTGATCCGCATCATATTTTTAAGTTTGATTGAAATTACCTAATTGACTTTTGTTAGATTAGTTTTATTTTTTCTTATAGGACTTTTTTAATGCGGTATTTTGGAGGCTCGTTTTGCATAAAAATATCTTAATCGAGCAATTCGAAAGGCAGATGTTGGGTCATATGAACTCGGCATATAACTTAGCTAGGTGGATTACCGGACATGATCAAGATGCAGAAGACGTTGTCCAGGAAGCCTACATAAGAGCGTTTAGAGGTTATGAAAAATATACTGATATAAATAGCCTGAGTTGGTTACTTACAATAGTCAGAAACACATCCTATAACTGGTTGAAGAGTAAGCACGACTATAAACACTTGATTGAATTTGATGAATCGGTTCACAGCTCTAGTAATGAACCTAGTTTTATTATTGAGCGCGATCAGGGATTAAGACAAGATAACATTCTTAACACAAGCAATTTTAAAGATACTCTCCATAATGCTCTTATAAAAATGCCGCTAATTTTTAGAGAGGTGATAGTACTTCATGAAATTGAGGGGCTATCCTATAAAGAAATAGCCGATATTGCAGGTATTCCGGTTGGCACCGTTATGTCAAGACTTTCCCGGGGAAGAAGCCGATTACAAAAGACATTATCTACTCGCTCGAACAGGAGAAATCAGAGTGAGTTGTAGTAATGTTAGGGAAATTTTGTACAACTATATTAATGCTTATGTAGACGGAGAACTATCAGAGCCAGATAGAGCAGCCATAGAAAAGCATTTTGAAGTTTGTGCTTATTGTGCAAATGAACGTTTTCAAATAGACCAGATGAAAAACACACTGCAATCTGAATTTGCATATTCTTCACCCTACAGATTAAAAGATGTTATAAAAAACAAGCTAACCGAATCATTGGAAAGCAAAGTGATTCATAATAAAAGTGAGTTTTCTTGGAAATGGTTAAATTATGTGGTTCCCCCCGTAGTTACTGCTTTAGCAACTATTTTACTAATTATTGCCTTGCTTCCACATTTCCAAAATAAAGACAGTATGGAAATAGAGATAGTATCCGCCCATGTTCGCTCTTTGATGGAAGATAATCTAACTCATTTAGACACTTCGGATGCTCAAACGGTTAAACCTTGGTTCACTAGCAAAGTTGATTTTGTTGCAAATGCTAAGGATCTAAGCAATAAGGGATTTAGATTAATAGGGGCAAGATTAGATTATGTTAATAGACAAAATGCGGCATCAATTGTTTATCAAACTCAAGATCATATAATAAACCTGTTTATTTTTCCAACTAAGGAAAAAGACATGTTAAATTCTAAAACCATGCATAATAGAGGATATAACATTATTAAATGGACAAAACATGGTTTAGAGTACTGTGTCATATCAGATTTAACTTTGGCCAAATTAAGCGAGTTTGCTAATCTTTATAGAAAACAGTCATAGAATATTAAGTAATACATAACCATCACATATAATAGAAAAATGTTCAAAATTTAGTATCATGTGCTTAAGAATTAGGCACTTATTTTCAACCCTATTAATGTAATGCCCTATTATTATTGATTGAAATGATATCCTTTAAGTGGTATGTTCTTTGCAACTATTAATGGGAAGGAGGAAAATCCCATGAAAAAAGTAGAAGCTATTATTAAACCGTTTAAACTAGATGATGTTAAAGAATCCTTAAAAGAAATCGGGATTCAGGGTCTTACTGTTACTGAAGTTAAAGGTTTTGGAAGGCAAAAGGGACATACTGAGCTTTATAGGGGTGCTGAGTATGTAATAGATTTCTTGCCTAAGATAAAGCTTGATATTGTAGTATCCGACGACATGGTAACCAAGGTCATCGATGCTATAATTGATAGCGCCAAAACTGGGAAAATAGGAGACGGTAAGATATTCGTCCTGCCTATGGAAGAAGTAATCAGGATAAGAACGGGTGAAAGAGGTGATGACGCCCTATAAGCCAAGAACTCGACTATGGAAGGAGGACATTCTAAATAATGCCCACAACAAAAAAGACCAAAAGCAAAGGAGGACCAGTTAGTATGTTTCCAAAAAAGCCCGCAGATGTAGTAAAAATGATTAAAGATAATGATGTCCTTATTGTAGATTTCAGATTTCTAGACTTCATAGGAATGTGGCAGCATTTCAGTATTTCAGTAAATGGATTTGAGGTATCTATGTTTGAGGAGGGATTAGGTTTTGACGGTTCAAGTATTAGGGGATGGCAATCAATTAATGCTAGCGACATGCTTGTTATTCCTGATGCAACAACAGCAAGGATCGACCCGTTTTTAAATATCCCTACAGTTGCTCTAATTTGTGACATCGTCGATCCCATCACACGTGAGCCTTATTCACGTGACCCACGCAATATCTCGAAGAAAGCCCTGGCCTACCTAAAGAGTACTGGAACCGGAGATACAGCATACTTCGGACCTGAGCTTGAGTTCTTTATTCTAGACGACGTAAGGTACGACCAAACACCTAATTCTGGGTACTATTTTGTAGATTCCGTAGAGGGAATTTGGAATTCGGGAGCGGACGAAAATCCTAACCTCGGTTACAAACCCCGTCACAAAGAAGGATATTTCCCAACTCCGCCAACAGACTCATTTCAGGACTTACGTTCTGAAATGGTAGTGGAGCTCGAGAAACTAGGAATTTCCATTGAGGCACACCATCACGAAGTTGCTACCGCGGGACAAGCGGAAATTGATATGAGGTTTGCTCCACTTGTAACCATGGGTGATCAGATGATGTGGTATAAGTATGTGTGCAGAAATGTAGCCAAAAAGCACGGCAAAACAGTTACTTTTATGCCTAAGCCGATTTTTGATGATAACGGCTCAGGAATGCACGTACATCAATCAATATGGAAGAAAAACAAACCGTTATTCGCCGGAAACGGTTATGCAGGAATGAGCGATATGGCAATGCATTATATCGGTGGAATATTAAAGCACGCTGGGGCACTTTGTGCATTCACTAATCCGACTACTAATTCTTATAGAAGACTCGTTCCGGGATTTGAAGCTCCGGTTACCCTTGCTTATTCAGCTAGAAATAGAAGTGCGGCTGTAAGAATCCCGATGTACTCACCAAGCCCGAAAGCAAAGAGACTTGAGGTTAGATTCCCGGACCCCTCATGTAACGGATATCTTGCCTTCTCGGCAATGCTGATGGCAGGACTCGATGGGATTGAAAAGAAAATAAACCCAGGCGATCCGCTGGATAAGGATATATACTCCTTAGGACCGGAAGAGCTTGCTGGTATTCCATCTGTTCCAGGTTCACTGGAAGATGCACTTACAGCACTTCAAGATGACCACGAATTTCTCCTAAAGGGCGATGTCTTTACAGAGGACGTAATCGAAACCTGGATCGAGTATAAAATGGAGAACGAAGTCAACCCAATGAAATTAAGACCGGTACCTTACGAGTTCATGCTCTACTACGATGTATAAAAAGTAGAAAGTAACTCTTAAGATAAAAAAATTAACCAAGGGCGGCAGGTTGATACGACCTGTCGCCTTTTTTTATTTCCGAATCAGCCTATCCTCAAGTGCAAGCACTAGTAGTAAAATTCTGAAGGTACAATTCAGAGCCATCCAAAACTATTCAACTAAGACCTGAATCCAATTTGTATGAAATCTCATCTATTAATAGTGAAATTAAAATAGAAAGGTCAGAAAGATGATTAGAAAATCTATTATGGACAATTTAGAAATCAAAATAACTATTCCAGCCGTATTGCTATTTCTAGTATTTTGCGTTTTATTTGCAACGCCATCCTTTGCTAATGAAGGATGTACAAATGATGAAATCTCAATTACAAAGCTAAACCTGGATAAATCCGATGATGCTACAATTTACCCAGTCATAGACACAAATGATGTTGTACCAAATAAGGAAATTAGGTTATTGCCCGACTTAAATGACGGATATTTTGTAGATGGAATTAAAATAGCCAGAAATGAAGGAGATAACTTCGGAGCTGAGGAAACGGAATTCATCTACGCAAAGGCGTCTATTCCTGAATATGAAACAAAATCTATTGAAGTCGGAGATATTCTCCGCTCGATTCCTAGTATCACAACTGAAGACAATAAAACTCTAGGGCTTATTATCCCGCCTTTTGCATACTTCGCTAAAAAATTCTAGTATTTGAAAGGTGTATTTCTACCAAATACTTAATGGGGAGTGACATAGAAAAAAGATGCCATTTGAGGGGGCTATCTAAAAACCCTTCGATAAGACAACGATAATTAATATTACTGCAGCGCCTATAGCCATTAGAGTTGCATAGCTTCTGATTACACCAGTCTGGGCGGTTTGTAAGGTTAGCGCCATCTCTTTTAAAATATTCGCAATTCCATTCACCGAACCATCTATATAATGAAGGTCAAAATCAGATGCCTTTCTCGATAAATATGAAAAGGGCTGTACAAAAATATAATTGTATAGCTCATCAACATACCATTTGTTTAAGGAAGCTTCGTAAAGGGGCTCAATATCCTTAGCTATTTTCTCTGGAGCCGAAGGCTTTATGGAATAGAAATAAAACGCAATAATGATACCTAGAGCCGCTCCGCCAATTGAAAACCCTACAAGAGCCCAATGGCCAAAGAGATGATGGCCGACTTCCTTAGCACTATCAAGGAGAATAGAGCTTGAGACAAAATGCTCAAACAAATTTGTATCACTGAGACCAACCACCTTACCCATAAAGTCGGGTACGCCGATATATCCGCCGAGTATGGAAAGTACCGCGAGTACAACAAGAGGAATTGTCATCGTATATGGAGACTCATGAATATATCGTCTTAAACTATCCGGCACTTTCGTTTTTCCCTCGAAAGTTAGTAGATAAAGCCTCAACATATAAAGCGCCGTAAGCACAACAGTGATAAGCGCTATAATCCAGTGAATTGTATAACCCCTGTCATATAGAGCGGCTAAAATTTCATCTTTACTGAAAAAACCGGATAAAAACGGCACACCTGCAATAGCTAGGGTACCAACTAAAAATGTAATAGCGGTAATCGGGATAATCTTCCTGAGGCCACCCATTTTTCTAATATCCTGTTCACCTGAAAGTGCGTGTATTACGCTTCCTGAGCCCAAGAATAGTAAGGCCTTGAAGAACGCGTGTGTTACAAGGTGAAATAACCCTGCGGCATAAGCGCCTACACCAATTGCCATAAACATATATCCGAGCTGGCTTACAGTGGAATAAGCTAGGACCTTCTTAATATCATTTTGTGTAATGGCAATAGTTGCAGCTAATAACGCAGTTAATGCAGCAATGGACACTACTATCATCTGGGCCGTGGGAGACTGTGAATAAAAGACGTTACACCTGGCCATCATATATGCCCCGGCTGTGACCATAGTGGCGGCATGTATAAGAGCGCTTACTGGAGTGGGGCCCGCCATCGCGTCCGGAAGCCAAACATGGAGCGGAATTTGAGCGGATTTACCAACAGCTCCTACAAAAAGCAAAAGAGCAATCGTTGTAATAACAACAGCAGGTATAGCACTCATAAAAGAAGCGTCCATAGCCTTAGTGAATACTTCTTGGTAATTCACAGAACCGAATATAAAAAATATGAGAAATATTCCTAAAATAAAACCAAAATCCCCTATCCTGTTTACAATAAAGGCTTTCCTACCTGCGTAAGCTTTTTCTGTATCTTCATACCAAAATCCTATTAAAAGGTAAGAGGCTAAGCCCACCCCTTCCCATCCTACGAACATGAGGAGAAAATTGTTACCCAGAACCAGAATGAGCATAAAGAAAATAAATATATTGAGATAAGTGAAGTATTTTGCATAAGCCTTATCATGATGCATATAACCTATTGAATAGAGGTGAATCAAAAACCCTATCCAGGTAATAACAAGGGCCATTACGCACGAAAGGGTGTCGAACATAAATTCGAAGCTAACAGTAAATTCTCCTGAAGGGATCCAAACAAAAAGTTCCTGTATAATCTGTCTTTCTGAAGGATCGAGGGAGAGTAATTGAGTGAAAAGGTAAGTAGAAATTAATGCCGAGAATAATACAACACCGCAACCTACAATATTGACTATGCTATTTTCTGTGTGTTCATCACCACCAAGTACTTTCTTCCATAGGCCAGATGCGAACAAAAGACCGTTTATAGCGGCTCCGATTAGAGGAAATAGAACTATCCAAACCATCATTTAATTTATCCTTTAAGAAGCTTTAATACATCGATATCAAGAGTTCCTCTATGCGAGTATATAGAGACAAGTAGTGCAAGCCCTACCGCAACCTCGGCTGCAGCTACAGTAATAGACATAATCATAAATACATGCCCCGTCATATCCCCCAGAGCTTTAGAAAAAGCTACAAACGCCAGGTTTACCGAATTAAGCATCAACTCTAGCGACATCAGAACTATAATCAAATTTTTTCTGGCTATTACTCCATAAGCGCCTATTACAAAAAGAATGGCGCTCAATATCAGATAATGTTCAATCGATACGTTCAACTCAGCTTGCCCTCTTCTTTGCTATCACAACCACGCCTATAATTGCGACTAATATCAATACTGAAGTCAGCTCAAACGGGAGCAAATAGTCGGTAAATAAGGTTGTTCCAACACCTTCTACTGTCCCAAAACCATCCATATCAGAAGTACTGATATTACTTAATGAAAGCCCTTTTTTGAAACCCAGGCTAGCAAAATATCCGACAAATAATAAAACAACCAGTAGTACGCTAATTTTAAAAGGTAAGTTTTTTGATTCAAACTTTAAAGCTCCCGGTTTCAGGTTTAAGAACATTACGGTAAACAGGAACAAAATCATAATTGCCCCAGCATATACAAGTATCTGTATAACCGCGACGAAATGAGCAAGAAGGAGGACGAACAGCACCGCGGTTGAAAAGAGAGTAAGCACTAAAGAAAGCGCGCTTGATACCGGATTTTGAAAAGAAATAACCAGAAGCGCACCAGTCAACGCAAGTGCCGCAAATACATAAAATACTACAGTTTCCAAGCTTTTTATGTCCTCCTGGTAGAGCAATTAACTTTAGGCTTATGAAGTATATTTGGAATGAAAAGATAGTCAAACTTTTAAGGGATTTAACTTAAATTCGGATGAATTTGATATAGTTTACCGGCTCTTAAGTACACCTACCCTATCGCAGAATTTTATGACCGGGCACCGGGAGCAGAATGGGGAAATCGGGCGGCAGAGGTATGACAGAATACTCCGGATACTTCCTTACCTAAGGATTTTATTAATCCGCTGTGATCCGCTTGCCTTCGAAAGTGACGGGACCGAATGTGTTGATCGGCACCTCATTGGGATCGAGAGGGTCCTGATCGGAACTGAAGATCTCGACAAAGACTTCCCCTGAAATCTCGTCAAAGTCTTTACTAAATGTCCCTGTAAAAGTAGAGCGTCCGTAGCCTGAGAAGGCTCCTGTATTGGGTTCATATGTAAAGTCGAGCGTTTTGATTGTAATCTCCCGCTTTCCGGTGTGCTTCCAAGCGCCCTGCTGGTCGCCGAAAGCGTCGGGGCCCTCCACTTGACCGGAATTCTGACTGAGTGCAGTACCCCGCGCGGTAAGTGTTAGTATCTGTTGGAATCCGTCGCTTTGTCTGAGAAGATAGCTTCCTACCGCTTTCTTTCGCAAGCCTGCATGTGCTTGGGTGGAGAGTATTAACCCAAACGCGGCGGATATCAAAAACCCAAGCGCGATGTAGAATAAAACTTTTCGAGTTCTCATTCTGAATCCTCCTTTTTTGTTGTGTAACCAGAGATTTATTATCGGACCGATCTGATCAATTTTACATCAAAAGTTGTGATTTTACATCGGTATTATAGTCCTATGATAATAGCAAGTAAAGTGAACAATGGGATAGTGTAAGGGTGTTCCGCTATCTGCTTTTAGTTACCCCCACCCTATCGCAGAATTTTATGACCGGGCACCGGGAGCAGAATGGGGAAATCGGGCGGCAGAGATGCTGACCGAAAGATACTAGTAAGCTATTGTAGTCGATCCAGTATTTCTCGGGGAGCTTTTTCCTAAGGGCAGTTTCGGTTTTATCGGGCGTTTTCGTCTTTATATAACCGAGGCGGTTTGAGATTCTATGAACATGAGTGTCCACGCAAACCCCAGGCTTGTTATAGCCAAGCGTGACTACCAAATTGGCGGTTTTCCGCCCTACTCCTTTGAATTTTAGAAGCTCGTCTATATCGTCGGGAACTTTAGAATCGTATTTCGAGATAAGATCGCGACAGATTGATTTAATGTTCTTTGCTTTGGTTTTGTAAAACCCTACGGGATATATAGCCTTTATAATCTCTTTCTCACTGAGCTTAAGCATGTCCGAAGGATTATCGGCAAGTTTAAATAGTTTTCTAGACGCCACAGCAGTAGTCTCGTCCTTAGTTCTAAGGCTGAGCACTGTCGAGATTAATACTCTGAAGGGATCATTGGTTGACTCGGCTACAAGCGTAACAATAGGTACATCCCACTCTGGCGTTTCCTTAGCCAGAATTTTTACAATTTTATGGATATCATCAGCTTTCATTTGCAAGTCCAGGAAATGATAATAACATAGAAATTAAATATTAGATTGAGTGGCTATTAGAAGTATTAAACAACCGGCGCCGGGGGGCTAGAATAAACCCCCTTCACCGGTTATAAATCTGATAAGCAAGTTAATTCTGTGAATTAGTTAGTGGTTGTAAACATCCATCAGACTCCTTAATACAGGAGCTGATTTTGACCTTCTGATTCTCTCAAGCGCCTTTTTCTCTATCTGCCTAATTCTTTCTCTTGTTAATTGAAATTTCTTTCCTATTTCATCGAGCGTATACGCGCATTCGTATCCTATGCCGAAGCGCATCTTTACTACTTCCCTCTCTCGTTCAGTCAACCTTAAGAGCGCGCTGTTAATATTGCCGGGGATTGAAATCTCAGCAATCAAGCTATCTACAACAAGAGAGCTCGAATCCTCTAGATAATCCAAATAGGTTGCTTTTTCCCCATCATAAACAGGAGTGTCCAGACATACAACTCTATTGCCGCTAGACTCGAGGATTCTTTTAACGTTCTCTACACTCATCTGAGCCTTTTCAGCTATTTCCTCAGCTATAGGTTCTCTTTCGTTTGTTTCTGTCAGCACCCTTTTTACGTGTCTGACTTTACCCGCCTTCTCAAGTAAATATGCGGGCATCTTAACAGTACGTGTTTGATTAAAAACTCCCCTTGTCATAGCCTGGTTAATCCACCAGCATGCATATGTTGAAAATCTATACCCCTTAGTATGGTCAAATCTTTCAACCGCCTTTATAAGCCCCAGATTCCCTTCCTGAATTAGGTCCAAAAATAGAATGCCTCGCCCGGCATATCTCTTTGCCATGCTTGCAACTAGCCTGAGATTGGATTTAACAAATCTGTTTCTAAATTGGACGCCCTTATTTATAGTCGCTCTATACAGATTTACCAACATCTTGAGACGGGCTACTTCTTTTATATCCTTTAGCTTCTTATTAGTCTTAGATGAACCAGAAGCATTCCCGAGGAAATTATTTATATTCAACTCGATTTCCCCAGTATCATCTTCTAGTCTCTTACCAAGAATATTTTCAATAATTGTCTTAATCTCTTTTGCCTTTGTCTCACAGCATTTTATCATCGCAGCAACTAGAGATTCTTCCTGAGGTGTTAATAAGGGCTCAGTGCTTACTTCTTGGAAATATGCATTTACCAGTCTAAGATCATGATTCTTGATATCAATTTCTTTCTCTGGCTTCTTAGTTTTTACAGTAACTTGCTCAGTATCCAGTGCCTCTTCATCATAATAGTCCTCAGTGTCTTCGAGTTCTCCATGTGCGAAGTCTTCTGCCGCAGATTCTATACGGGTTTCTACATGGGTTTCTACCTGATCGTTCTCGTAACCATCAAATGCTTGACTATATTCTGGGTTTTTTAGCATTTTCCTCTCCTTCTAAATTAGATGTACTTTTGCGTATAATAGATGCACCTAGGCAACTTTGATGATATACATATAAACCATTACGATTAAGATTTGGTTTCAGATTTAAGTAAAATACTTAAAAAAATATGCCTGGCGACCAAATATGCAGTAATATAAGCATCTTATAATTAGATAAATTTGTAAAATTAAATTATATAAACTGGAGTTTTGATAGGAAAAGCTAAGATTTTAGAACAAATTAACCTATTGAATAGTTGATTTCTCGATATCACCTGAGGTGTTGGCTCTTATTTCTTCCCACTTTTGGAACAAGATCCTGAGTGAAGAAGAAGCATCCTCAAGCTGTCCTTTACTCAAAAGATGAAGAAAATCCCACACTTCACCAACTGAATGTTCATTTTTTAGTGTGGACGGGTGTATAAAAGAGCAAAGTTCCCCGTAGTTAAGTACAATAAAACCAGAGCTGTCAAAACCGGAAAACCATACCTCAAGATCACTTAAACTCTGACTCATAACGCTTAGATTATTGGCAAATAGAGAAGTTAGTTTACCCTCTTCATAATTTTCAAAACAGTTTGATAAAATTTGCAAAGCCTCTTTTATTCTATCAAGCGCTGTTTGGATTCTCGTATCATAATTAATTGCATTAAAACCCCAATGAGTATAGAGTGATTTTCTCTCATCCTCGCTAAACAACACAAACCAGTCAAGGGGTATGATATTTTCTGAGTGTGATGAGTTTGCTTTTGAGAACATAGGGGATACGTAATATTTCCCGACCTCATCTTTCATAAAATAGCAGTCTTCTATTTCTTCCTCATCCATATCTAAATGTGAAGAAAGAGCATTTCTAAACGCTTCATACTCGTTCCCGAACCAGACTCCGTATGGAGACGTAGGTCCTCCCCAAAATTGTTCGTAAAAATGGGCGTATTTTTTCCAGTAATAAGTCTTATCTCTAAAACTATCTATTGGTTCATATACGAAAATACTGCTCATAGCCATAATAAAGTAATAAACTAAGTACAGCGTAAAATCAATCACAAGAAATAACGACCAAGCACTTTATTCTCAGTATTAAACAGCAAACAGTTTCAGGTTGAATAAAAATATAGCCTGAGAGTTTGACAACTGCTTTACATCCAGCGTAATATCTTTTTATGGCTGATATATCACTTGAAGACATTATTAAAGAAGCTAAGAAAAGGAAGATCGATCTTGGAGAAGATCCCGAGAAGACAATTAAGCTCTCTGTCCATCTAGGTCTAATTCCAAAACCGAAGAGAAAAAGATCTACACAGGGCAGTAAGTCAAAGACAACCCTCCTATTCCCTGAAAAAACGATAGATAAACTGGCACATATTAAGGCTCTAAAATCAGAAGGACTTAGCCCGGATGAAATAAAAGATAGTTTTGCTCTCCAATATGTACAGGGCGCTTTAAAAGACCTCCTTGATAACGCCGATGGTGAGAAGGTACAAGAACTTGCCAATATCATCAGCAGCGAAAAAGAGCTTGAATCTATAGTTGAGGCGCCATTAGTCTATTTAATTGAAGGAATGTCGCCCGATGAGGCAAAGAAACTGCTCACTCTTTTTTGTGGTGTTGGTTTCTATGCGCTACTTGAAGCTCAGAAATTATTAGAAGAGTTTAAAATTAATGATGCCAAAAAAGCTTTATTTAAGGCTATATTTTATAATTCCATAGCAGTTTTAAGATTGGCGCGCACAACAGGGGATACCAAACTTGAGGCTACTGCATCTGAGCTATATGAAAAGGCGGTTATTGAACCCATAGGAAAAGCGAGTGAGCGTGTTAGAAAAGAATTTACAAATACCTTTGAGAAATATTTAAAAGATAAAGGTCTCAAGAACAGCTAAACATATTAAACCTTCTGAGATATGTGACGTGAGAGACTCTTTATAGTTTCAAATGTCTCAGGAGTAATTTCGCTTTCATCTATGCGGATTTGAAATTCCTCTTCTAATGCGACTACAATCTCTAAAGTAGCAACGGAATCAAGTCCAACTCCGTATTCAATAAGTGGGGAATCTATATCTAGCTCTTTTGGGTCTATATCCTTAAGAGCATTTTTGATTAACACTTTCTTTACTCTCTTTTCTATGTCCATGGTAATATCAGAAACCTAGATTCACATATTACTTTAATTCCTCTCTTAATACCTTTCCGGTCGGGCTTCTCGGAAGCTTATCCCTAAACTCAATAATACGAGGAATTTTATATTCCGCAATTTCATCTTTACAGAATTCGAGAATATCTTTTTTCTGAGTCCCTTTATCTACGATTAAAACGGCCTTAACCCTCTCACCTCCATCACTATCATTAATACCTAGCACCACCGCCTCTTTCACTTTGGGGTGCTTTAATAGAAAGTTCTCGACTTCTGATGGATCAACTTTATTGCCGCTTATATTTATAAAGAATTTCTTGCGGCCGACAATGTAAATAAACCCGTCTCCGTCGATCCTTCCCAAATCCCCCGTAAAATAATAACCGCCTCGAAAAACTTTATTGGTCTCTTCAGGCAGCCCAAAATATCCCCTCGTCATAGACGGGCTTTTAACAGTAATTTCTCCTACTTCATTGACTCCGGCTTCCTTACCGTCTTCATCTATGATATGAACCTCCACATTCTTAACATGCTGACCTACCGAGTTAAAAGTATTTTCTATATCATCGCCCAGATTTATCGAAATAACACCAGTCTCGCTCGAACCGTAGAGCTGTCTGGGATATATGCCATACTTATCATAGAAGCTACGAAAGATTTTCTCAGGCAAGGGCGCTCCGGCTGATATAACGAGCTTGAGAGAGGATAAATTTAGGCTCGGGCAAAAAGGTCTTTGCCAGTACATCGAGCATAATAGGTACGGCGGGAAATACCGTTATTGATTCTTCTTCTAGTAATTCTAGAATTTTATTTCGGTTAAAGTCACCCAGGACTACAATTGAAGCTCCAACTTTGATTGAGCTTATAAAATTGCCGAAACCATATGTATGGGATATAGGAATCGTAAAGAGTATTTTATCCTCCTCTGTCCAGCCCACAGTTTCAGTATGGTTATCCGCAAGTGCTACAAGATTAAGGTGTGTTCTGGAAACCCTTTTTGGTTTTCCTGTTGAGCCTGTTGAATAAAGATAGATAGCTTCGTTATCAGGCTCGATAGAGACTTTAGGTAAAGAGTTAGTATCAGCAGTTGTAAAAATCCATTCAGGATTCACGCCTTTTACAACCACTACTGAAGAATTGTTGTCCGACACTGCCTCTTCCGCAATTGGTTTTAGTTTCTCTTGTGTTATTACTAATTTGGCCGAAGAATGATTTACGTAAAACGCAATCTCTTCTTTTTTAAAAGCGGTACTTACGGGTACCGAGACAGCCCCTAAGCTCGCTATGGAGAAAAATGCTACTACAAACTCTATTGAGTTTGGAAGCAGTATGGCAACCGTGTCCCCCTTATTAATTCCCATTGAAGTGAGGAATGAAGAGAAGCTGTCTACCATGAAGCCAAGCTCTCTATAACTAATTCTCTTGTTATCCTCAACAACTGCGGTTTTATCCGGAAAATTCTTTACAGAGGACAAAAACAGTTCCCTTACAGTGCTCATAAAATTAAACCCCTCTAGGGATACATTGCCGTAGACATTAGCCCTTCGGTTTCGGGAAAATCAAACATTATGTTCATATTTTGTATGGCCTGACCACACGCCCCTTTACCTAAATTATCAATCGCAACAACGGATACAAAAACATCGTCTTGAAAACTTGCCCCTATATCACACATATTGGAATATCTTACATTCTTAGTACAAGGGTAGTCTTCTTTTTGAGACAGCCTTATAAATTTTTCCTGCGTATAGAACTTTTCATATATACCGTGGACTTTATCGAGCGAAACCTTCTTTTTCAGTCGGCAGTATATGGTCGCCAGGATACCGCGATTAAGAGGAACCGTATGAGGAATAAACGTGACTTTAATTCTGCTATCTGCAAGTTTTGAAAGTTCCTGCTCTATTTCCGGTTTTTGATTGTGCCCTGAAACGGAATCGATATTCACGCTCTCGTTAGCCTCTGAAAAGTGGTGTCCTAGACTGGGTGCGCGCCCCCCGCCTGAGAGCCCTGATTTTATATCCGCTATAACAGAAGCCCTATTCAATAATGCCTCGGCGGCAAGTGGGGCCAACCCAAGAATGACGCTTGTCGCATAGCAGCCAGGATTTGCAATAAGTCGAGCGCCCATTATCTGCTCTTTATATATTTCAGGAAGTCCATAAACAGCCTCTTTTAAGTAATTTTTATATTTATGCTTTGATTTAAACCAATTCTCATAAACCACAGCATTAGAAAATCGGAAATCAGCGCTGAAATCTATCACCCGAGCACCCGTATCGAGCAATTTCTTCACAAAATGCATAGAGATTCCATGAGGAAGGCAGGAAAAGGCCAAATCAACTTTATCTAGCTCTTTCAGCTTCTGAACACTGTTACACTCAATTTCCAGAAAACCTTTTAAGTGAGGAAAAACTTCAGATATATCTTTACCAGCAAACTTTTCAGACGTTAGCCAAGATACTTCAACTCCAGGATGGTTTACGAGCAGCCTCAACAGCTCAGCACCCGTATACCCCGTTGCTCCCAGAACACCGATTTTTATTCTCATGTTTCTTCCAATATGCTATTCAATTTTATAAATAAGGTCAAAGACAGGCTGTTGAGTTCGGGTTCCCCGTTTATGTAAGCATATTTTCTGTATAAAAATTCGCCATTATCGGTTATCATAATAACTACTGAATTGCAATGTTTGTCGATATAATTAAGTATTCGGAGGATGCTAAATGCCAAAAATCTTGAACCTAAATACATTTCTTTTAATCCTGCTTATAGCAACATCATATATTTCAACTGGAGTTGTCGGGTGTAATAGTGGTAGCGGCGGCAATAACAAGACGACAATACGAGGCGTTATTGAACAAGTTATAGGTGGAACGGGTGAAGTATCGGGTATAAGAGTCAGCATATTTGAAAACAACAGACGCCGGACTTCCGACCGCACAAACCAATCAGGTGTATTTAGGCTTACCTATAAACCTGACAATGATCTTGCCACAATCGAATTCGAGGGTTCGGATTTTACACTATCGAGAGTTATCAGCGTAACCGAGGGAAGCGACGTAACTTTAGATGAAATTATTGATACGATAACTCCGGAAATTATCTTTACAGAGTGGGTAGTAGACCAAAGACGATTAACACTGTCTAGTTTTGATCAAGTAATTTTTAACGATACTGAAGCTACTTTCAGGATTGACGGCAAGAATAAAAACTGTATACGAGCCAAAGGAGAAAGCAGAGTTGAGATCACAGCTAGAAGTATATCCCTAATCAACTGTTCCGAAGGAATTACTACATCAAGTTTTGCTCTAGTTGATCTTCAGGCTGATGAGGATATAAATGTTATTGCTAATAAAGATGGAATAAAATCACAGGACAACTCTTCTGTAACGCTTTCCATGACAAATAACCCTGTGGCAAATAATATTTTTATAACATCCAATAAGGAAAACGGTATTAGAGCATCGGGTTCCTCAGTGGTTATTGTAGATCCAGAGCTCAATTGCACTATTACGGGCGCAAAGGATGCTATCAGACAGAGCGGAACATCAGTAGTTGATCCTGACGGCTGCACACTGGTTGGAAATTAATAAATAGGCCGTTGTAATTAAATCCCGGATTTTAACTGGAAGAGATCAGTGGGCTTCTGCCCAGTTTTCTCCTATTCCGATATCCACTTTGATTGGGACAATTAGTTTCCAGGCACCTTCCATTTCCTCTTTAACCATTTTGGAAAGCTGTTCTATTTCATCTTTTTTCACTTCAAAGAGAAGCTCATCGTGTACCTGGAGTATCATACAGGACTCATAATCTGCCAACTTATCATTAATCCTGATCATCGCTATGTTTATTATATCAGCTGCAGAACCTTGAAGCGGCGTATTCATAGCAGTTCGCTCTCCAAATCCTCTAAGAACTCTGTTGTTGGACTGAAGCTCGGGAATTGGTCGTCTTCGCCCGAGTATGGTTTCGGCATATCCCTTGGACTGGGCATCCGAGATAGATCTTTCTATATAATCTTTTACCTTCCCGTAGCGCTTGAAATACTCATCAATATAGCTCTTTGAGATGGAAACAGATGTACCTAGCTGCTTAGCCAGCCCGAATGCGCTGATACCGTATATAATGCCAAAATTAATGTTTTTAGAAAGCCTTCTCATATCAGGCGTTACAAGGTCTTCTGTTACACCAAATATTTCTGAAGCGGTCCTGCTGTGTATATCGCTGTCGTTCAAGAATGCTTCTATCAGGCTGTCATCTCCCGAAAAATGAGCAAGCAATCTGAGCTCTATTTGAGAGTAATCCGCGGAAAGAAGAGCAAACCCTTCTTCAGGAATAAAGGCCTCCCTTATACGCCTTCCCCGAGCGGTCTTAATAGGAATATTCTGAAGGTTGGGATCACTAGAGCTAAGCCTCCCAGTTGAGGAACCAACGGGGTTAAACGAGGTGTGTATTCTCCCGGTATCAGGGTTAATAAGCTTGGGAAGAGCATCGACATAAGTAGATTTAAGTTTTGACAGTGTCCTGTGCTCAAGGACTTTTTCAGGAACCGTATGATATTTGCTCAGATCAGTTAGAACTTCTACATCGGTCGAAGGCTCCCCTTTCTTAGTAAGTTTTTTCTGAGGAAGATCAAGGGTCTCAAATAGAACCTCCCTTAACTGAAGTGGGGAGTTTAGATTAAATTCGTAGCCTACTTCTGTGAAAATTTCTTTTTCAATCTCCTTTAGTCCCCCTTCAAACTCCTTAGACAAATCTTTAAGTTTAGCCCCGTCAACTTTAACGCCGTTCATCTCTATTTTTGCCAAAACTCTAATAAACTTAAGCTCTATATCTCTAAACACATCGGTTAAATTGATCTCATCTAACTGAGGGGCTAGTATCCTACTTAACAGCATTGCCACATCCGCATCTTCAGAGGCGTAGTCCCTGGCTACATCAAGTTCTACCTCGTCAAAGCCGATCTTAGATTTGCCGGTACCGGTCACGTCTTTATAAGAAATCATCTGGTGCCCCAAATACAATCTTGAAAGCTCATCCAGACTGTAGCTGTTTCTGGATGAATCTATCATGTGGGCCGCGATCATTGTATCGAAGGTGATGCCGTTTAAGCTTAGACCGTACTTTTCAAGCACAATTATTTCATATTTGAGATTCTGCCCAATCTTGCTGATATCCTCGCTCTCAATAATTGGCTTTAATTTGTCTAGCACTAAGGATAGATCGAGCTGAGTTGATGAAGAATCGGTGAGCGCCCTATGCGCAACCGGGACATAATAAGATTCATGGGGAGCCGGGCAGAGTACTACACCCACAATTTCGGCAAGCATAGGACTTGGGGACGTGGTTTCCAAATCAATCGAAAGTTCCCCCATATCTTTAATTTTGGCAATGACTTTATTCAGGTCTTTTTCAGAAAGAACTAGATGATAGTTATCGTATGAAACTGAGCCTTCACCAATATTTACATGGCCAGAAATATCTTCATCACCCAGCTCCCGGAATAGGTTTTTAAATTCGAGTTCCTGAAATATCTCCCTAAGTTTATCGTTATCAAATCCATCATATTTAAATTTCTCAAGGCTTGTCTCAATATCGACATCGGTTTTAATTGTAACAAGCTCTTTACTAAGTATCGCGTCTTCCTTTTTTTCTTCTATTAAAGTTTTTTGTCTTTTTGAAACATCCTCTAGATTTTGAAAAAGCTCGTCCAATGAACCGAATTTAGAAATTAGGTTTATGGCTGTCTTCTCTCCTATCCCTTTAACACCCGGTATGTTATCGACCGCATCTCCTGCAAGTGCAAATACATCTATAACCCTCTCAGGGGAAACTCCGTATTTCCCCTTTACTTCCGCAATATCCGTAATTTTATTCTTCATAGTATCAAGGAGTGTAACTTTGTCTGAGACAAGCTGACAAAAATCTTTATCTCCTGTAACTAAAACAACCTTCGCATCTTCTTTCTCAACGTTTTTAGAGATCGTGCCCATCAGATCATCTGCCTCAAACCCCTCTAATTGCACTTGAGGAATATTAAATGCGTCTACCATTTCGAATATTTTAGAGAATTGGGGAACAAGGTCTTCGGGGGGTTCGCTCCTGTTGGCTTTATAAAGAGGGTATATATCGTCCCTAAAAGTAGAGCCTTTAGAGTCAAATACGATTCCTAAATGAGTGGGCTCGTAGTCCTTTAAAAACTTAAAGAGCATTGCAGTAAATCCGTAAACAGCATTTGTGGGAAACCCCTTAGAGTTACTAAGATGTCTTATGGCATAGTAGGCACGGAATATATAGGAACTTCCGTCGATCAGGTATAAAACCGGTTTTTCCATAACAGTACAGTTTAGGTTTTTAATGTATGGGTGTCAAAGTTATTATGGTTCATTGACTTATTTGATTAAAAAAAATATAATCGGTTTATTGGTGGTGAGGTGAATAAATGAAAACTCTGATTGTCGTATGGCTTATAAGTGCCGTCAGTTTATTGATTGTAGGGCATATTATACCGGGGTTTGAGGTTCAAAGTTTTGGGTCTGCTTTAATAGCAGCAGTTGTTATAGGACTCATAAATGCTTCGATAGGACTGTTCTTAAAAATCATTACAATCCCGCTTTCAATTCTAACATTTGGCATATTCCTTCTGGTTATTAACGCGCTTATGCTGATGTTTGCATCTTCATTGCTCTCAGGATTTACTGTCACGGGGTTTTGGGCTGCTTTTTTCGGCGCAGTAGTGCTTGCGATTGTGAATATGGTTATCAGAAGCTTAATTGCAAGTGAATAAAAAACCTATTTATGAGGCTCAACAATAATTTTGATGGAGTCTCCACCTTCGTCGACCATACGGAACCCTTCTCCAGTCTCAGATAGTGGCAACCGGTGAGTTACCATATCACAAACATTAACCCTTTTTGACCTGATTAACTCAAGCGCTATAGCTAAATCAGAAGGAGATGCGGCATAGGAGCTTAACATTTTTACCCCTGACCACCAGAAATCGTTAAACGGAATCTCGACTTTGGTATCGGGACCTGACGGAGCAAAGAAAAGAATCGTTCCGCCCGGTTCGACAAGATCAAAAGCTTGCTCGATGGCAGACTTTGCACCTACACATACTACAACAAAATCGGTTAATCGCCCCTCATTAACTTCTTTAATATGAGAAGCAATATCGTGGTCTGCGTGAATTGCATAATCAGCACCGAAATTCTTGGCAGCGTTAAGCTTGTAATCGTTAAGATCAGTTGCGATTATTCGTCCCGCCCCCTGAGCCTTCGCGAGCTGAATATGTAGGAGCCCGGTCATTCCGCTTCCCATTACCAAAACGCTGTCGGTCATACGTAAACCGGCTAATCGCTGCCCTCTCACTACACAGCCAAGAGGCTCTACAAAGGAAGCCTCTTCATATGTGACTTCATCGGGAAGCTTGAGCACACCCCGGTCAACATTAATTGCAGGTATACGGATATATTCCGAAAAGCCGCCCGGATCAAAGTGGGTTGACCTTAGGGTCTGGCAAGAAGAGTGGTTTTGTCTTAAGCAGTGATAACAAGTGTTGCACGGCACATGATGAGTTGCAATAACCCGGTCTCCAACTTTGAAATTAGATACTTTATCACCTATTTCTACAATTTGACCCGCTATCTCATGGCCTAATACAAGGGGCGCCTTTGGAAGCCTATACCATTCCATAAGATCGCTGCCGCATATTCCACTTGCATACACACGTATCAAAATTTCTTCCGAACCTATCTTTGGAATTGGAATTTCTTCGAGCCGTACGTCGGCATTATTGTAGTACATTGCTACTTTCATAGTTATCACCCGCTGGAATATCTTAGAACTTTAACAAGGACCTCATCGAGGTCTCAGGCGTTTGCAGCTTTTTTGGATTCCTCCTCTTTTATAGCGAGGAAGACGTCATGGGCCTGTTTAGGATTATTATTCTCATGAACAATAGAGCGTATAGCTCTAATCACGGCAACCGGATGATCATTCTGCCAAATATTGCGACCCATATCCACACCTATTGCCCCCTGCTGGATGGCATTATATGTCATCTCTAGAACATCCATCTCGGTCTCCAGTTTGGGCCCCCCGGCTATTACTATTGGAGCCGGGCAGCTTGTGGTTACTTTCTCAAACTCATCACAGTAATATGTTTTTACAATATGAGTGCCAAGCTCTGCGCATATACGGCAGCAAAGCGACAGGTAACGTGCATCCCTTTTTTCGAGTTCCTTACCTACGGCAGTTATTCCAAGAACCGGGATTCCATACTCCTCGCCCTGGTTTACGAGCTCAGCGAGATTAAGAAGAGTCTGACTCTCATGTTTACTTCCTACGAAAACAGATATCCCCACTCCGGCTACATTTAACTTTATGGCATCTTTAAATGAAGTAGTAATCCCTTCATCTGAAAGATCAGCGCCTATAATGCTGGAACCCCCTGATACCCTTAGAACTACGTTTGTAGCCGACTCAGGGTCAACTGATGTACGAAGCACACCTCTGGTAAGCATTATAGTGTCCGCATACGGTAATAGCGGTTCAATAGTTTTACGTGGTTCCTCAAGCCTGTGTGTTGGACCCAGGAAATATCCGTGGTCAAACGCGAGCATAACGGTTCTGCCCGTCTCAGGGTTAATGATTCTAGACATTCTATTTTTCATACCCCAGTCCATATTCATAACACCTCTCTATTTTTAGGATTAATTCAGTCAAAATTTATAGTAATCAGTGGTAAAAGTCAATGCAGATGGAAGTCCTTATCTGACGGACTCATATGCCGCTCTAAATGCTTTAAGTGCGGTATTGACGTGTTCTTGGGTATGTTGAGCCATTAATGTTGCCCTTATTCTGCACATACCGTGCGGTACCGAAGGAGGCCTTACTGCCGGCGTAAAAACCCCGTTGTCCCTAAGCATCTTGGCAAAATTAAGAGCGGGTTCCGCATCGCCAATCAATATAGGAATTATGGCGGAATGTGAAGGAAGTACCTTAAGTCCCGTGTCTTCGATACCCGTTTTAAATTGCTCGACCATTTTCCAGAGGTGCTCTCTTCGCTCGGGTTCATTTTCAATAATATCAATCGCTGTAATCGACGCTGCCAGAGACGCCGGGGGTAAAGAGGTATCGAATATATAGCTCCTAACGCGGTTCCTGATAAAATCAATTAATTCCTGACTCCCCGCAATATATCCCCCAAGAGAGCCGACCGCCTTTGAAAGAGTCCCCATTACAACAGGCACACGGTCTTCAACACCGAAGTGCTCCGTAGCACCGCTACCCCTTTTCCCTAGCACTCCTGTTGCGTGCGCTTCATCGATCATCAGCATGCAGCCATACTGTTCTGAAATCTCAACCAACTCCGGCAATGGGACAAGATCCCCATCCATGCTAAATACTGTATCGGTAACTATAAGCTTCTTACATGTTTTATTCTTATCGGAGTCCAGAAGTGCTTGAAGATTATTAAGGTCAAGATGCTTATAAACTTTTACATCAGCACGGGAGAGCCTTGCACCGTCAATAATGGATGCGTGGTTAAGCTCATCACTGTATATTATGTCGTCACTTCCGACAAGGGCTGAAATTGTTCCTACATTTGCCAGATAACCAGAGCTAAACAGGATGGAAGCCTCAGTGTTCTTAAACTGCGCTATCTTTTCCTCGAGCATTCTATGTAGATCAGAGCTTCCGCTTACAAGACGCGACCCGCCTGAGCCTGTGCCGTACTTTTCCAACGCCAGCTTTGCAGATTCAACGACTTTCGGGTCGACACTTAAACCCAGGTAACTGTTTGATCCGAGAAGGATGTAGCTTTTCCCACTGATCGTGACTTCAGGAGACTGCCCCGTTTCCAATTCTGTCAACAACCGGAATAACTTTTTATCGTGAATCAGCTCTAACTCTTCTCTTATCCATTTTAGTGGGTCTTGCATGATTTTATATGCCGATAACCGATTTAATTAAGAATCTTCTGTTGCCTTTTTAATCGAATTATAAGTAACGTGGAGGAGTTTTTTTAAGTCCTCCATAGGGATACCGACAGGCGGCATAAGAACAACTACGTTGCCTAGTGGGCGAAGAAGGACTCCATCTTCCATTGCATGGTCTGCAACTTTCCACCCGATTTTAGCCTGAGCGGCATAAGGCTCTTTGGTCTCTTTATCTTCTACTAGCTCTATCCCCACCATAAACCCTTTGTTCCTTACGTTACCTACGTGCTTGAGACCACTGAACTCTTTTAATTCATCTTCCAGAAATTGGACTTTCTCCTGCAATTCTTCAAGGGTGTTGTAGTTCTCAAAAGCTTGCAAGTTTCCCAATGAAGCAGCGCAGGATAGAGGGTTTCCGGCATAGCTGTGTCCGTGAAAGAACGTTTTAAATTCTTCGTAATCACCCAGAAATGCATCATAAACCTCTTGTGTGGTAATAGTGGCTGAAAGAGGTAAGTATCCACCCGTTAGTCCTTTACCAAGAACCAGTATATCAGGGGTAACGTCTTCGTGCTCGCAGGCGAACATCCGACCTGTTCTGCCAAATCCTGTGGCGACTTCATCGAGAATGAGAAGTACATCGTATTTATCACAGGATTCCCTTACGCGCGACAAATAGCCCTCAGGAGATACTATCATCCCGCCTGCCGCCTGAACATAGGGTTCCATTATCACAGCTGCTATTTCTTCGTTGTTTTTTGACAGTATTTTATCAAGCTCTCCAGCACACGCTAGATCACAAGAAGGATATGTTTTATTTAGCGGACACCTGTAGCAGTAATACGAAGGGGCACGAAAAGTCTCAAAAAGAAGAGGGGCAAATGTAGAATGAAACAAATCAATTCCGCCCACAGATACCGCGCCCAGCGTATCGCCGTGATATCCGTTTTCAAGACAGACAAACTTTGTCTTCTTTTCGGAACCCCCTTTGTGCTTCCAATACTGAAAAGCCATTTTAAGAGCGACCTCTACCGCGCTTGCACCATCACCTGAATAAAAGACCTTTTTTAATCCTTCCGGGCAAATTTCTATAAGCTCCTTAGCAAGCTCTGCAGCGGGTGGGTTTGTAATCCCAAGCAAAGTGCTGTGGCTTAGTTTATCAACCTGATTTTTAATTGCGTTATCTATCTCTGGGACTTTATGACCGTGTATATTTACCCAGAGTGAAGAGACGCCGTCTATATATTTATTGCCTTCTGAATCGATTAAATAAGCCCCTTCCCCACCCTCTATCACTATAGGATCCTTCTCCTCATACTCTTTCATTTGAGTAAAAGGGTGCCAAACGAATTCTTTATCGTAAGCACTTAATTTTTTTGTTCGATCGGACATGGTCTAATTTTTGAAATAGACAGATGGAATTAGTTTAATCTTTAATTTTCTCTGTGACGAGCAAAATCAATTTACATCTGTTCGGATGGGCATCTCAAGGTCATCTAACATCCTTAAATCTTCTTCGGGAGTTCTCCCTGAAGTAGTCAGATAGTTTCCAAGAATCATTGCGTTTGCTCCGGCAAGTAGGCCCATAGCCTGTAAATCGCGGAGTGTAACCTCTCTTCCGCCCGCAATCATAAGTATCTTATCAGGAAGGATTAATCTAAATATTGATATAGTTCTTACTGCCTCAAAAGGTGAAACAGTTTCCATCTTTTCAAAAGGCGTCCCCGGTCTGGGATTAATAAAGTTTATCGGAACCCAGCTTGGCCCGAGCTCACTTAGTTCAAATGCGAGCTCCAGTCTCTGTCTCACGGTCTCGCCCATACCTAAAATACCGCCAGAGCAAAGGTTCATACCAACTTTTTTTACTAATTCGGCCGTTCTATACCTATCATCATATGTGTGTGTGGTACAAATATTCGGGAAAAAGCTCCTGCAGGCCTCAAGATTATGATTGTAGCGCCATACCCCATGCTCTTTAAGTTCATACGCCTGCTCTTCTTTGAGGGCTCCTAATGAACACCCTACTTTAAGATTTGTCTCCTGACGAAGCAAATCTACGGCTTCAAGCACCTGCTTAAAGATTCTTGGAGTAGGACCCTTGGCGCTAATAACAATACAGAAATCCATAGCGCCCATTTTCTCAGACTGTTTAGCAGCCAAGAGGATTTTCTCTTTAGCCATAAGGGGATGAGCGGTTACTTCAGTATCGAAATGCGCTGATTGAGAGCAGAACGAGCAATCCTCCGGACAGTTACCTGTCTGCGCGCTGATTATGGAGCGCAGAAAAACACCGTCGCCTTTGTATTTTAAAGTAACCTTTCTTGCAAGGGATATAAGGTCCGCAACCTCTGATTTGGAAAGCTCTGTTAACTGTAGAGCTTCCTCAAAAGTAATAGGTTCCTCTTTATTCAAAAGCTTATCAGAAACAGTCTCTAGTAAAGAAATAATAGTCCTCCTTGCAGCACCTTAAAAACATTTTTAGATTACTGTAACTACTATTATTGTCAACAAAATTAAGTGGGCTTCATAGCACTGTCTGCACATGAGAATATTAAGGCGTTTAGGGTATAT
>SMUY01357935.1_pt1 | contig 26498 bp, 27 predicted proteins | sample 2456441 | NCBI WGS metagenome assembly SMUY01 (sample SAMN11095931, study PRJNA526329) | marine sediment metagenome | biome: Marine sediment; feature: Surficial sediment; material: Deep marine sediment; isolation source: Hadal surficial sediment | place: Pacific Ocean | collected 2014-11 | depth...
AAGTCCAGCCGCCTTGTTGCTGGACCCACAGCAGCTTCGTGCCCCGGCTCAAGTGCAAGCTCGCAAACGTGTGCCTGAGCCCATGCGGCGTAAACCGTCGCCCTCCCGCTGCGGCTTTCTAGCTCGAGTCCGAGTCAAACCGTCCCACTTTTACCTGCCTTGGGTGTAGTATCGACGCCCAGGAGTTAATCACGATGCGTCTATCCATCATTCCCATCGGGCTGGGACTGATACTCGGAGCGACCGTTATGGCCGGGTCGGTGCAGGCCCAGACGGAAGACCATCTCACGTGTTACCAGGTCAAAGGGGACTTGAAGCTCAAGGGCCTCCTCGATCTCACGACACCGCAGTTCGGGCTGGAGGAGGGCTGCAGGATCACTAAGCCGAAGTTCTTCTGCGTCCCGGCGACGAAGAGCAACCTAGACGTGGTGGACGGCAAGACGAAAGAGCCGATCACGCCCCTTCCTTTCAGTGCAGCGCCCGCACCTGGGGATCGGATTTGCTGGAAGGTGAAGTGCCCCGAGCCGTTTCCACCTGATCAGTTGGTGACGGATCAGTTCGGGACACAGACGTTGACGAGACTCAAAGCGAAGCTCCTGTGCACGCCGGCGGTGAAAGGGACGGATTTCTGCGGCGACGGCGTCATCACGGGGACCGAGGCGTGCGAGCCTGCGGACGATGGCGCCTGTCCGGGCTTGTGTCAGCCGGACTGTAGCTGCGGAGTCATCCCCTCGACCTGTGGGAATGGCTTCATTGACGGCAACGACGACTGCGACGGCCTCGACCTGGGTGGAGCGACGTGCCAGAGCCTGGGCCTCGGGGACGGCACACTGGCCTGCACGCTGGGCTGCGGCCTGGACGTGAGCGGGTGCACGCCGTTCCCCTGCTCGTTCCCGGCCACCGGCCAGGTGAGCTGCTGGGACCCTAATGGCACGCTGGTCGCCTGCGCGGGCAGGGGCCACGATGGCGAGATTCAGGCGGGGGAAGCGCTCGCGTACATGGACAACCTGGACGGGACCATTACGGACCTCACCACGGGGCTCGTGTGGGAGAAGAAGAGCGACGACAAGAGCATCCACGACATGGATACGTCGTATACCTGGGACAACGCGTTTGCGGTGCACATCGCGACGCTGAACGACCCCAACGCACCCTTTGCCGGGCACACCGACTGGCGGCTGCCGAACTACAAGGAGCTGGTGAGTATACTGGACCTCGAGCGCATCTCCCCGAGTGTGGACCCGGTATTCAATACCGATTGCGGGCAAGACTGTACCGTCATGAGCTGCAGCTGCACGGTTCCGTCCGCCTACTGGTCGTCTTCGTCCTTCGCCGGCATCCCGCCAAACGCCTGGCTCGTGGAGTTCCTCATTGGCAACGTAGGCAGCAGCGATAAGGGCCTTGGGGGCTTCGTGCGTGCAGTGCGGGGCGGCCTGTGATGGTCTAGGGGGTGACACAGAGCCGCAGATGCAAGCTCGCGCTATTCCTCTTCGTCGGGCTGTTCCGTTAATCCGAGGGTCGCAGGTTCGAGTCCTGCCGGGCGTACCACGCGCAAGCCGGACACGTAGATTGGAGGGATGATGGAATGGCTTCGTCTTGCGTCTGAGGCGTCGGTTGTGCGCAGGGCCCTGGGTTACGCCGTTGTGGTTGGGGCGATCTTGATCGGGATCAATCACGGGGCGGCGATCCTACGCGGGGAGCTGGCGCTGGACCGACTGATCCAGATGGGGCTGACCGTGCTGGTGCCGTATCTGGTGTCTACGTTCTCCAGCGTAGGTGTGATGCGTCAGCTCCAGGGCTCGGATCGGCCGTCGACCTGCTGAGCAGACACGGGAGGTCACAGGCTACGGGTTCCGGCCCCGGAGCAGTAGCTCGCATTCATCGTGCTGTATCGCGTACTCGCCGATGCCGTCGTAGCCGTTCACCTGAGCTTCATCGTGTTCGTGGTACTCGGGGGGCTGCTAGCGCTGAGGTGGCGTCGGTTGCCCCGGCTGCATCTGCCCGCCGCGCTCTGGGGTGCGGCGAGCGAGCTCTTCGGCTGGTCCTGTCCGCTGACGCCGCTCGAGAGCTGGCTGCGCCGGGCCAGTGGAGCGGGCGGCTACTCGGGCAGCTTCATCGAGCACTACCTGCTTCCCATCATCTATCCCGCGGAGCTCACGCGCGAAGTACAGTTCATGCTCGCTGCCCTGGTGATCGTCGTCAATCTCGCCACCTATGCCCTCGTATGGTGGCATCGCCGTAGAGCCCAGAGCCAGTGACACCCTACACCGCGCCGGGGCTCCGGATCCGGACCGGCGAGCGCGGCGACACCGTCACCTGATAGCTGGCCCCGCCCCACCCTCCAGATCATGGTGCGCCTGATACCGGGTTGCGCTGCTGGCGATGGCTTGCATCGCGCGCGCCTCAGCGCCGTTGGGCTGAGTTCTTTGTCGCGCTAGAGCCGGGCCGCCACGCGCCGCGCGTGCCCCGTCGCTCCCATCTCGACAAACAGCCGGTGGGCCTTGCGCAGCTCGCGCACGTAGACAGCCTCGTCACCGAGCAGACGCGCCAGCTCGGCACGTTGCTCGAGAATAAGCGGCTCGACGCCTCGGGCTCCCGTTCGGTCGACAAGCTCGAGCGCGCAGTCGATCTCTGCTTCGATCGCGGCCTTTCCATCGGCGCCGTCAAGCGCGATGAGTACCTGCGCTCGCGCAAGGTGGGCCTGCAGCTCCCACAAACCAGACCCGCCCTGCCGCCCAAGCTTAACCGCCTCTTCCGCCATGCGGCGCGCTTTCTCCCGCCGACCGGCGCCCAGATAGGCCCGTGCCAGGTTCGCCAGGTTGACCGACTCAGTCTCCAGCCCGGTGCGACGGCTGCGCGTGAGCTCGAGCGCCCGCTCGATGACGTCGATCGCCTGCTCCCACTCCTCGTGGTAGAGGTGCGCGTTGCCCAGCGCCGCCAGCGAGAACGCGATCACGAAGGGACTGCCGAGCTTCTCGCTGATCTCGAGGGCCTCCCGCGCCCGCGCGTGCGTCCCCTCCAGGTCGCCGGAATAAAAGGCATCGAAGACGGTCCCCCCGAGTCCCCAGGCCAGGTTCTCGAGTTGATCGTGCTCGCGGGCTAGTTGCAGGCTTCGGGCCCGGCCGCGACGCGACTCCTCGATCCGCCCCATGCTGCCTCTCATAGCGGCCTGGAAGGTCAGAAGGAAGATCCAGATACTGAAGCCCGTGGTGGTGGCACCGATCTTCACGTCGCCGTCGATGAGCTCGACGGCGCGGTCCACGTAGTCCAGCGCCTCGGCCAGACGGCCGGCGCTCCAGTGGGAGTAGACCAGGCCCATCAGGGCGACGGCGCGCAGCTCGAGGTCTCCGGTCTCGTCCGCCAGGCGCGCCGCTTCGATGGCGTGTTCGACGTAGCCCCGCGCATTTCCCAGGTTCCCCAGGCGGGTCGAGTAGCCGATCGCGAGCGTGGCGAGCGCTGCCGTGTCTCCACGCTCCGTCGCCAGCGCCCGACCATCGCTGAAGAGCGCCTCCTCCTCCGCCTGCGAGAGACCGAGACGCCAGCCCCCCACGACCAGGATCTGGACGCAGGCCAGCAGACGGAGAGAGCCCGCCGCGCCCGCCTGGGGCAGCGACGCGACCCGCTCGTACACCTTCTGCCAGTGGCGGATCGATTGCACGATGTCGCTGCGCATTACCCAGGGTGCGGCGCGGGCGTGCCAGCGCGCGGCCTCGAGCGCCTGCCCCGCCTCCTCCCAGTGATGGGCGATGAGCGCGGCCTGCTCATCAAGCTTGTCGGGATAGAGCTCCGCCACAGCCCGCGCGACAGCGGCGTGCTTTTCGCGGCGGCGCTCCGCGAGCTGGGACGTATAGGCTACCTCCTGCGTCAGGGGATGCTTGAAGGCGTACTCCGCCTCCGGGAACAGCTGCTGCTCGTAGATGAACTCCGAAGCCTGAAGCACACCGAGAGCTGCGGCGAGGTCCGTATCCGGCAGCTCGATCACCTGCTTCAGGATCGGCTCCGCGAACTCCTTGCCGATCACGGCCGCTGTCTGGAGGACCTGCTTCTCGCGCTCGGCCAGCCGATCGATGCGCGCGGCCAGCAGCGACTGGACCGTCGAGGGGAGCTGGATCTGCCCGACGGGTTTGATCAGCCGATAGGCTCCACGTACGCCGTCCAGGCTCCCCGACTCCTCGAGCGCGGTCACCACCTCCTCGATGAAGAAGGGGTTCCCCCCCGTACGCTCGCGCATGAGATCGGACAAGCCCGCCAGAGACGGATCCGCTCCGAGCAGATGAGCGAGCAGCTCGTCGATGGCCTCGCGGCCCAGGGGCACGAGAGCCAGCTGCTGGTAGTAGGATTTCCTGACCCAGGAGGCGTCGTACTCAGGGCGGAAGTTCAAGAGCAGCAGGGTGCGCGTTCCGTTTACGGCCTCCACGAGTTGCGCGAGAAAGGCTTCGCTTCCCGGATCGACCCAGTGCAGGTCGTCGACCAGAATCACGCCCGCCTCGGACTCGCTGCGGTCTTTCACCAGACGACGCACGAACTCGAAAAGCTGCCTCTGCCGCGCCTCGAGCTGCATCAACGGAGATGGCCGCTCAGGATCGGGCACGCCGAGGAAATCGAACAGCACGGGCAACGTCTCTCCGAAGCTCCGGTCGAGCAGGAGCAGCCGTCCGGCGATCTTCTGGCGCGCCATCGCGTCGGAGTCCTGCTCGCTGATCCCGAAGTAAGCGCGCAGCAGCTCCCGGGCGGGGAGCAACGGAGCGGCCTTCCCATGGGGAGGGCAGTGAGCCTCGTAGACCTGCAGGCCCTGCGCACGGACGTGCTCAACAAACTCGAGGCAGAGCCGGCTCTTCCCCACGCCGGCCTCGCCCACGACGCCGACGATCTGGCCGTTACCGCCAGAGGCCCGCTCGAGCGCGGACTTCAACCTAGCCATCTCATCCGCACGGCCGACGAAACGGAAGAAGCCTCGCGAGCGCGACAGGTCGAGCCGCGTGCGTATGGGACCGGCGCCCTGGAGCTCGTACACGCGCAACGGCTCCGTCACTCCCTTGATGTTCGACTCCCCGAGATCGCGCAGCTCGAAGAACCCTTTGACCAGGCGGGCGGTGTGCTGGGTGAGGTAGACGCGGTCCGGAGCGGCGATCTGCTCCATGCGCGCAGCCAGACCGACGGTAGGACCCTGGGCGGTGTAGTCCATGCGCAGGTCGTCCCCGATCTTGCCCACCACGACCTCGCCCGAGTTGAGCCCGATGCGCACGCCAAAATTGATCCCGCGCTCCACGCGCAGCTCGTCCGCGTAGCCGCGCAGCTTCTCGGTGAGGTGCAGCGCCGTGTAACACGCACGCTGCGCGTGGTCTTCATGGGCGATGGGCGCCCCGAAGAGGGCCATGATCCCATCGCCCGTGAACTGGTTGATTGTGCCCTCGAAGCGATGCACACCCTCGGCCAAAATCGCGAAAAAGCGGTCCATGATACGGTGCCACTCCTCGGCATCAACGGCGCTGGCGAGCTCCATCGAACGATGGATATCTGCGAAGAGCACCGTGACCAGCTTGCGCTCGCCTTCGAGTGCAGACTTGTTCTTCAGGATCTTGTTGGCGAGGTGCGCGGGCGTATAGACGCGCGGATCACGCTCGGGTCGCTCGCTCGCTGCCAGGGGTGCGCCACAGTGCATGCAGAAGTTGGCCTGCGCCGGATTCTCACGCTGACAGGATGAACAGATCACGCGCCGCCACCCACTTCGAGTGCGCTCTGGGTCCCGCCATCCCGGGCGTTCTCTGCGTCGAGCGCCTCCGGTTCGGGCAGGACGACGTAGAAGAGACAGTCTCCCCGGGCGATGCGCGGATCGGTCGTGACCATGAGCAACTGAAGGGGCCGCGCGGCCAGGAGACGACCGTCACGCGCCGCAAAGAGCTCACCCGTGCGCTCGCGCCCCTGCGCATCGCGCGCATCGAGCGCGTCGGTGCCCACGGGACCGAGCCAGCCCAGGACCTCTCCGGGGGGCAGCACGGCGAAGCAGCGTTCGTCAAGGTCCGCTGCGAGCGTCAGATCCATCTCCAGCACCGCACCCGAAGCATACGCGACCTGAGCGCCCTTGCGGAGCTCCACCCGAATCGGGTCGCGCAAGAGGGTGAGGGGCCGTGCCTGGTCCTTCGCAAAGAGCGGATCGGCGGCGGCGTACTCGGTCAGCCCCTCGAGTGCAACCGCATCGGAGTGAGCGTTGCTCACACCACCACACTCGATCGTGACGGTGGGACACTCGTCCTCGAGCGCCTCCATGATGGCACCGAGCCGCATACGGGTGAGGATCAGGTGCTGAGCAAAGAGTGACGTGAGCGCTGCTTGCGGCGCGTCGGCGCAGGTGGTGATGCCGTAGGGGGGGCTCGATCCGGAGGTGTTGTGCAGGTCGATCAGTGCCTCGGGGTGCAGGGCGCGCAGCCGCTCGAGCACTTCGTGGGCGAGCCGCCCTTCGGCTCCCACGAAGGGCGAGCGGAAGCAGCGGTTCAGATCGCGGTGCCCGGGCAAGTTGCGGTGGGAGAACTGCGGCAGCGTAAGCGCCGTCTGCACCGAGCCCACGAAGGCCACCAGATCCACGGCCGGACGTACACCGGCGCGCAGCCACGCGTGCAGGGCGCGCACCCCGGAGGGCTCGTTCCCATGGAGCAGGGTCACGAACACCCGGGACCGCCCGCGGTCCCGACCGGGAATCACGAGCCAGCTCGGGCCCGCGAGCCGCTCGAGGAACTGCTCGGGCGTCTGCCCGAGCGCGGCCACCGACGGCGCCTCCCATATCCGGAGATAACCCGATTCCGCCATGCCCTGGCCCCCGAGGTATATACTTCGGCGTGCGCAGTATAGAGTCTGGGCCAACGAACTGGCACGCTGGAGGGGGAACTCGAAGACCCCAGATGCAGCGCCACCACATCCCATTCGTCGCCGCCCTACTCGTGTTCAACCTTGTGCTTCCGATCGCGCCCGTTCGCGCACTCGAGGGAAGCGACCCGAGTGCGCTCGCCGAGGCCTACTTCGAGCAGCTCTACGGCTTCAACGCGCTCGAGGCGTACGAGAGCTTCCGGGGGCCCGCGCACGCGGTCTTTGCGGTCGCGCGGCGCTGGACGAGAGGCAGCGCCAAAATCCTGATCGACGTGCAGGCCCCGAACTCGTTCTCCAAGTGGGCGCTACTGATGTTCCACAACCGGGAGCGTTCAGACGATCTCTTCGCCTACGTTCCGGCCTGGCGCCGAGTCCATCGCCTGAGCGCAATCGACCTGGAGCTGCAGGTGCTCTTCCAGCTGCTTCCGCTCGGGGAATTTCGACCCATCGCCCCGGGGGAACTCGAGTACACGCAACTACCCGACGCGGAGGTCGAGGGCGAAGTCTGCCAGGTCGTAGAGGGCCGTCCCCGCCATCGCGGCCTCGGGTTTGACCGGATGGAGCTGGCCATCTCCCCCAAGAGCGGCCTGGCCCTGCGCACATTGGTTTTCAAGGGGGCGAACGTGATCCGGCGTATTATGGTGGCACCGGAGGACATCCAGAGATACGGCGACCGCCTGCTTCCCGTACGGCGCCGCATCACCTCTCCGCCCGACGAGGGAGTCACGGAGCTGGTGCTGCGCAATCTCATGCTCGATCCGTTGCTGCCCAACAGCCTCTTCACCCCGCACAGCCTGCGCAAGCTGCGCTTCCCGGGCTTCTAGTCAAGCCCTCTAAGCCAGCTCGCGATGGCCTGGCCGATCTCGTCGGGGGAATCCTCCTGGATAAAGTGCGTCCCCGCGACCGTAACCTCAGTCTGGTTGGGCCAGCTGCGGCAGAACTCGCGCTGGGGTCCCCGGAGAATGGCGCCGGGGTCCGCATTCACGAAGAGCTTGGGCAGCTCACTCCCCGCCAGCCACTTCCCGTAGCTCGCAACAATGTCACATACGTCCTCGGGCTCGCCCTCGAGCGGGATCTGGCGCGGCCAGGTCAGGGTCGGGCGGCGTGACTCACCCGCCTCAGTGTAGGGACGCCGATAGACGGCCATCTCCTCCGCACTGAGCTTGCGCTGTACGGCTCCGGGAAGCACGGCCTCCACGAACACGTTCTCCTCGAGCACCAGCTTCTCGCCGGCGGGAGAGCGAAAGCTCTGGAAGAGCCCACGCACCGCGTTCGGCCAGCTGTCCCAGGTCACGGGCTGAACCAGCGCCTCCATGTACGCGATGCCCTTGACCCGCTGCGGGTGCCGGTGGCACCAGTCGAAGGCGAGCGCCGAGCCCCAGTCGTGGATGACGAAGGTGACGTTCTCACTTACCCCGAGCGCTTCGAGTAAAGCGTCCAGATAACGACGATGCTCTACGAAGCGGTAGCGGTCCGGTCCACTCGGCTCGAGCTTGGCCGAGTCCCCCATGCCGATCAGATCGGGCGCGATGCAGCGACCGAGCTGCGCCAGGTGCGGGATGACGTTGCGCCAGAGGTAGGACGAGGTCGGGTTTCCGTGCAGGAAGACAATGGGGTCCCCCCGGCCCACCTCGACATAGGCCAGCTTGTGGTCGAGCACCTCCGCGTATTGCTTGGGGTAGCGTTCATCGGCAGAGATCATCCGGCGTCCTCCCTATTCCAAGTAGGCGCGGGTGCACCGTTCGATGCCGTAGCGCGCGCGGACCTTCAGCATGGGTTCGTCCCAGCTTCGCTCCCAGTAGACCGGCAATAGCGGTGCGGCGTCGCGTCCATGGCAGTACGCCTCCCACAGGGAATGACGCAACGTGTCCCAGCGCCTCTCCAGCAAGATGTGCTTGACGGTCCCGAAGAGGACGACCAGGGCCGAGACCGGCAGACGCAGCTGGCCCCAGCTGAAGGCGTGGATCACGACCTCCTCGTGACCCTGGGTGCCGAGCTCGAGCAGCGCGTGCCAGACGTCGTGCGTCTGCCGGAAGCGACGCATGAGATAGGAGAGCTCGGGATCAGCGACGTACCGGGTGGGCGCCGCCTGGTAGTCCGCGGAGAGCCCGTTGCGATCCAGGTGCTGCACGTACCGGTATCCGAGCGTACTCTCGGGCAGCCCACGCAGCGCGTCGTAGTCGACCTGCGCCGAGCACAGCTCCGGCCGCTCCCGCAGCAGGGCTCGGCCTTCCTCCGAGCCGAACAGGGTCGCGCGTATGCGCGCGTAGTGACGACGGCCGCTGAGCTCCTCGGCCGCGTGGATCTCCTCGGTCCGCTCCGAGTCCATCAGCACGCGGCCGGTGGCCTGAATCAGGACCCGAATCTCCTGAGGGGTCATCAGAAACGAGCATACCCGAAGCTCAGTGGCCTCGGATCGCGAAAACCACCTGCGCGCGACACCTTTCTGGCTGCAGATGCACTCCAGTTAATGAGCGGGGGCATCCAGGCCGTGACCCTGCGAGCCCATCACCCCCCAAAACATGGCCGGATGCCCCCACCAATTGCCCGAGTGCCGGGCCCGCCCGGCGCGCGTCTCGCCGCAGGCTGTCGAGGCCGAATCCCTGCTATGCTGGGCCGGCCTTCGACCCGCGCGGGCAATGCGCCGGCCAGCCACGCCCCTGCGTGAGCTCCTGGCAGTACGCCACGAGCCAGGAGTCGATTCGGGGGAAAGCGCAGCATGGATGAGCCGAAGAGCCGCATCCACCTCGAGCTCCACAACCTCCGCTTCAAATGGGGCGCAAGGACGATCTTCGAGGACCTCTCCTGTGCCTTTCCGGGTGGCGAGATCTCGGTGGTGCTGGGGGCGAGCGGCGCGGGCAAGAGCACCCTGCTGCGCATGATCGCCTGTCTCACCAAGCCGGACAGCGGCGAGATCTGGCTCGATGGTGAGACCGAGCTGACCTGCATGCCCGAACGCCAGGCCAAGCACTTCCGCCGCAGCATCGGGATGATGTTCCAGGGGGGCGCCCTGCTGGACGCGCTGCCGGTCTTCGACAACGTCGCCCTGCCACTGCGCGAGCACACCAACCAGAGCGAGTCCCAGATCGCGCGCGAGGTCCAAGCCGTGTTCGAGTCAGTCGGCCTGCATGAGGTGGACCGGCTGCTTCCGGGCGAGCTCTCCGGCGGGATGATAAGACGCGCGGCACTGGCCCGGGCACTGATCTTGAAGCCCGAAATCCTGCTCTGTGACGAACCCTTCGCGGGACTCGACCCGAGCACGATCCGCCTGGTCGAGTCGATGCTGGTCGAGGTCAACCGGCGCCTGCGCATCACCATGATCATCACCTCCCACAACATCCCCTCAACGCTGCGGATGGCGGCATGGACCATCCTGCTCACGGAGGGCGTTGCGCTCTCCGGACCGCCTGAGGAACTTTACAAGAGCAGTGACTCGCGGCTCACGCGCTTCTTCGCCGAGGACGGAGTAGGCCGCACGTGAACGCGGTGCCGGTCCAGAGGCTGGGCAGGTTTATGGTCCGCACCGTCCTCAACCTGGGTCGCTTCTCCGTCTTCTCGCTTCAGGTGGTGCGCATCTCGCGCTATCTCCCGCGCCGCACCCGACGCTTGATGGACGAGCTCTACCACATCGGCTGGCTGTCCCTGCCCATTGTGTGCGTCTCGGGCCTCTTTGTCGGCATGATGCTCGGCCTTCAGGGCTACAACACGCTCATCCGCTTCGGAGCAGCGGACAGCCTGGGCGCCGTGGTCGGTCTCAGTCTCATCCGTGAGCTGGGTCCGGTGCTCACGGCCCTGCTCGTGACGGGTCGCGCCGGCTCGGCTATCGCGGCCGAGATCAGCTCCATGGTGGCAACCCAGCAGCTCGATGGCCTGCGCATGATGTCGATCGATCCGCTGGACCTGGTCATCGCGCCCAAGAGCCTCGCGATGATCATCTCCATGCCTCTGCTCTCGGCACTCTTCATCGTGCTCGGCCTCCTGGGCAGCTATATCGTGGGGGTGATCTTCCTGGGACTCGACGGGGGAAGCTACATAGCCAGCCTCGAGTCGGCGATCGTATTCCAAAACGATGTGCTGGTCAGCCTGATCAAAGCGCTCGTATTCGGCGTGCTCGTAGCGCTGATCGCAACCTACCGCGGCTATACCGCGGAGCCCCACTCCGCCGGGGTGAGCCGGGCCACGACCTCCACCGTGGTCACGGCATCGGTCGCGACGCTGATCGTGGACTATATCATCACGGCACTATGGGGAGTCTAAGCGCATGAGCGAATCACCGATCCGCGACTTCTTGGTGGGCGTCTTCGTACTGATGGGTCTGGCGGCGATCGCGTACATGTCGGTTGCGCTCGGTGGCGCCTCCTACCGGGGACCCGGGGGCCTCCAGCTCATCGTCAGGTTCGACCAGGTAGGGGGACTCAAGCCTCGCTCCCGTGTGGTGGTGGGAGGCGTGAAGGTGGGGCAAATCAGCGGGATCTCGCTGGACGAAAACCTGCGCGCCCGGGTGGTGATCGACGTCGACGAGCGGCTCGAGCTCCCCACGGACACCTCCGCCGCTATCCTCACCTCCGGCGTGCTCGGCAACCAGTACATCGAGCTGGAGCCGGGAGGCGAGGAAGCCATTCTCAAGTCCGGTGACGAGATCGAGTTCACCCAGAGTGCGCTGATTCTGGAGCAGATGATCAGCCGGCTCGTGCAGAATCTCGGTGTAGACTCCCCAGAGTGAGCTCCCGACCCCGGGCCAGATGGCTGCTGCTCCCCATGCTCGCTCTTTTGTCGGGTTGCCTGGGCGCCTCGGCGGAACGACCGGACCCCTACGAGAGCTTCAATCGCGGGATCTTCGAGTTCAATAACCAGGTCGACACGTACGCGCTCGAGCCCGTCGCGAAGGGCTGGTCCTTCATCACGCCCGAAGATTTTCGCATCGCGCTGGGCAAGTTCTTCCAGAACCTGAGGTTCCCGGTTCGCTTCCTCACCAACCTGGGCCAGGGCGAGGTGAAGCGAAGCGGAAGCGAGCTGGCGCGCTTCATCACGAACAGCACCGTCGGGCTGCTGGGCTTCTTCGATCCCGCCACGCGCTTCGGCCTGGGGAAATATCCAGGGGACTTCGGGCTGATGTTCGGGCGCTGGGGCGTCCCGTCCGGACCCTACTGGGTGATCCCGCTGGTCGGACCCTCGAACCCACGCGACGGCGTCGGCTACGTCTTTGATTCGGTCCTGAACCCATTCTCACTCGCCCGCACCGTCGTGGCCGTGTCCGGGGCCGTCACCTCCACCGTCAACGGGCGTGCGCTGGCGGAAGCGCAGGTGGATCTGGCACGCGAGGCCGCTCTCGACCTTTATGTCTTCGTACGCGACGCCTACATCCAACGTCGGATCGCCCAGATCCGAAACCAGGACCTCTTTGAGACCGACACGCCGGAGCCCGACGCGGATGACCTGTATAATCTCCCCGATGATCTGTACCAGCTGGAGGACGAGCCGAATGAGGTGGAGGCCGATGGGCTGCGCTGAGTCGGTGGGCGGGAAGCTCGCGGCCCTGGCTCTGCTCGCCCTGCTCGGGCCCGGCCCCGCCCTGGGCCAGGACCTCGATCCGGAGGTCGCCCAGGCCGAGGCGAAGACCACCGTGCGAATGACCCTGGATGAGGTGGTGCGGGTGCTGCAGGACGAGAGCCTCTCACCCGAGCAGAAGCGGAAGAGGACCGAGGAGATCGCCTACAAACGCTTCGACTTCGAGACGATCTCGCGCCTGGTGCTGGCGCGGAACTGGCGACGCCTGTCCGCGGAGCAGCGCTTGGACTTCGTGATCGAGTTCAAGCGTCACCTGTCGTTGAGCTACGGCGATACCCTGCAGCAGTACCAGGACGAGACCTTCACCATCGACCGCACTCGCTTCGAGAAGCGGGGAGACGTGACGGTGCGAACGAGCATCGTCGGGGCCTCGGTGGATCCGATTCTCATCGACTACCGGCTGCGAAAGAGGGAGGATGGCTGGTACGTCATCGACCTGATCACCGAGGGCGTGAGCCTGATCTCGAACTTCCGCAGCCAGACCAAGGAGATCATCAGCCAGATCGGACCCGACGGGCTGATCGAGCGTCTGCGGGAGAAGAACGAGAAACGCGCGTCGCAGGGCTGAGCGCGGGCGTCGGAGCGAGCGCTTGAGAGTCACGTTTAAGCTAGGCGACGAAGACCTCAGCCATCTCAAGCGCATGATGCGCTCGGCCGCGGCCAAACAGAAAGAGCCCCGAAAGATCGTCGACGCGGCTCGGGCGCTGGCGCGCAGCGCGCGCGAGGCCAAGCCGCCGGACTACGTGCTCGAACGCATCACGACGATCGAGGACATCGTGCGCATGGTCGAGGACACGGAGTGGCGCCTTCCCGCTTCGGTGAGGAAGCGTGTGTGCAGCGCGCTGGCCTACTTCGCCGAGCCCCACGACCTGATCCCGGATCACATTCCCGTGTTCGGGTTCCTCGACGACGCCATCATGATCGAGATCATGGCCGAGGGGTTCCAGCCCGAGATCCAGGGCTACCGCGACTTCTGCCGCTATCGCAACAGCAGCTCGCGCCGACTCTCTAGCGCGACCCAAGCACCCCTCCTGCAGCAGCGCCTGCTGGCGAAGCGACGCCAGCTCCGCGCCCGTATCCAGGCCAGGCGCCAGCGCGCCCGGGACGGAGACGGCGCCGGCCGGCACTTCAAGTTCTAGTAGTAAATCAAAACTATTGGGTTTGATTTTCGAACTCACGCATGCTAGACTCGGTGTGTGGGTGAGTTTCGATATCCGCAGTTCTGTGCCCTGGCTCGAGCAGCCGAGATCGTGGGAGAACGCTGGACGCTGCTGATCGTGCGCGATCTCTCGCTGGGACCACTGCGCTTCAGCGACCTGCGGCGGCGCCTGAGCGGGGTGAGCTCCAGCGTCCTGTCGGAGCGTCTGACGCAGCTCGAGCGGCGCGGGCTGCTCGAGCGGCGCGTGCTGGAGCCGCCGGCCGCGTCCACGGTCTACGAGCTCACCCAGATGGGACGGGCCCTCCAGCCCGCACTGGTGGAGCTGATGAGGTGGGGAACGCGCTTCATGCTTCCGCCTCGCCTCGGCGAACACCTGGAGCCCATCTGGGTGCTGGCAGCCGTGCAGGCCTTAGCCAGGCGCTCGAGTACGCCCGCGTGCACGATCGAGCTGCGCATTCCGGACGGGGAGCAGAGCCACGTCGTGCGCGTGAGCGGCGGGCGGCACGGAACACGCGTGACCCGCGAGGCCGGACCCTCCGATCTGGTCGTGACGGCCGAGCCCATGACCGCGCTGGCGCTGATCGCAGGCTGGCTCTCTCCCGACGAGGCCGTCGCAAGCGGAAGGATGCAGGCGCAGGGAGATCTCGCGCTGCTGGCGAAGCTGCCTCAGCTCTTCGAGATCGATTGGGAAGCTCCGGCTGACCCCGCAGGGGCCGGCCCATCCAACTAGAAAGGAGTCAAACGATGCCTAAGCTCCATGGAGTCAATCTCTCTCCCTTCGTGCGCAAGGTGCGCGTCGCCCTTGCGGAGAAGAACATCGCCTACGAGCAGGATCCGGTGCTCCCCTTCGGCCCGCGGGAAGAGCTCATGAAGATCAGCCCGCTGGGCAAGATTCCGGTCTACGAGGAGGACGGCTTCACGGTCCCCGACTCGTCGGTAATCATCTCGTATCTGGAGCAGACGCACCCCAACCCTCCGCTGTACCCAAGCGACCCCCGCGATCGCGCGCGGGCGCTCTTCCTGGAGGAGTACGCCGACACGCGCCTTCTCGAGAGGATGCAGCCCATCTTCTTCGAACGCGTGGTGGGCCCGCGCTTCATGAACAAGGAGACCGACAGCGCCCGGGTCGATGAGGCGCTCAAGGAGGGCCTGCCGCCCGTGCTCGACTACCTCGAGAGCCAGGTGAGCCAGGGCGACGCGGCCGTGGCCGGGCGTTTCTCGGTGGCCGACATCGCGATCGGAAGCTTCTTCGTGAACCTGATGCACGCAGGCGAGAAGGTAGACGCCTCGCGCTGGCCCAAGCTTGCGGCCTATCTGGAGGCGGTTCATGCTCGACCCTCCTTCAAGGCCCTGATCGAAGAGGAGAGCAAGGCTCTCGCCTAACACTTAAGAGGAGACCACCCCATGTCAGCCACCGTTCTCTTCGGCAGCCCCCTGTCCCCCTTCGTGGACAAGGTGCAGCGGGCACTCAAGCTCAAGAAGATCGAGTACGAGCTGGTCGGGCCCAAAGGCCCGTCGGACATCAAGCGTTGGAACTCCCAGACCCGCAAGATGCCGGTCCTGGAGCTGAACGGCGAGCGCGTTATCGACTCGAGCTTCATCCTGGATCGCCTGGAGCGAGACTTCCCCGAGCCACCGCTGCTCTCGCGTAACCCGGCTACGCGAGCCTCACAGCGTCTGCTCGAGGACTGGTCCGACGAGGGCTTGTACTGGTACTTGATGGCCCTGCGCTGGAGCGAGAAGAACGCGTCCGCCAGCGCCAAGCAGATCAGCGCAGACGCACCCGCGCTGCTGCGCCCGTTGCTGGCGCGCTTCCTCACCCGGCAGCTCGGCGGAATGACACGCGCGCAGGGCATGGGCCGGCTACCGGCGGACGTCGTCCTGAAGCAGCTCGGGGAGCGTCTGGACGACCTGGTGGTCCTGCTCAGTGATCGCCCCTACTTCTTCGGCGATCAGCTCAGCCGCGCGGACCTCTCGGTCGGCGGCATGCTCCACACCGGTCTCTCGGGGCCCACACCCGAGTTCAACCAGCTGCTCTCCGAGCGACCCGCGCTGGCCCGACATCTCGAACGCGTGCGGGAGGCCACAAAGCGCTAGAAAAGCGGAGTCGGGATGTCGCCCCAGCGCACGTGGGGCGGCGTGTTCTCGATGGCGATGATGCGCCGGCGCCTGGTATCCACCTTGACCAGCACGATCGGATCGCGTCCGTAGGCTTGTTTCACGATGTCTTCCCCCGTGGCCTCGGGGTGGTGCGTGCGGACCCGGGTGAAGAGCACCTTGTAGAGGCTGCGATCGAAGTCGCGCGGCTGGTAATGGCCGCGGGGGCCGTCAGGATCGGGCACCTCCATGGGAAGATCGGCAAGCTGCCAATCGAGCGGCACGACGTAGACGAGTAGCTTCTCACGCGCGCTCGCCGGACGCAGCTGCGTCGAGACTCGGCCGTCCGAGGTGGCCACCGTCAGCGCTGCCCGCAGCTCCTGCTCGTCGAGCACCGCGGGCGAGAGCACGGCCATGTTCTGGGTGAACAGGCTCGAGATCTTTGATAGCGAGTAGTCACGCAGCCCATACCCGCCGGCGACGACCGCGCCCAGCACCCCCACATACAGCAGCAGGCTGGCGACGAATCTCCTGACTCCCGAAGCCGGCAGAAGACGCGACAGGTATTGGGCCGGGGAGAAGCTCCCGACTCGGTCCTGGTAGGAGCGGTAGCTGGGGCCGAACTGCGCCAGACAGCGTTGCTCTTCCCAGCGCGCCAACAGGCCGTAGAGGAAGAGCATGGTGACGTAGGCGACGAGCACCAGGAAGCGCGGCCAGATCAGGAGCGTTCCAAGCCCGAGGATGGCCAGGCCCAGGTACTGCGGATGGCGGGTGAAGGCGTAGAGCCCGCCCGTGACGACGCTTTTTCCGAGCAGCTTCGAGCCATAGACCTGAACGAAGCCGACGAGAAACACGAGCGCGCCCGCGACCACCAGAATTCCTCCCACGTGTAGGGTCTGATCGAGCCACGGACTCGACGTATGAGAGAAGTGCGGCAGGAAGAAGTCGGTCAGCCAGGCGGTCGCGCTTGAGCCGTGGAAGAGATTGAGCGAGGGACCGTAGGCAGAGTAGTAGTAGAGGGCGAATGGGCTGATCATGAAGAGAATTTCGAGCCCGACTCCCACATAGAGAACCCAGATCGCCGGCACCACGAACACCGCGACATCGGGCCGACCCGAGAGGCCCGCCAGCAGGTCGCTGCGGGGAGGAGCCGGACTCGTGGGCTGCAAGCTGTCGGATGCTTGGTCCCAGCGAACGCGATAGACGTGAATCGGCTCGGGGATGTTCTTGACGTACTGCTGACCGAGGTCCTCGTATGCTACGCGCAGCTTTCGCCGCACCTGCTCGTAGACACCGGTCGAGATGCAGATCCCGCCCGGCTCCGCCAGGCCCTCGAGGCGGGCAGCGATGTTGACCCCGTCCCCATAGATCCGGTCGCCCGTCATCATCACGTCGCCGAGATGCAATCCGATGCGGAACTCCATGCGGCGCTCGGGCAACACGTCGGCATTGAGTCTTTGAAGGGCGCGCTGCATCTCGACCGCGCAGCGGCTCGCATCGAACGCGCTCGGGAACTCGGCCAGCAGGTTATCCCCGGGCGAGTCCACTACACGTCCGCGGTACTGCTGGACCAGCCGCATCATCTGCCCGCGGTAGGAGGTGAGCGTCTGGAGGGTGCTCACCTCATCCGCAGCCATGAGGCGAGCGTAGCCCGCGACGTCAGCGCTCAGGATCGCAGCAAGCTTGCGGTCGATGCCCTGGGGATCCACGCAAGTTTCTCCACTGGAAAGCAGACGCCGGCCGCCAGGCTAGCGCATCGTTGCTAGATGGGTGCGGCCCCGACGCGAACAACCACGGTCATGCGGGCCCGCTGGCGCAGGATGACGAGCCGCCGCTCCTCGCCGACCACCGAGGTCATGATCCACTCGCGGATCTGATGGGGCTCCACAAAGGCAGCCTCCGGGGGACCGATGATGATGTCCTGCTCCAGGAGTCCAGCCTCCTCGGCAGGCGAATCGGGAATGACCTTGTTCACGTGTACAGCACCGCGCTCGAGATCGAGTCGCTCCCGGCGTCGGGGCTTTAGCGGAGAGAACTCGATTCCCAGCCAGCCAGGCAGGACGTTCTCCAGAAGCTCGCTCTCCTCGACCAAGGGCGGGAAAGGAGGAGGCAGGGCACGCGCCCTCGAGGTCGGATCCTGCCCGGTCGCGAAAGCCAGAGCTTCACAGGTCTCCAGGCCCTCGAACTCAGCGCGCAACGCTGCCTCGCCCCCACGCTCCAGGTAGACCCGGCCCGCGATCCGCGTGAGCAGAGCCCGGATTCTCAGAATGGCTCCGCGGCGCACGTCCATGCGGTAGCTCGCGGTCTTGGACTCGTCCGCGATGGTTTTCAGGGCGTGCAGGCGATCGCTTATGTCGAGGTCGAGGCGGGTGAAGGACACGAGGTCCGTGAGCAGAGCGCGCGTGAAACGCCGCTGCTCGTCAGGTTCCAGAGCGCTCAGGAATTTCGAGTCCATCTCGTCCTTCCAGGACGGATAGACCTCGAGAAACCTGCGCAGGTTCTCGCGCTTCAGGTCCAGCAGCGCCACCTCCCAACGGCGTGCGTAGCTCTTCAGCTGCTTGCCAAGCCCGGGGATCTCGCGTGCACGCTGGCTGAGCTCGCGCCGGGAACGGGGGCTGAACGACCCGAAGGCGTGGCCCATATGATCGATCTTGACGAACTCCGACGCGTACCGGGCTTCGTTCCGCATAGCCTCCTGCAGCAGCTCGTCGATGAAGTCGGCTGTCTCCAGCCCGCGTCGGGCCGCCTCCCTGCTCAGGATCCGCGCCAGAAACTGATCCGAGGTTCGATTAGGCACGTCCGGGGTGCGATCGGTCAGCAGCACCCTGTCATGCGCATCCGCCAGGTTGCCGTGGATCCGGAGCGCCTCGAAGAAACGAAAAGAGTGGCCCACGTTGTGCTTACCCCGGTTTTCCGGATAGCAGCCATAGGCTGGCCGTTCCCTGCTCGAGGAGTAGTAGCCACAGACGTTGCCCGAGGTCCGGTCCGGCTCATCGAGGTCGTACATGGCGTTGGCGAACGCGCCCGAGTAGCACTGCGACATCAGCGAGACGACCCGCACCTGCTCGGGCAGCGCGGCGATCAGGCCTTTGAACTCGTCCACGTAGAGCTCGTCGCCCCAGAGCACGATGGAGTTGTTGTGGACATCCTTGGGGTTCCTCTTGCCGTGGTCGGTGACATAGACAAACAGGGTGTCGCCCGGCTCGAGCTGCTGGCCCTCCTGCTCGACCCAGTTGACCAGCGCTTCCAGCGTCGCGGGTCGCATGCTCAGGTCCTCGAGCTTGGAGTTCTCGTAGCGAAGCCGCGGTGCGAGCTGGCGTCCGAGCGGCAAGCCTTCGATGAGCCAGAAGTCCGGATCCGCCTGCAGGTCGCGCACGGCAAGGTCGGGCTCCGGGTCGGAGCCGTCACTGGAGAAGACCACGATCCGCTGCTTGGGGATGCCGCTCGAGATGAGCAGCTGCGCCAGCTCGCGGACGTGCAGAAGATGGGACTGGTAGTTGATCGCCGGCCGCCCGCCCCCGTTGATGAGCAGGGCCCAGATTTTGGGCTGATTCGGGGCCGTCGTTGAGCGCGGCGCTTCCGGACGCACGCTTTCGAGCCAGGAGATCTCCGCGCGCACTTCGCGTGGCGCACGCGTTGGGGCATCGCCACACGCCACAGCCAGAGCACACAGCAACAGCAACGGGCCGGACCCGCCCGCAGATGCCCACCGTCGGCTAACGCCTCTCATGCGCCCTCCTTCGCCGTCAACGCGGGGTCGGGCGGCGGGGACCAGAGCATGTGGTAGTTCGAGAGCTCCACATAGCCCATGCGACGGTAGATCGCGTCCCCCATGGGACTGGCCTGGAGCGAGACCGCGCGTGCGCCCAGGTCGAACCCCGCGTTCGTCACCACGCGCGTGCAGGCTTCGCCGAGCCCGCGACCTCGGGCTCCGCTCACGCTGCTGACCCAGTAGATACCCGCGATCCCATGGCTGAGCAGTGCCAGGGCGGCGCACAGCGGCGTAGCTTCGATATAGCTCACCACGGCGATTACGTGGGGGGCTAAAAGGGTCGCGTCGTTCGAGAACACCGTGGCCGTCACCTCGGGCGGAATGCCATAGGTGGTCCAGGCTTCGGCCGCGACCTTCCGGAAATCCTCGACTCCGTCGGCATCGACCACGCGCCGGAGCTCCGCGCCCGACGGTACGGGAACCTCCTGCAGCGGCGCCTCGACCAGCATCGCCGGCATACGGAGAATGCTGGAGAGCCCCGCCTCGCGGGCGGCCTTTACGAGATCCGAGTTCTGGCCGTGCTGCGCGAGGGTGAGCGAGTAGCCGTGTCCACAGCGCGCGTAGAACTCGGCCGTACGCCGCATGAATTCACCGGCACCCAGGCTCGGCTCGGTCCGCACGGCATTGTTCAGGATCGGGTGCGCGAGCGGTCCCGCGGTGAGCAGCGAGCCGGCCTCCTCGACGATGCTTCCCCCCGATCCGCGCGCCCACTCGCGGGCCGACTCCGCCAGGTTGAGGTCTGAGAGATAGAGCAGCTCCTCGCGGTCCATGCGCTAAGTGTACCTCTGGCGGCGACGTACCCGCTAAGATCAAGCGACGGTGGCAGAGCAGAGTCGATTCAACCTGAGACCGGTACGCCCGTACTCGCTGGAGCGCACGCTGGCGCGCTTCCAGCGTTTCCCTGAGGTGGTCGACCTCGTCGAGGACGGTACCTATCGTCGGCTGCTGCCCGTGGGACGGCGTCTACTGCTGGTTTCGGTGCGTCAGCTCGGCCCCCCTTCGCGCGCGCTGCTCGAGGTCCGCCTGCGCGGAAAAGACGCGGCAGCACGCGACGCCCGGAACGCGGCCACCCGGCTGGCGGAACGAGCCCTCGGCGCTCGCGCCGCGATCCCGGCCTTCTACCGGGCCCGCCGCAACGACCCACTGCTCGGTCCGGTGATCCGCAGCGCGCGCGGTCTGAGCGTCTCGGGCTATCCGGATCCCTGGGAGGCGCTGGTCACGGCGGTGCTCTCCCAGCAGGTGAACCTCGCGCTGGCTTACCGCATCCGGCGTGATCTGGCGCTGCGCTTCGGACGCCGCGCCCGCTTCGGGAGCGGGACCTACATCGCCTTTCCCCGCCCGGCGCGCGTGGCGCGCGAGACGCCCGCACGCTTGCGTCGCTTCGGACTCTCGCGGGCCAAGGCCGAGACCTTGCTCAGGCTGGCCCGGGCCTTCTCGCGGGGCGAGCTGGTGGAGGCCGAGCTGGAGCAGCTCCCCGACGAGGAGCTGATCGAGCGCCTCACCGCGCTCAAGGGGATCGGCCGCTGGACGGCCGAGATCACGCTCATGCGGGGATTTGCACGCCCGGACGCGTTCCCCGGAGGGGATCTCGGGGTGGTGAAGTACCTGGCCCAAGGTCTGCTCGGCCGCAAAGAGGTCGCCACGGAGCAGGAGATGCGAGCATTCGCCGAACGCTGGCGGCCGCACCGCGCGCTGGCGCTCACCTACGCCTACGCGGCGCTGGCGCGCCTGCGCGAGGCCGAGGCCTAGATGTCGTAATCCTCTCCGGGGTCGTCCCGCTCCTGTCGCAGCTTCATCTGGGGCGGGTCGACACGGACCATGGTATTGGGCTCTACCGAGCGCGTCAGCCAGGCGTTGCCACCGATGACGGCGCCCTTTCCGATTACAGTCTCCCCTCCTAGGATCGTGGCGTTCGGGTAGATCGTGACGTCGTCCTCCAGCGTCGGGTGGCGCTTCCTCCCCTTGTCCGAGCGTCCCTCCCGGTTCGAGAAGGCGCCCAGGGTGACACCGTGATAGAGCTTCACGCGATCCCCGATGACCGTGGTCTCACCGATCACGACGCCCGTGCCGTGATCGATGAAGAAGTGGCGACCGATCGAGGCCCCCGGGTGGATGTCGATGCCGGTGCGGCGATGGGCGTTCTCCGACATGATGCGGGCCGCTACCAGCTCATCCAGCTCGTAGAAAGGGTGTGCGATGCGATAGGTGGAGACGGCCAGCACCGAGGGGTAGGCCGCGATGACCTCGGCATACGTATTCGCTGCGGGATCGCCATGGAAGGCGGCCTCCACGTCCATGGCGATGCTGTGGCGAATCTCCGGCAGGCACTCGATCAGGTGGTTGGCCTTCTCCGGTCCAATCAGGCCACGCGCGAGCCCGTGGGCCACCTCGAGATCACACTCCAGCTCCTCGCTAGGTGTCTGGTCGAGAAGCACCTCACGCAGCTTCTCGAGCGCCTCGAGCACGCGTTCCGGATTCTGGCCCCGGTTCTTGCGCGCCTCGCTGACGGGATCGTTCTTGGCCCGCTGCTCCTTCAGCCGCTGCGCCACCGGCTGGATGTGGTTCGCCATCTCGGACACTCCTTACCCCCGCAATGGCTAGATTACGGCCCAGGGGCGGGAATTTCAAAACAGCGCTTGGATGCACGCAGCGCCTGCTTTGTTTCGACGCTGCGCCTCGGTTGACGAGAGCTGCCTGCGATCTGCATACTGCCGGCCTCCCCCGATTCCTCCGCTCGGAACATCGTTGGTCCAGTACAGCCATTCCAGGCTCTCGAGCTTCGAGAACTGCCCACAGCAGTTCGAGTACCGCTACATCCAGAAGATCGAGGTGGAGGGCGAGGGCATCGAGGCCTTCCTCGGGAAGCGGGTCCACGAAATCCTGGAGCGCCTCTACCACCACCTGGGAAGACATGGGCGGCCACCCAGCCTGTCCCAGGTCCAGAAGCGCTTCGCCCAGGACTGGGAGCTGCACTGGCACGACAAGATCAGAATCGTGCGCACGGAGCGAGAGCCTGGGCACTACCTGCAGCAGGGGGAGCGCTGCCTCGAGAACTATTACCGCAGCCACTATCCCTTCGAGGAGGGCCAGACGGTGGCGCTCGAGAAGCCGATCTCGTTTCAGCTGGATCCAGAGGGCCGCTACCGCATGCGTGGGATCATCGATCGTCTGACCCGGCAGAGCGACGGGACCTACGAGATCCACGACTACAAGACGAGTGGCTTCCTGCCGCCCCTCAGCCGGCTCGAGAAGGACCGCCAGCTCGCCCTGTATCAGATCGGGATCGAGCAGAGCTTTCCCGACAGCGAGCGCATCGAGCTGGTTTGGCACTACCTGGTCTTCAATAAGACCCTGCGCTTGCGCCGCACCCGGGAGCAGCTCGAGGACCTCGGCGCGCGCACGATCCAGCTGATCGACCAGATCGAGGCAAGCTCCAGCTACCCCGCCAATCCGGGGCCGCTCTGCCGCTGGTGCGATTACCGCGAGATCTGCCCCAGCGCCCTGCTGCCCGCTTCGGACGCTGGCAATGCATCGAGCGAGCGGACGCCGCCCCCTGAGCCGACCGGCTCCCTCCACGCCGTCCCGGCTACCCCCTCCCAGGCAACGACGCCGCGCCCGCCCGCCGAGGACGCAGTCCAGCTCTCGCTGCTCTAGTGCCCTGTTCCTGAAGTTCCGACGCGGTTCTGGCGTCCGAGGCGCCGCGCCCGCAAGGCGCGCGAACGAGGCGAATCCGTAGCTTCGGCGAGCGAGTGCAACGCCGCGAGCGTGGATGCAGCGGGCGTCGAGCATGCGAGCGAACTTCTGGCACAGGGCACTAGCCTGGATATCTCACCCGCTGGCCTACTGCGGCCGCCAATGGCCCACCAGCTCAGCCCGTGCTCAGCCCCGACGCCTCAGGCTGAACTTGGCTCCCACGCCTCCGATAGAGAGGAAATGCCCTCCTCTCCGCCCGGCGACGCTGACAGCCCCCGGCTCATCTGCCGCTGTCTCGGGGTGTCGAGCCTCCGCATCGCAGAGGCGATCCGCGCCCAGGGTCTGACCCAGGTCGCCGAGATCCAGCAGGCGCTCCAGGCCGGAACCGGGTGCTACACCTGCCACCCCGAGATCGAGGAGCTGCTGGCGGAGGCACGCGGCGAGCCCATCTCGGCGCAGCTGCGCAGCCAGAATCGGGCGCTCTGCCAGAGTGAGACCCAGCGCCAGATCGAGGGCGCGCTCTACGGGGGAATCGTGCCCAAGCTGCCAGCGGGCAGCCGCGTGGAGATCATCTGGGTGGAGGGGCTGCAGCTGGAGCTCCAGGTCACGCCCGAGCTCGAGGCGGAGCTGCGGGCGCTGATCACCGACAAGCTCAGGAAAGTCGTCTGCCCCGACCTCGAGGTCGTCTTCCGCCGCAGCCCCAGTCGTTAGAATAGGCGGCTCCACGCTACCGCAAAGGGGAGCCAATGCGAGTCGAACGAATCCCGACGCTGGGCGACAACTACACCTACCTCATCATCGACGAGGCCACAAACGAGGCCGCCGCGGTAGACGCGCCGGAAGCCGGGCCCGTGGTTGCACGCGTGGACGCGCTGGGGGTGAATCTGACCAAGGTGCTCTCCACGCACCATCACTGGGACCACAGCGCCGCCAACCCGGAGCTCGCGCAACGCTACCAGGCTCCCGTCTTCGGTCACGCCTCCGACGCAGAGCGTATCCCCGGCTTCACCAACGGGCTCGAGGAGGGTGATCGGATCAAAGTGGGCCAGCTCGAGGCCGAGGTGATCTTCATTCCAGCCCACACCCGCGGTCATATCGCCTACGTCTTCCCGGACGCGGTGTTCTGCGGCGACACGCTCTTCGCCGCAGGCTGCGGCCGGCTCTTCGAGGGCAATCCGAAGATGATGCACGAGGCGCTCAATCTGAAGCTCGGCCGTCTACCGGACGAGACCCGGGTCTATTGCGGCCACGAGTACACCGAGAGCAACCTGCGCTTCGCGCTCAGTGTCGAGCCGAACAACGCCGCCACCCAGAAGAAGATGGAGTGGGTGCGCGCCCGGCGAGCCAAGGTGGCTTCCGACTGGCACGACGCCACCGAGGCGGAGTTCTCGATCCCCTCCACGATCGGGGAGGAGAAGGCCACGAACCCCTTCATGCGCCTGGACTCTCCCGAGATCATCGAGAGCGTGCGCAAGGCCCACCCCGCCAGCGACCCCGACCCGGTCACCATCCTCGGCCACATCCGCGCGATGAAGGACAGCTTCTAGACTGGGAAATTCAGACTAGGGTTTCAGCGGCTCATCGACATCGATCCAGAGATCGTCGCCCTCGATGCGCACCGGGTAGCGCACCAGCGGCGTCTCCTCGACCTCGCCCGGTGCCAGGCCCGTCTGTACGTCGAACACCCAGCCATGGCCCGGACACATGATGGTCGAGTCCTCGAGCTCGCCGTCGCACAGGGGGTAGCCGGCGTGCGGGCAGACGTTGTCCATGGCGCAGTAGCCCTCGCCCACCCGATACAGGCCAATCTCCAGCTCGCCCACCCGCACGCGCAGACCACGGCTCTCGGGAATTTCAGTCACCGCTGCCACGCGCTTGAATGCCACGAACGTCTCCTGCGTCCCAATCTGCAGCATGCAGAAGCTGCTGCAGCGCCAAGGAGTTGACAAGCTCCGTCACCCGACCGACGCCACGCGTCCACAGGCGCCGCCTTGCGCAAAGCCCGCCATTACGGAGTTCCGGAGCGGTCACGAGGAGTTAGATACCCGGCCTGCAACGGTCCGAGCTTGGCACGCGTGATGCTAGACCAGTTAGCAACAGTTGAGACGCTGTCGAAGGGAGTTCGTTTCGTGGAACAGGCCGTTCGTACGCTCGAAAAGCTAAAAGCCACGTCCCAGAAAGCGCGGGTGACGACGCTGCTCGATCTCGTAGCGGCGGTGGCGGAGTCCGCGAAGACCGAGGCGGAGGTGGTCGCCACTGTCACCCACCTCATTAACTCGGGCCAGATCAAGCTGATCGGGAACTTCCTGGGAGCGGACGTTCGAGTCAGCTGACGCTACCCTCCCCCGTTCTTTTCGGGGGGACGCAACCAGATGTCCAAACCAAAGCAAGGGCTCCTCTTTGCCGCAAACTCCCGCTCGGCGGCCGCGCCGCGAGGGACCAAGGGCAAGCCCTTGAAACGCGCCGCGCGCGTTCGCAAGAGCGCCCCTCCGCGCGGGGGCAAGAAGAGGGAGCCTTCGCCGGTCTCGGCCGAGACCATGGCACACAGCCAGCGCGATATCTCGGTGTCCGAGTTCTTCGCCAAGAACCGGCACCTGCTCGGCTTCGACAATCCCAGCAAGGCGCTGCTCACCACGATCAAGGAGCTGGTCGACAACTCGCTCGACGCGACGGACGAGGCCCGCATTCTGGCCGACGTGGAGATCCGGGTCGACCAGCTCGCCGAGGATCGCTTCCGTGTGACCTGTATCGACAACGGCCCCGGCATCGTTGCCAAGAACGTGCCGCTGGTTTTCGGGAAGCTGCTCTTCGGCTCTAAATTCCACCGGCTCAAGATGAGCCGCGGCCAGCAGGGAATCGGCGTGAGCGCGGCCGGTATGTACGGGCTGCTCACCACGGGCCACCCGGTGCGGGTGATTTCCCGGATCTCCCCGAAAAAGCCGGCCAACCTGTTCGAGATCGCGATCGACACCCAGAAGAACCAGCCGGCTATCAAACATCAAGACAGCGTGGAGTGGGACCGGGAGCGCGGGACCAGCGTGGAGATCGAGCTGGAGGCCCAATACCGCAAGGGGCAGCACTCGGTGGACAACTACATCCGCCAGATCTCCCTCGCCAACCCACATGCGACATTGCGCTACTTCCCCCCGCATCGCGATCGTGACGAAGACGTTATCGTCTACGAGCGGGTGACCGACGAGCTGCCGCCCGAGACGGCGGAGATCAAGCCGCATCCCTACGGCGTGGAGCTCGGGGTGCTGATGCAATGGCTGCGGGAGTCGAAGTCGCGCAACCTGCCCGGCTTCCTGGCCTCGGAGTTTAGCCGCGTCTCCAGCCGCCTGGCGCAGG
>SMUY01353953.1_pt1 | contig 26422 bp, 23 predicted proteins | sample 2456441 | NCBI WGS metagenome assembly SMUY01 (sample SAMN11095931, study PRJNA526329) | marine sediment metagenome | biome: Marine sediment; feature: Surficial sediment; material: Deep marine sediment; isolation source: Hadal surficial sediment | place: Pacific Ocean | collected 2014-11 | depth...
CGATCTTCTCCGACGGGGTGTGTGACTGGTCGAAACCTGGCGTGGGGCAGGTGCCGAACACTCGCACCTGGCTGTCGTACGGGCCGTCACCGGTGAATCGATACGAGTAGGACGGGGGAGAGACAGGAGGCAGGAGACAGTCCTCCGACAAGAGCGCTCTGAGCTCTGCTCAGGATGAGCGGGGCAGAAGGTCACAGGAAGGGAGTGCCTACTGCAGCCCGGTCGGCTTTCTTCTGTGGCGCAGGCCTTCAGGCCTGCGAGGCGCGGCGAAAGCCGTGCCCGACGGAGACAGGGCATTCAGAGCGCCCAAAGCCCGAAGCCAAGGAGGCTTAGCCGGACTGTGCTTGACCGACGTACTCTTTCTCGGTGACCGGCGCATACCAACTGGTCGTCGCGTCGATGTTGATCGCGACGTGCGTCATCGGGCCGCCCGGCGCGGCGCCATGCCAGTGACGTTCGCCCGGCTCGATGGAGATCAGGTCCCCGACCGCGGCCTCACGCACCGGCTCCCCGTCCTTTTGGAAACGGCACGTTCCGTCGACGATCTGGAGCAACTGCGGGCCGGTGTGGCTGTGCCAGTTGGTCCGGGCGCCCGCCTCGAACGCCACGCGGTAGACGTTGGTCTGCGGATGCGCGGCGGCGTCGCTCATCCGGGTCAACCGGGCACGGCCCACGAACGTGTTCGGGTCGGACGGCTCGCTGTCGAGTGTGGCGAGGGTGAAGATCTTCATCCTATCCCGTCTCGGACGGCGTCCGGCCATAGCGCGCAATGACGTAGACCGCCAGCCCCAGGATCAACGCCACGATGATCGTCCCGGCATTCAAGATGCCCTTGTCGGCGTAGAACACGATGGCGTAGCCGATCGCGCCCGGCAACAACGCGTAATAGACGAACGGGGCGAGGGTCAGCCGGATCACGGCGCCTTCGCGGCCGAGGAGCCCCACGACCGCCGAGGCCGCGACGACGTTGTGGACGCAGATCATGTTGCCGGCAGCCCCGCCCACCGCTTGCAGCGCGACGATCCAGCTCGGGTCGACCCCGATACGCTCGCCCATGCCGAACTGGAACTCCGAGAACATCATGTTGCTGACGGTGTTGCTGCCCGCCACCGCCGCACCGATGCCGCCGATGAACGTCGCGAAGATCGGCCAAGCCGAGCCCGTCAGCGCCGCCACACCGTCCGCCAGGGCGATCGGCATCCGCTCGTAGCCGGCGGCACCGCCACCGGTGTTGAGGAAGACCTGTACCATCGGGACCGTGAAGACGAGCGCCATCGACGCGGCCATCGTGACACGCAGGGAGGTCGACCACGACTCCATGTAGGCCCGTCCGGGAATCTGGTGCATCGCCCAGGCGGCGAGCGATGCCACGATGAAGATCGTGCCGGGCAGGAAGAGCGGCTGGACACTGGCCGAGATGTCGGTGTCGAAGATGTTGGACCAGCTGAGCGTCCAGGTCTGCAGCCACCTGCCGAACGGCAGGAAGCGCAGCCGCGTGACGAGCAACAGCACGGCAACCAGCGCATAGGGCGACCACGCCATGACCATCCCCATGCCGCCGCTGTGATGGGTCACGTCCTTCGGATGCACGCTGCCGGTCCAGTCGGGCAGCCAGTTGTCCTTCGTGTCGAAATCCCAGATCTTGTCCGATGGGGGCATCAGAAAACCGGCCCGGGCTGCCACCACGACGATGGCGAGACCGGTGAGGCCGCCGAGGAAGGCCGGAAACTCCGGTCCCAGGAAGCGCGCGGCGAGGTAATACGGAACGGTCATTGCGAACGCCCCGAAGAGTGCGAATTTCCAGAGCTGGAGACCCTCGACGAACGACCGATTCTTACCGAAAAAGCGGGTCATGAAAGAGACGAGAATCAGCGGCACGAACGTGCCAGCGATCGCGTGCAGCGTGGCGACACGGAGACCGATGAAGGCCAGGTAGTCGTTCCAGTCGGCATAGCCGATTCCCGCGGCATACACCGCGATGGCCGGGTCGGCGGAGAGACCGGTGTTGACGCCCACCAGGATGGGCGTCCCGGCCGCACCGAACGAGACCGGGGTGCTCTGGATGATCATGCCGGCCATGACCGCCGCCATGCCGGGGAACCCGAGCCCCACGAGGAGCGGCACGGCGACCGCCGCCGGCGTGCCGAACCCGGCCGAGCCCTCGATGAAGGACCCGAACAGCCAGGCCACGATGATCACCTGCACCCGACGGTCGGGCGTGATGCTCGTGAAACCCTGCCGGATCGTTTTGATTGCGCCGCTCTCCTGCAGCGTGTTCAACAACAAGATGGCGCCGAAGATGATGAAGAGGAGCGTCGACGCCACGATGAGCCCGTTGATCGTGGCGGCCACGACCTGGACCACGGGCACCTGCCAGACCGTCAACGCCAGGACGGCGGCGACAACAAAGCTCAGCGGCATGGCCCGGCTGGCGGGCCAACGCAGCACGACCAAAAAGACCGCGACCGTCGCGATCGGCAGCAGGGATAGTACGGCCAACGTCATCGTGCCCATCGGTGTTCTCCCTTCAAAAGCTCTGCAGCGCGTCGGCTTCGTCGTCGAACACGTCGAACACCTGCACCAGCTTGGCGACCTCGAACAGCTCCCGCATCCGGTCGGTGAGCGTGAGGAGCTTGAGCGTGCCCTTGTGGTTCCGCACGGTGATGAACACGCTGATCAGCTCGCCGATCCCGGTGCTGTCCATGTAGGGCACGTCCGCCAGGTTCAGCAGAAACTGGGTATGCCCTTGTTTGAGGAGCGGACCCAACGTTGCCCGGATCTCGCCATACCCGTCGTCCCGGGTCAAGCGACCGTTGAGATCGAGGATGGTGACCCCTCCGGCGGTTCGTTGCGTGATACGCATCTGCGCGTCCTCGTGAGCCGGGGCTGGGTGGCAACAGTGTTGCCGGCGGCGCCATTGTAGCGCAGGCGGTCGCTGTGCCGTGCGTCGAGCGTCCGCCACGGCGCCGGCGTGGGCTCCCGGTCGGTCGTGCCGACGTGAGGGCGTCTCCCGGTTGATCGCAGATGGCGCGTGTCGGGGAACCACGTGTAAGGCTGTGCGGGAGCGGGGTGGCGCTCCCGCCGTCGCGGCGTAAGAATAGAAGCGCCTGACGCCGGACCGCCGCGGGGGCGGTGTGGTGAGGACATCTGATGCGAGTAGGGGTACCCACCGAGGTCACGCCGGACGAGAACCGGGTGGCGATCACGCCCTCCGGGGTGGCGGCGTTCCGTGCGCACGGGCACGACGTCATCGTGCAGGCCGGCGCCGGCCAGGGCAGCGCCATTCCGGACGCCGCCTACATGCGGGTGGGCGCCACGAATGTGGAAACCGCCGGCGAGGTCTGGGAACGGGCCGACCTCATCCTGAAGGTGAAGGAGCCGCTGGGACCCGAGCTCGAGCTGATGCGGCCGGGGCAGGTGCTCTTCACCTATCTGCACCTGGCGGCGTCGAAGGTGCTGACCGAGCAGTTGCTCGACCGTCGGATCGTCGGCATCGCCTACGAGACCGTGCAGCTCGAGGACGGCACGTTGCCGTTGCTGGTCCCGATGTCCGAGGTGGCCGGGCGGCTGTCGATCCAGGCGGGCGCCACGTCGCTCGAGATGATCTCGGGCGGCAAGGGGCTCCTGTTGCCTGGCGTGTCCGGCGTGCGGCGGGGTCGGGTGACGATTATCGGCGCCGGCATCGTCGGGCTGAATGCCTGTGTCGTCGGGGTCGGCTTCGGGGCGGACGTGACGATCATCGACATCAATCCGCTGCGGCTGGCCTACGTGCGCGATGTCGTGCAGGGGCACGTGACGACGCTGATGTCCAATGCGGCGAACATCGAGAGCGCCGTGAGGGCGGCGGATCTCGTGATCTGCGCGGTGCTGATTCCAGGCGCGAAGACGCCGCGTTTGGTCACCCGGCAGCATCTGCGGCAGATGGAGGACGGTTCGGCGCTCGTCGACGTGGCAGTCGACCAGGGCGGGTGCGCCGAGACGAGCCGGCCCACCACCCATCGCGATCCGCGGTACGTCGAGCATGGCGTCGTACATTACTGTGTGTCGAACATGCCGGGTGCGGTGCCGCACACGTCGACCTACGCGCTGACCAACGCGACGATGGCCTACGCCCTCGAGATCGCCGACCGCGGCTGGCAGACCGCCACACAGAATCCGGCGCTCTCGGCCGGGGTGAATCTCGTCGAGGGGCGGGTCACCCATGCCGCTGTGGCGGCGGCGCATGGCCTGGAGCACACGCCGCTCAGTTGAAGGCAACGGGGGAGGGGACTCGAGGATGGCGAGCTACGTGAAGGCGGGGAACGATGGCGACGTGGCGCCGGGCACGGTGAAGTGCATCAGGATCGGTGATCGGAAGATTGCGCTGTTCAACGAGAACGGCACGCTGGTGGCGTTCGACGACGCTTGCACGCATGTGGGCGGCCCGCTGTCGGAAGGGCTGTGCGAGAACGGCATCGTCACCTGCCCGTGGCACAGCGCGCAGTTCCGGATCGCGGACGGGACGGCGCTGACCCCGCCCGCCGGCGGGAACCTGCACCGCTACCCGGTGCGTGTGGAAGCGGGCGCGATCGAGATCGAAATCGGCGACTGAGGGTCCGCGCAAGAATACGTTCCCATGTTGGGGCGTCGTACTCATGCCGCGCTCGGCCAGTGCCAGGCGCGAGGAGGGAGCATACGGGCAGTATTCGACCAACGAGCAACGCCGCCAGGCGGGATGGATCGGCGGCCGAAAAAGGGAAGTTATTCTTGCGCGGGCCCCAAGCCGGTGTCGGCGCCGCGACTACTTCGACAGGTAGTTGCGGCTGTACCCGGTCCGGCCGTTGGTCATCGTCCAGCTGCGTCCATCCGGCTGCACCGTGGCCTTGATCCAGTATCCGAGACAGTCGTCCTCCTCGGTGAGATTGGCGATCAGCCGCGGGTCGGTGTTGCTGGCGGCCTCGGCACCGAGCGGCCGGTGCAGCTGCCAGACGTCCTGGAGGCCCGGTGCGTCCCGCACGACCGCATACGACGCGGGGCTGCCCCCTTTGCGCGGGCCGTTGTTGGTGACCGCCACGGTCGGCTGGAGCGCCCAGGTCAGCTCTGGTCGCGCCGCGCCCCCCCCGCCATGGTGCGGCACCTGATACAGATCGACGACACCCAGGCGGTTCTCCGGGCACGCGAGGTCGTACTCGTGGTTGGGTGTGAGGTCGCCCAGGTTCAGAAACTGGAAGCCGCCGAGCGACAGCAGATAGCCGAGGCTTCTGCTGTTCTCGCCCTGGTCGACCGGACCGGCGACCGCGGTCGCACAGAGTCGGTTCGGGGGCCGCGGCTCCAGCGTCTCGATGAACGCGCCGTGTGATGCCACAAACGAAAACTCGATCCGCCGGAGCGGCAACTTGTCGCCCGCTGTGACCGTCCGCCGTCGGCCTTCCGCTAACGCGAGATAGTCCTCCCAGATCGCTCGACCTTGTTCGCGGTCGCGTTCCACACTGTCGCCGTGGTCGACGATCTGGCCGATCGGCACCCGTTCCGCCAGTGCCGCGAGCCCGCCAACATGGTCCTGATGGAAGTGCGAGATGAGCAGGTAGTCGATCTCGGTGATGCCGGCATCGCGCATGGCCGCCTGGATGCGCCGGGCGTCTCGCGCGTCCGCCCTGGGCCACCCGGTGTCCATCAGCACCGCGTCGCGCTCGGGGGTGACGACCAGGGTCGCTGCGCCGCCCTCCACGTCAATCCAGTAGATGTCGAGGGTCGCCGGGGCCGGCGCCTGCGTGTGCACCCCGACCGGTCCGGTCAGCAGCGCCATGGCGACGAGGGTCATGGCCCGGCACGCGCCAGCGCGGGTGTACCGCGTGGTCGGCAGATGATTCATCATGCTCTCCTCAGCGTGAGTATGGGTCATGATACGCGAGAGCTCCTCCCGGCCGCGTTGGTATCCGACCTTCTGACTCGGGACACCAGATGCCCACACCTCTCGGTCATGCGCTGGGCGGCATCGCCGCCGGAGCCCTGGTGGCGGGCCGGAGCGCGTCGAACGTCTCGATCGGACAATGGCGGGTCCCGATGCCTGCGGTCTGCGGCCTGTTCGGCATGCTGGCGGACATCGACTTCTTCTTGGGCGGACATCGTGGAGTGACCCATACGGTCGCCGCGGCACTGGCGGCGGGTGGGCTGATGGCGGTCGTCGATCGGCGCCCCGCGGTGTGGCTCGCGGCGGCGGCGGCCTACAGTACGCACGTGCTGCTCGACTGGTTGGGGACCGACACGGTTGCGCCGATCGGCATCATGGCGTTCTGGCCGTTCGATCAGACCTTCTATCTGTCTCCCTATCACTGGTTCCCGCCGGTCTGTCGACAGTACTGGCTCACGGAGTGTTGGGTTGGACTGGCAGGCGCCATGTGGTGGGAACTGCTGCTGCTGGGTCCCCCCGCGCTGGTGGGGTTGCTGCTCGCCGGTCGCTCACGAACGGCCGACACAGGGCCTGACCGGTAGCCTCCGATCGGTCCCGGTGCGACGTTAGGACCTGCACCGCAGAGAGCCGGCGCCATGCCAACCGCTGATGCGTTGCCGAAGCCGGCGGTGCCCGCACCGGTGTTCGTCAGGTCGCGAGGCATGCCAACCCGGGGTGCCATCTCCGTCGTCGCGCAGGCCACCCCGTGACCGTCCTGACATCGCAGTGCTCTGCAACTCCTAGTAAACGCAGACGTTCACATTCCCTCCGCGCGCTCCCCTGTGGCTGGCGTCGTTCTTGCGACCAACCCGGGTGGCCCCGCTGGCACCGGTCGGCGTTCGTGCCCGACCTGCCGACGCGGCCGGCGGCGGGGCCGCCCGTGAGCGGTCGTCCGGCCCGGTGCGGGTCGGCGACCATGCCTGTCATTCGGAAAAGGAGGAAAGAGGATGCGACGACTCATCTGGAGTGTGATGGTGGTACTGGCCCTCTGCGCGGGTCCGGCGTGGGTGGAGGCGGCCCAGGATGTGGCGGCGTCGGCCGGTCAGCCTGCGGCGGGCGAGCTGATCGATCTGAACCAGGCCGACGCCGCGCAGCTCGAAAGCCTGCCTGGCATCGGAGAGGTGACCGCCGCGCGGATCATCGAATATCGCCAGGAGAACGGCGGCTTCAAGAAGATTGAGGAGCTGATGAACGTGCGCGGCATCGGCGAGCGGAGCTTCCTGAGATTGCGGCCCCTGGTCACGGTCGGCACAACGCCGAAGCCGGATGCCCGCGACTAACACTCGAGGTCGGCGCGCCCTGGAGGCGTTCCTCTGGGGCGCGCCGGACGCCTGGCCCGACCCGAGGATTCCGCCGTGGTCCGGCGGCCACCGGCGGCGTTTCGGTGGGGGCGGTGTGTCCTTACTGGAGTTGGTCCTCGTGCTGGCGCTGCTGGTTCTCACGGCGGCCATCGCGCTGCCGTCGATCTTGGGGGGACTGGACAACGCTCGTGCGGCGGCGGCGGCGCGTCACATCGCGGGGCTGGTACGCTTGACCAGAGTCCAGGCCGCGACGCGATCGACCCGCGTTGGACTCCGGTTCGAACAGGCAGGCGCCACGTACCACTATGCGGTGTATGTCGACGGAAACGGCAACGGGTTGCGCAGCCGCGATATTCGCAGCGGCATCGACACGCCGATCACCCCGGTGGAGCGGATCGGCGATCGCTTCCCAGGGGTCACGTTCGGCGTGGCGGCAGGGGTGACCCGGATATCGGATGGTGGCCCGCTGATGGGAGATGCCGACCCGGTCCGGCTGGGTTCTGCGGACACGCTCACCTTCAGCCCGCTTGGCACCGCCACCAGCGGCACGATCTTCTTGCGCAGCCGGAAAGGACGGCAGTACGCGGTGCGGGTGCTCGGAGCCACCGGACGCACCAGAGTACTGGAGTTTCGACACGAGACCGGATCGTGGACGGCACGCTAGGGCAGGGTCGAACACCGGATCGCCGTCGCGCCATTCGCAGGATACCGACGGAGCTGTCCTGGCTCCGGGGACTGCGGTTGCGCCCTGGTCTCGACGTCGTGCTGGTGAACCTGTCGACCGGCGGGGCGCTGGTCGAGACGTCGACCCAGCTGCGCCCCGGCGCCCGCACCGTCTTGCGGCTGACCGGCGCTACCGGCAGCTGGACGGTCTCGGGGTCGGTGTTGCGCTCCTGGGTGGCGGCGATCGACCCCGAGCACGGAGTGGTGTACCGGGGCGCGCTGGTCTTCGACCAGGCACTCGACCTTCAAGCAGGCCATGATGACAGTCCCGCATCGCACCCACACCGGTCGTGATGGATGCCGCGCTCGGCCAGGCCAGGCGCGCCGAGACAATCCCCGGTAGTGGGTTCCCCCGCTGAACGAGCAGCCCAGCGTCGGCCGTGCCGGATGCCGCGTCCTTCGCAGGCTCCGCCCGTCCCGCGTGCGTCGAGGGGCGCCGGTTGCATGGAGATGGACGTGCACCACGGGCAGCTGGCAAGCAGTGTCCGGGCAACAACTACCCACGGCGAGCGATGAGCGATCGCAGTCGACACCCGACGCATGCAACTGGGGGGTTCTTTGGGTCAGCAGCCGGTGGCATCCCGTTTGATACACAGCACGAGGAGATCCCCTATGGTGCGCACGACCGAATCTGCGATGGCTACCCACTCCTCCTCGTCGACATCGACACCCCAGCCGCGTGGTCGGCGCCATGAACGCCGACAGCGGTTCTCGGTCTTTCTTGCGGCCCTGGCAACCCAGCGGACCAGCGGAGCGAGAACGGCTGGACTCGACGACACCCTCGACGCCGCGCTACGCGCCCTCGTGCCGATCCGCTCGGCCCGGCTGACCATCCGACCAGTTGGCGCCATACCCGACCCGGATGACCGCGCCCCCGGCGTATTGCGGTTTCCGGTGCCAACGCCAGCGCGACCCGGGTTACATCTCGAGGTGGACCTCGACCCGTCGTCCGGGTTGGACGGCTGGGACCGGCAGTCGTTGCGTGACGCCGCCCGCGTCTTCGGGCTGATGCTGGATCCGCGCTTGGAGGCGACCGCCGAAAGCGACGGCCGCCTCGGCGATGGCGCGGCGCCGCTCATCGGGTCGAGCGCCTGCATGCAACACCTGCGAGCGCAGATCGAGCGGGTGGCGGCCACCGATTTCACCGTGTTGATCGAGGGGGAAACCGGGTCGGGCAAGGAACTGGTGGCGCGACAGGTGCACGACCTGAGCGGTCGCTGTCGGGGGCCGTTCGTGGCGGTCAACTGCGCGGCGCTGGTCGAGACGTTGCTCGAGGCGGAGCTGTTCGGCATCGAAGACCGCGTCGCCACCGGCGTGCGGGCTCGGCGCGGCAAGTTCGAGGCAGCCGACCGGGGCACGTTGTTCCTGGACGAGGTCGCCGATCTCTCGAGGTTGGCGCAGGCCAAGTTGCTCAGAGCCGTGCAGGAGCTTGCCATCGAACGGGTCGGTGGACAGGAGCCCCGGCGGGTCGACATCCGCGTGGTGGTAGCGACGAACAAATGCCTCCGGGGTTTGGTGAGCGACGGCCGGTTCCGTGCCGACCTGTACTACCGTCTCGCCGGTGTGGAACTGGAGGTGCCGTCGCTGCGACGCCATCGCGAAGACATCCTGGAGCTGGCCGAGTATTTCCTGGCGCGTCACCGGGGGCTGCGTCAGCTGACGCTGTCGGAGAGCGCCGCTGAGGCGCTGTTGACCTACGACTGGCCCGGGAATGTGCGCGAGCTGCAACGTGTGATCGAACGGGCGTTGGCGCTCACGACTGGAGACGTGCTCGGACTCACGGATCTGCCGCCGGAGCTCATACACGACTACACAGAAGTCTTGTCTCCGTCGGTCGCTCGCGCCGAGTCGATGCGTGCCTGGGGTAGCCGCTACGCGCGGCTCGTGCTCGAACGCTGTGACCGGAACAAGCGGCGGACCTGCGACGTGCTCGGCATCAGTTATCACACCCTGCAGTCGTATCTGCGCTATTCGGCGACCCCCACCGCCACCCAGACACTCCAATCGAGCCGCGAGTCGCCGGCTCCGCCGGTCAACCGCTCAGGGTGATGGCCAGCCCGATGACCCCGCCGTCTTGACCCTCCGCTGGTCCCATAGTACGTTTACTCGGGTTTCTGACGCCTTCGAGACCGCCGGACGGTCACGCCCCCACGCCGGACATCGCACGACGAACCGGCGATCTCTTGTTCGGGCCGCGGGACGCGGCCGACACCACTGTTCATGACCGACGCGCCAGTCGCCGCTCCGCTCAAGACGCCGCTGCATGGTCGGCACCTCGCCCTCGGCGCGAAGATGGTGACGTTTGGCGGATGGGAGATGCCGCTGCAGTATGCCGGTATCACCGAGGAACATCTGGCAGTGCGTCGGGCGGCGGGTCTGTTCGACGTGAGCCACATGGGGGAGATCGAGGTGGCCGGGACGGACGCCCTCGCCGCGGTGCAGCGGATCTCCACCAACGACGCGGCCCGTCTCGACATCGGTCAGGCCCAATATTCGGCGCTGGCGACGCCGGAGGGCACCTTCGTCGACGACATGCTCGTCTATCGGTTGGCGGATGAGCACTTCATGCTGGTAGTCAACGCAGCGACCATCGCGAAGGACTTCGCCTGGATTCGGGACGGCATCCAAGGGGTGGGCGACGCGGTCGCGGTGAACACGAGTAGCCGCTACGCGCTGATCGCGGTGCAGGGGCCACGCGCGCTCGAGATCGTGCAGACGCTGACCGATGTAGATCTGGCGTCAATCGGCTACTACCGGTTCGCCACCGGGGAGGTGGCGAACGTCCGGTCGACGATCTCGCGCACCGGCTACACCGGCGAGGACGGCTTCGAGATTTTCGTCGCCCCGCAGGTGGCCGAGCGGCTCTGGGTGGCGCTGCTGTCGGCGGGTGCGCCCGCGGGGTTGCGCCCGGCCGGGCTCGGGGCCCGTGACACGCTCAGGCTCGAGGCGGCCATGCGGCTCAGCGGGCAGGACATCGACGAGACGACGAGCGTCCTGGAGGCGGGGCTCGGGTGGATCGTGGGTTGGGAGAAACCCGAGTTCGTCGGCCGGGAGGCGCTCGTTCGCCAGCGCGTCGCCGGCGTGACGCGGAAGCTAGTCGGGTTCGAGATGATCGAGCGGGGTATCGCGCGTCATGGCTATCCGGTGTACGTCGGGGAGGAGCGCGTGGGGGTGGTGACCAGCGGCACCCGGACACCGTTCCTCGAGAAGGCGATCGGTCTGACCTATCTGCCCATTGCCGCGAGCGCGCCGGGGTCCGAGTGCGCCATCGAGATTCGTGGCCGGCGGGTGCGGGCCCGCGTCGTGCCGTTGCCGTTCTACACGCGTGCGAGAGGATAACCCAGGATGTATCCCAGCGACAGGCACTACACCAAGGAACACGAGTGGATCTCCGTGTCCGGGACGACCGCGCGGGTCGGCATCACCGACTACGCGCAGCAACAACTCGGCGACGTCGTCTTCGTCGAGCTGCCGGACATGGGGCAGACCTTTGACCAGGGCGCGCAATTCGGGTCGATCGAGTCGGTCAAGGCGGTGTCGGATCTGTATTGTCCGATGGCGGGCACGGTGGTCGAGGTCAACACCACGCTGGTGGATCGACCCGAAACCGTGAACGCCGACCCGCACGGCGTCTGGATTATCGCGATCGAGCTGACGCACCCGGATCAGACCGCCGGGCTGATCGACGCCGGGGCCTACGCCGAGTTGGTGTCGTAGTGCCGGTGTCGCGCGTTGATCGGTTCGCCGATCGGCACATCGGACCGCGGACTGACGACATTGAGGCGATGGTGGCCGCGGTCGGCGCGATGTCACTCGATGCGCTCATCGACGAGGTGGTGCCGTCGGACATTCGGCTCGACACGCCGCTCGACGTACCCGGTCCGGAGACCGAAGCCGAGTTTCTCGCCCGGATGCGCCGGGTTGGGCAGCGGAATCGGCCGGGGCGCGCCCTGATCGGCCTGGGCTACTACGGCTGCATCACGCCGAGCGTGATCCTGCGGAACGTCTTCGAGAATCCCGGGTGGTACACGCCCTACACGCCCTACCAGGCGGAAGTGGCGCAAGGTCGACTCGAGGCGTTGCTCAACTTCCAGACGACGGTCGTCGATCTGACCGGCATGGCGATCGCCAACGCGTCGCTGCTCGACGAGGCGACCGCAGCGGCCGAGGCGATGGCGATGATGCATCGCCTCCAGGCGCGCACGGCGCACGGCGCCAACCGGCTGCTGGTCGCCCGCGGCTGTTTCCCCCAGACGATCGCCGTCGTGACAGGACGCGCGGCGCCGCTCGGCATCGAGATCGAGGTGGGGGACCTGGCGGCGATGACGGTGGACGACCGGGTCTTCGGAGTGTTGCTCCAGTACCCGGCGGAGGACGGCGCGGTCATACCGATCGGCGAGCTGATCGACCGCGCCCACGCGGCCGGCGCGTTGGTGGCCGTGTGCAGCGACCTGCTCGCCCTGACGCTGCTGACGCCACCGGGCGAGCTCGGTGCCGACGTGGTGGTCGGCAACTCGCAACGCTTCGGGGTGCCAATGGGCTATGGCGGGCCGCACGCCGCCTTCTTCGCCACCCGGGAGGCGTTCATCCGACAGACGCCGGGGCGGATCATCGGGGTGTCGATCGACCGCCACGGCCATCCTGCCTACCGGATGTCGCTCCAGACCCGCGAGCAGCACATCCGGCGAGAGCGAGCCACCTCGAACATCTGCACGGCCCAGGCGCTGCTGGCCAACATGGCCGGGTTCTACGCCGTGTACCACGGGGCCGACGGGCTGCGTGGGATCGCACGACGCGTGCACGGCTTGACGCGGCGTCTGGCCGAGGGGTTACACGCGCTGGGTGTCCAGCCGGCGCACGCGCACTTCTTCGACACGCTCCGGTTGCGTCTGTCGCCGGCGGTGGTCGACCGGCTCCGGAAGGACGCGACCGCGGCCGGACTCCATTTCCGGTATGTGGACGATGCCGCGGTCGGCATCGCGCTGGACGAGACGACGACCGGCGCAGACGTCGCCGAGATCCTGTCGGTGTTCGCCGGGGCGATGGATCGCCCCGCCCCGGCGGTCGACACCGCTGCCCCCGAGGCGACCCCGGATTGGCCGGATGCGCTGATCCGGCGCTCGCCGTTCCTCACGCACCCGGTCTTCGATCGTCATCGGTCCGAGACGCAGATGATGCGGTATCTCAAGCGTCTGGAGCGGCAGGACATCGGACTCGACACGTCGATGATCCCGCTCGGATCCTGCACGATGAAGCTGACGGCCGCCTCCCAGATCCGTCCGGTGACCTGGCCCGAGTTCGCCGATCTGCACCCGTTCGCGTCAGTGGCGCTGGCCGAGGGCTATCAGGAGCTGTTCCGCGAGCTGGAGGCATCGTTGTGCGCGATTACGGGGCTCTCGGCCGTGTCGTTGCAGCCCAATTCCGGCGCGCAGGGTGAGTTCGCCGGACTCATGGTCATCCGGGCCCATCAGCGTGACCATGGGGAGGGCCGGCGTGACGTCGTCCTGATTCCTGCCTCGGCGCATGGGACGAACCCGGCCAGCGCGGCGATGGCGGGGACGCGTGTCGTGATCGTCGCCTGTGACGACCAGGGCAACGTCGACGTCGGCGACCTGCGCGCCAAGGCGGAGACGCATCGCGACGCGCTCTGCGCGTTGATGGTGACCTACCCGTCGACGCATGGGGTGTTCGAAGACGGCATGCACGAGATCTGCGACGTCGTGCACCTCCATGGGGGACAGGTGTACATGGATGGCGCCAACATGAACGCGCAGGTGGGAGTGACCAGTGCGGCGTCGATCGGGGCCGACGTCTGTCACATCAACTTGCACAAGACGTTCGCGATTCCGCACGGTGGCGGCGGTCCAGGCATGGGACCGATCGCCGTGGCGGCGCATCTGGCGCCGTATCTCCCGGGGCATCCGATCGTGCGCGTGGGTGGCGCAAGGGCGATCCCGGCCATCGCGGCGGCGCCATGGGGTAGCGCCAGCATCCTGCTCATCTCGCACGGCTACATGCGGATGCTCGGGGGTGACGGGATGCGTCTGGCGACCGAGGTGGCGATGCTCAGCGCCAACTACCTCAAGGCCCGGCTGGAGTCACACTACGACGTGCTGTATACCCGCGCCAACGGGCGGGTGGCGCATGAGCTCATTTTCGACCTGCGGGCGTTCAAGCCGCTTGGGATCACCGAGATCGATGTCGCGAAGCGTCTGATGGACTACGGGTTCCACGCGCCCACCGTGTCGTTCCCGGTCCCGGGTACGATGATGGTCGAGCCAACCGAGAGCGAGCCCCTGGACGAGCTGGACCGGTTCTGCGAGGCGCTGATTGCGATTCGCGGTGAGATTCAGGCGGTGATCGACGGCACCGCCGACCCGGCGGACAACGTGCTGAAGAACGCGCCCCACACCGCCGCCGAGGCGACCGCCGATACGTGGTCGCATCCGTACAGCCGCCAGCAGGCGGTCTACCCGAGACCGTTCGTGCGCGCGAACAAGTTTTGGCCGGCGGTCGGGCGGATCAACGACGCCCACGGCGACCGGCACCTGATCTGCAGCTGTCCGCCGGTCGAGGCCTACCAAGATTGATCGGCCGTCGAGGGCACGGACCCGTCCGCGCTCTGGCGTCAGACGCCAGGCTTCTGGCTTCGGCTTCAGGAACGGTGGGCTCGGCCGCGGTGGTGCAGCCCCACCCAGTGCGCCGTCAACTCGTCCCGGACGTTCGGGTGAGCGTGTCCGCGAGGGCACGGAAGCGGGTCAGCAGGCGTGATGCGATCGGTCCGGGTCGCCCTGCCCCGATCGGTCGGTCGCCGACCCGTACGACCGGGATCACCTCGCGGGTGGTGCTGGTGATGAACAGCTCGTCAACCCGCTCCAGATCGACCTCGCGGAGCACCGCTTCGTTGACCGCTACGCCGATGTCAGCACCCACCTCGAAGAGGAAGTTCCGCGTCACCCCTTCAAGCAGCCCGGCATCGAGGGGCGGCGTCAGGACGACACCGTCCCGTACGGCGAACAGGTTCGACTGCGAGCACTCGGCGAGCTCGCCGCGGTGGTTCAGGAGGATGGCTTCGTAGGCTCCCTGACGAATCGCCTCCTGCATCGCGAGGACGTTGTTCAGGAGGTTATTGGATTTGATGCTGGGGTCCACGCTACGGGGATGATTCCGCAGCACGCTCGCCACCACGACCGAGATCCCGTCCCGCAGCATCGTGTCCGGGATACCGCTGTGGGGACGCGCGATGATGACGACTGTGGGGCGGGCACAGGCGGCCGGGTCGTAGGTCAGCTCGCCGACGCCGCGCGTGATGAGTATCCGAAGGGTCACTTCGCCGCCGGGGTTGACACGGCGCATCGTGTCCCGCATCCGGGTCTCGAGGTCGACGTCGGTTGGCGGCACGTCGAGCGCGAGACGGTCGGCCGAGGCGCGGAGCCGGGCGAGATGCCGGTCCAGCAGGAACGGCTGTCGATTGTAGGTGCGCACCGTCTCATACACCCCGTCGCCGTAGAGAAACCCGTGGTCGAACACCGAGACGACCGCCTGGTCACCATCGGTGACGACGCCGTTTACGTTGACCGTTGCCTCCATACGTCCTGCGTCGTGTCCGGGCGCAACCTCCTGTGCTAGTGTCCCATACACGGGGAGATCTAGCCCCCGCGTCGCGGGGCGGTAAGCAAAGCGTCTGCTCGCGAGGCTGCGCCGCCTTCGCCCGTCGGTGTGTGGCGCAGCGTCGCTAGCAGTGCGTCACCACATTCCCATGCGTGTCCTGACCACCGCCCAGATGCGCGACGCCGACCGCCGCACGATCGACGAGGTCGGGATTCCGTCCGCCGTGTTGATGGAGAACGCCGGTCGTCAGGTGGTGGCTGCGATGGAGCGACATCTCCGGGCGCTGGGTGACCAGCGTGTGGCGGTCGTCTGCGGCAAGGGATCTAACGGTGGCGACGGGTTCGTGGTGGCGCGTCTGCTCGAGACCCGCGGCGTGCACACACAGGTGTATCTGTTGGCGTCATCGTCTGAGGTCGTGGGTGATGCGCGGGTCAACCTGTCGGCGCTGCGTGCCATCGGGGTGTCTGTGGTCGAGGTGGCGGAGCCGGACGCCTGGGCAGCGCACCTGCCGGAGATCGGCGCCTGCGATGTGGTCGTGGACGCGCTCTTCGGGACCGGGCTGACACGGCCACTCGCAGGGCACTGGCGGACCGTGGTCGGCGATCTCAACGCGACCGGAGTGCCGATCGTGTCGATCGATCTGCCGTCGGGTGCGTCCGCCGACACGTCGCGCCTGATCGGTGAGACGATCGACGCCACCCTGACCGTCACGCTCGGCGCGCCGAAGCTGCCGCTGCTGGTGCCACCAGCCGCGACCCAGGCCGGCGAGGTGGTGGTCGCCGACATCGGGATTCCGGATACGGTGGTCGCGGCCCTCGACGGGCCGCGTGTCGAGGTCCTCACGTATGAATGGGCGCGGGATCTGGTCGTGCCCAGGCCGGACGACATCCACAAGGGCGACTGCGGTCGCGTGCTGATCGTGGCCGGGTCGACCGGCAAGACGGGCGCGGCGCGGCTGGCGGCGCTCGGCGCGCTGCGTTCCGGGGCCGGACTGGTCACGGTGGCAACGCCGCATGTCTGTCAGCCGGTGGTCAGTACGCTGATGCCCGAGTACATGACCCTCGGGCTCGACGACACGGCGGACGGCATGGTGTCGGCCGAGGCGGTCGACACGGTGCTGTCCGAGCGGTGCGATGTGCTGGCGGTCGGACCCGGTCTTGGGCAGGGAGCGGGCGTCCGGGCGTTGGTCCGCGCGCTCGTGGAGCGGGCGACCGTGCCGCTGGTGCTCGACGCCGATGGCCTGAACGCGTTCGCGGACGACGCTGCCGGGCTGGTCGGTCGTGACGGCCGCGATCTGATCATCACGCCGCATCCGGGAGAGATGGCTCGACTGATCGGTGCCACGATCGACCACGTCCAGACCCACCGGGTCGAGGTGGCGCGCGAGCTGGCGACGACACACTCGCTCTACGTGGTGCTGAAGGGGGCGCGCACCATTGTGGCGACGCCAGCGGGCGCGGTGTTGATCAACGTGACCGGCAACCCGGGCATGGCGACCGGCGGGACGGGCGATGTCCTCGCCGGGGTGGTGGCCGCCTGGTTGGCTCAGTCGCTCGATGCCGAGGCCGCCTGTGGGCTGGGGGTGTTTCTGCACGGGCTGGCCGGGGACCTCTGTGCCGCCGAACAGAGCGAGGTGGGGCTGATCGCGAGCGATCTGGCGGACCACCTGGGTCCGGCGGTGCTCGCCCTGCATCACAGCGCAGAAGGTGACGAGTCGGTGACGTTCCGTCGGCAGAGCAGGGCCAGCCGGCGCGTCGCGGGACTGTGAGACATGTTGCCGAGCGACGCGGAGGTGCACGGCCACATCCCGATGACGCTCGACGTGTCGAGCCGAGCGTCGCTCGATCTGACAGCGGAGAAGCAGGCCACGTGGTCCAAGCGGTGACCGAACGCTACCTGACGCGCTCCGAGGAGGAGACGGCCCGGGTCGCCGCGACATTGGCGCGCCGGTTGCCCCCCGGCACCGTCGTGCTGCTCTACGGCGAGCTCGGCGCCGGGAAAACCGCATTCGTGCGCGGTTTCGTGGAGGGGGTCGGGATCGCCCCCGACGAGGTCAGCAGCCCCACGTTCACTGTCATCCAGGAGTATGGTGGCAATGGGCGCATGTATCACGTGGATCTGTATCGGTTGGGGCCAGATGAGGTGGAGGACCTGGGCCTGGAGGAGCTTCCGGACCATGGTGGGCTGGTCTGCATCGAATGGGCCGATCGGTTGCCGTGGCCGATCGCAGGGGCGGTGTCGGTTCGGATCACGGACCGGGGGGAGAACACGCGGGAGCTGGCCATTGAGGGTGCGACCGGCGCGGAGCCGATGTTCGGGGTGACGCGCCGCTAACGACGCTGCGCCTCGAACCGACGAGACAGCGCGCCCGTCGCCTCGCGAGGCGGCATCCGCTCGCACCCGGTCACTCGGCGCGATAGTTGGGGGCCTCTTTCGTGATCACGACGTCGTGCACGTGGCTCTCCCGCATGCCGGCCGGCGTGATGCGGACCATCCGTGCGTTCTGTTGCAGATCTGGGATCGTGCCGCACCCGCAGTAGCCCATCCCGGCGCGGAGCCCGCCGACCAGCTGGTGCATCATCGCGCCGATCGCCCCCTTGTGCGGGACGCGGCCCTCGATGCCCTCGGGCACCAGCTTCTCGCCCGCTTCGGTCGGGTCGGCCAGATCGAACTCCTCCTGAAAATACCGGTCTCGACTGCCGGCCCGCATCGCACCGATCGAACCCATACCGCGGTACTCCTTGAAGCTACGCCCCTGATACAAGATGAGCTCGCCGGGGCTCTCGTCCGTGCCGGCAAAGAGACTGCCGATCATCACGGTGTTCGCCCCGACCGCCAACGCCTTGGTGATGTCGCCCGAATAGCGCACGCCCCCGTCGGCGATGACCGGGATCCCGTGCCGGCTGGCGGCCTGTGCGCATTCGGCGATCGCCGAGATCATCGGCATGCCGATGCCGGCGATGACCCGCGTGGTGCAGATCGAGCCAGAGCCGATACCGACCTTTACCCCGTCGACGCCAAGTCCGATCAGGGCCTCTGTGCCTTCGGCGGTCGCGACATTACCGGCGACGAGATCGACGCTCGGACAGCGCTCACGAAGCCGCTGCACCATCGTCATGACCCCCTGTGAATGCCCATGGGCCGTATCGACGACGAGCATGTCGGCGCCGGCGGCGACCAGCGCCTCGGCCCGCTCCACGGTGTCAGCGGCGATCCCAACCGCGGCGCCAACTCGTAGCCGGCCCAGCTCATCCTTGGACGCGGTTGGGTACGTGATCATCTTCTGGATGTCCTTGACGGTGATGAGCCCCTTCAGCATGAAGTTCCCGTCGACGACCAGCAGCTTCTCGACGCGGTGGGTGTGCAGGATCGTCTGTGCCTCCTGCAGCGTCGTGCCGACCGGCACGGTGATCAGGTTGTCGCGGGTCATCACGTCGCCGATCGTCCGGTTGAGATTGCCTTCGAACCGGAGGTCGCGGTTCGTGAGAATGCCGACCAGCTTGCCCTCGGTGCCGCCGTCTTTGGTGATCGGGACACCTGAGATCCGATACTTTCGCATCAGCGCGAGCGCCTCGGAGATCCGGGCGGCGGGGGAGAGGGTGATCGGGTTGACGATCATCCCGCTCTCGGACCGCTTCACGCGATCGATCTGCGACGTCTGGTCCTCGATGGACTGATTCTTGTGCACCACCCCGATCCCGCCCAGCTGCGCCATCGCGATCGCGAGCCGCGACTCGGTGACGGTGTCCATCGCGGCGCTGAGGATCGGGGCGTTGATCGTGATGTTGCGGGTGAGTCGTGTCGAGACGTCCACATCGCTCGGCAGGATCTCTGAGTGACGCGGGACGAGCAGCACATCGTCGAACGTCAGCGCGACCACGATGTCGGTCGCGGTGAAGCGGGTGGCTGTCGTGTCGGTGTCCAGTTGCATCTCAGCCCCCATGGCATTTCTTGTATTTCTTCCCACTGCCGCACGGACACGGTTCGTTGCGTCCCACCTTCGGGCTGTCGCGTCGGATGGTGCGTACCGCCGCGTCGTCGCCGCCGGTGCGCGCCGGCGGCGGGCGCCGACCGGCGGCCGGCCCGCCCGCAAAAGCGGCAGCGCCGGCGCCAGGGTCGTTGAGGGTCACCGACGCGCGCCGGCGGAGGGCCGGGCGGGCGTCCGCCGCACCTGTCCCTTGCGGGACCGGTCGCAGCCGCCAGAGGTAGCGGACCATCTCGCTGTCGATCCGATCCTTCATCGACTGGAACAGCTCGAAGCTCTCGCGCTTGTATTCGACGAGCGGATCTTTCTGAGCATACCCACGCAGCCCGATACCTTCCTTCAGGTGGTCGAGGCTGTACAGGTGGTCCTTCCACTGCGTGTCGACGATCTGCAGCATGACGTCGCGCTCGACGCGGCGGAGAATCTCCGTCTCGATCGCCTGCTCCTTCTCCTCGTACCGGGTCTTGACCGTGGCCCACAAGGCGTCGTGCATCTCGTCCGGGTTCTGGTCGTGGAGGTCGATCGCATCGAGCGTGTCGGCGGGGAGACCGGCCAGCTCGCCGACCGCCTGCTTCAGCGCGTCGACGTTCCAGTCCTCCGGGTCAACCTCGCGTCCGCAGCTGGCCTCCACCGCCTGGTCGACGAGGTCTTCCGCCAGCGTCATCAGATATTGGCGACTATCGACGATTTCGTCGTCCGACACGTGGACCTGGCCGTCGAGCAGTTCGCGTCGCAGCGTGTAGATGTTTTCCCGCTGCTTGTTCATGACATCGTCGTACTCGAGCAGGTGCTTGCGCATCGAAAAGTTCTGCGCCTCGACCTGTTTCTGTGCCCGCTCGATCGCACGCGTGACCATGCCATGCTCGATCGGCACCCCCTCCTCCATGCCCAGCCGCTCCATCAGACCAGAGATGCGCTCGGACCCGAAGATGCGCATCAAGTCGTCCTCGAGGGAGAGATAGAACCGTGATGACCCCGGGTCGCCCTGACGTCCCGAGCGGCCCCGGAGCTGGTTGTCGATGCGCCGGGACTCATGCCGCTCGGTGCCGATGATATGGAGCCCGCCCGCCTCGACGACCTGGTGGTGCTCGGCCGTGGTTTGTGCAACGAACCGCGTGTAGATCCGATCCCAGCCGGAACGGGGTACCCGGTAGAAGTGCTCCAGGTGGAAGAAGTAGACGAACTCCGAGTCGTCGACGAACTTCGCCTCCTCCTGCGGCAGTCGCTCGGCCACCTCCTCGGCGAGTGCCTGCTGCCGCGACATGTACTCGGGGTTGCCCCCGAGCAAGATGTCGGTGCCGCGGCCCGCCATGTTGGTCGCGATGGTCACCGTTTCAAACCGGCCCGCCTGCGCGACGATCTCCGCCTCCTGCGCGTGATACTTTGCGTTCAGCACGACGTGCTTCACGCCGCGGCGCTTGAGCAGGCCAGATAACCGCTCGGATTTCTCGATGGAAATGGTGCCGGCAAGGACGGGCCGGCCGGCCTCCTGCTTCTCGATGATGTCGTCGACGATCGCGTTGTATTTCTCGCGCTCGGTGCGGTAGATGGCGTCCGGCTCTTCGAGCCGGCGCAGCTCGCGGTTGGTCGGGATGACCATCACGTCGAGCTTGTAGATCTTGTTGAACTCGGGCGCCTCCGTGTCAGCGGTGCCGGTCATGCCGCACAGCTTGTCGTACTTCCGGAAGTAGTTCTGGAATGTGACGGTCGCGAGCGTCTGGTTCTCCCGCTCGATCTTGACCTTCTCCTTCGCCTCCACCGCCTGGTGCAGCCCGTCGCTCCAGCGCCGGCCGGGCATGAGCCGGCCGGTGAACTCGTCGACAATCACCACCTGGCCGTCCTTGACCATGTACTCGACGTCGCGCTTGAACAGCGCGTGCGCCCGGAGGGCCTGGTTGATGTGGTGCAGCAGCGGCATGTTGGCCGGGTCGTAGAGTCCGCCCGGGTTGAGGCGGTGGGCGAGCAACTTCTCCGCGTTCGCCATGCCGCTCTCGGTCAATGTGACCGTCTTGTGTTTCTCGTCCTGCAGATAGTCGCCCGTGGTCTCGAGCGCCTCGCGGTCCTCCGCCTTCACGTCGCCCTGGGTGACCGCGCCCGCCTTGAGCCGGGGAATGATCCGGTCGACCTCGTAATACAGCTCGGTGGATTGTTCGGCCGGTCCAGAGATGATCAGCGGCGTCCGGGCCTCGTCGATCAGGATGCTGTCGACCTCGTCCACGATCGCGTAGTCATGCCCGCGCTGAACGAACTGCGACAGCTCGAACTTCATGTTGTCGCGCAGGTAGTCGAACCCGAATTCGTTGTTGGTGCCGTAGGTGACGTCGCACGCGTAGGCGGCCTGCCGCTCGCGGTCCCGGAGGTCATGCTGGATCACGCCGACCGTCATGCCGAGGAACCGGTAGATCCGACCCATCCACTCGGCGTCGCGCCGGGCCAGGTAGTCGTTGACGGTGACGACGTGCACCCCGCTACCGCCGAGGGCGTTCAGATAGGCGGCCAGCGTGGCCACCAGCGTCTTGCCCTCGCCGGTCTTCATCTCGGCGATCTTGCCCTGATGCAGCACGATGCCGCCGATCAGCTGCACGTCGAAGTGACGCATCGCGAGGACGCGCCGGCCCGCCTCCCGCACGACCGCGAAGGCGTCGACGAGCAGGTCGTCGAGCGATTCTCCCTGGTGGGCTCGCTCGCGCAGCGTGGTGGTGTGTCCCCGCAGATCCTCATCGCTGAGTGCCCGGAGCGCAGACTCGCGGTCGTTGATGGGGGGGACCATCGGCTGCAGACGCTTCAGATCGCGTTCGTTCTGCGTGCCGAAGACTTTCCTGAGAACCTGCTGCAGCATTAGTGCCGTGTCCCGTCCCACCGGGTGGCCGCAGCGCCGGTGCGGGCCGCGGAGGGCGGGGTCGTCCCGATTTGGGTACGACGGTGCAAGCGCGGGAAGTGTCGTGCGATGAAGGGGATCATCCGAGAATTGATAATGTTCCGATTGTAGGAAAGGGGTCCGAACCCGTCAAGACGTCGACGGTGCCGGAGCACTGCCATGGGGTGACATCGTGACGGTTAGACCGGTCGTGGTCGCTGTGACAAGAGTAGCACCCCGTCGTCCAAGTCCCGCTACATTCGACCGGCGCGGCATCCGGGGTGACGGCGTTCCTCGGTCACAGACGGCCGGTATACTCGCTGCTCGTGTCGTGCGGCCCGGGCGCATGGGCGCCTCGATGTGACGGAGATTCCTGCTCCGAGGCACTCACGAGGCTGTGCGGTCGATCGTCTGGACGGTGTGAGCCTTAGTGGCCCCGGTCATAATTACGGTAGCATTCGGCTGGCGATGCATCCCGCCTGGACGGCGTTGCTCCTCGGTCACACATCCCCCAATGTGCTCCCTCGTCGCGCCTGGCCAGCCGGGCGCCTCGACGCCCCAAATGGGAACCTGTTTTTGCGCGGACCCATAGCGTCGGTGTACACCGGAGTAGAGCAGGGCCGAGGTGCCGACGAGGTTCGTCAGTTCGCCGACTGCGCCTGCGCCTGCAGTTCAGCACCCAGTCGCAGTGGGTTCATGGCGCGGCCATTCACCCACACCTCGTAGTGGACGTGGGCGCCCGTGGCGCGCCCGGTGTCGCCCGCGTAGCCGATGACGTCGCCACGGCGCACCGTAACGCCGGCGGTGGTCGCAAACCTCGACAGATGGCCGTACCGGGTGACCAGCCCGAAACCGTGGGCGATCTCGATCAGATTGCCGTAGGCGCCACTCCGCTTCGCTGACACGACCGTTCCGTCCGCGGTGGCGCGGACCGGCTGTCCGTATCCGGTGGAAATGTCGATGGCGGGGTGGAACGCGCGTTTGCCGGTGAACGGATCCGATCGCAACCCGAAACGTCCCGTGACACGGCCGCCCGCCGGCAGATTGACCGGTGTCGCGGCTGCGAACGCCTGCTGGCGTTCGATGCCGGCGCTGGCGTCCGCGAGCTGGACGTCGAGCATCTCCAGCAGGTCGTCCAGCAGGTTGAACGTCTCGGTCGGTGAGCTCAGGGCCACCGAACGCAGCGCCGCGCCGTATGCGGTGTCGGCATCCGGCAGCTGGAGCATGGCGCGTCGGACCTGCGGGTCCACAATGGAGCTGTGCCGCAACTTGCCGATTGCCAGCTGCAGCGCCGCGATGCGACCCGACAGCTCGGTGGTCGCGGACCGATAGCGGGCGTTCTCGACAGCGAGGGTGGCGCTGCGGAGCTGGAGTTGCTCAATCTGAGCAGCGGTGCTCCAGCGCGCCTGCACGGTCCACCCGATAGGCAGCGCCAGAATGGCCGCGAACAGCGCCAGCGTCGGTCGCACCGCCAGGGTGAAGCGATGCAGGGTTCCGGCCGACCGGTCGGCGACGATGATGGAATAGCGCTTTGGCAGCATCCGTCTCGCGTACAGACTGATTTCAAAAGCCCACGCACTGTAACATGGGAACGCCGTAAACCCCAACAAATAAAAGGAAATTGGGCAACCTGGCAGTCCGGGATTACTGAGGGTGCGACAGATCGTCGGCACGGGTGCTGACACATCCGCGCACTCGGACGTCTTCTCTGGGACCGATGCTTGGCGGTGCCGTTTGATTGAGTTGGAGCGGCACGTGGAGCTGTACAACATCAAACCGATGGCGGCCTATCACCAGACCGCGGTCGGTCTGGTGCAGCGCAAGTCTGCAGATTGGGTTGGACAGCGTGTCGCCCTGCGTCGACACGCTCTTCACGGCGAGCAGTGACATAACGGTTACCACGGTGGTATTGGCTAGGCTGCGGTTGGGATGCAGTCGGCTGAACGCGTCATGCACGGGTGTCAGCTCGTCGGTCTGCCATGCGATGCGCATGCTGCGCTCTCGAGGTCGCCCGGTCGGGTAGGGGACACCGGGGTTCGCGTCTGCACCCGTTCTTTCTCCTACTACGACAGTTCTTGGGCAACCAGCAATTCAGACACGAGAAATCGTCCAAGTCGCCTCCGAAAAGATGTTAGAATATCTAGCATTATTTACGGCCGCCGACGATTCTATTAGAATATCTCCCCTCGGAAGGGCGGAGAGACACCAGGACCATGGACGGAACTGCACATGATATCGGACGTGTGCTCCAGAAAGCACGGAGGGCACGCGGTTTCACCCAGGCTGAGATCGCGCCTCAACTTGGTGTGTCCCGAGCCACCGTCGCCCAGATCGAGGCAGGACGGCGGCTCCTGAAGGCCGAAGATCTCCGCCGGCTCGCGTCCTTCTATGGCTGTAGCCCCAGCGAGCTCTTGGCCCCGCCGGTGACCGGTGACCAGGAACTGGGTGGTGTGACGGAGTTGTTCCGCGCTCATCCAGATCTTGCGGAAGATCAGGGCCAGAGTTCCTTCGCCCGTGTGTGCGCGATGGCGAGAGCGCTCACCGATTTGGAAGTAAAACTCGAGATCGACGCCATTGCGCACCCGCTTCCATCGTATCGCGTTGAGCGCGCAGATACACCGTGGCAGGCGGCGCGGCAAGGCGATCGCGTTGCGGAGGATGAGCGGCGTCGCCTCGCACTTGGAGAGGGGCCCGTTCGTTTCGTCGACGAACTGCTCATGACGTCGGGCGTTCGTTCCGCAAGGGCCACACTCCCGACAGGCATCATCTCGATTTCGATCGCGCAACCGGATCACGGGCTTGTTGTGGTGGTCGACGAGGACCTCAGTCTCGAACACCGCCGCTTCAGATACGCACACGGCCTTGCCCACTTCCTGTTCGATACCGAAGGACCGTGGCGCGTATGTCATTCCGGCATGGCGCCTGATCTTGAAGAGGTCAGGGCCGACGCTTTCGCAAGTAGTCTGCTGATTCCCCAGCATGGCCTGCGTCGATACGTGGAGACCCTCGGGAAAGAGACACTGGGACGAGCTGGTCCCACGGTGCTCTCGGTGTTTTCAGAGGGCGGCGGACGCGACAAGACGGGCGAGAGCCGTCGGGTGGATGGTCGCCAGCGGAAGGGGCGTCACCCGATCACGTTGTCGGACGTCCTCCGCGCGGCGCACTACTACGGGACGAGCCCCAGCGTGGCTGCGCATCGCTTGAGAAACCTTCGACTTCTGACTGACCGTGAACTCGAGCGACTCGACGCCATGTTGCACAGTAAAATGCAGACGCCGATCAACAGAGTACTGACGCTACCGCCGGCACTGCATGAGATGGACTCGCTGTGTTCTCGACTGGCAGCGTTGGCGGCCAGTGCCCTCCATCAGGGCAATATCGATGCCGCCAGATTCAACGAGCTGGCGGATCTCGCAGGAGTGCGCGAGGCTGACCGAGACGGTCTCTTGGCCATCACTGCGGCACCACCACGACACGAGCGTGAGAGCTCTAGCCACACAGCCGCAGCGGTCGCCGCACAGGAAAAGCAACACACATGAGGCGAACGACCACGATCGCCATGGCCGGTGTTGGCAACTGCGCCAGCTCCCTGGTCCAGGGACTCCGAATCGGCACCAGGATGCTGCGGATGCCGCCGCATCCATCCTGGACGCGGCGGCTCTCGACTCGACGACGTCGAGGTCGTCACTGCGCGCGATGGCGACCGTCGAATCGTGGGGCAACCCGGTCACGCGGCCATGTGTGCTGGCCCCAACTGGACGAGAGCTTGTCAACGGGAGCGTGCCGCTACGGACCGTGCCAGAAGCACGACACGCTCTGCTGTCTTCGCATGGAATGACGTGGCGTCGTCGACGTTCCGCTGAATGTCGAGGCGCGGCGTGTCGTTGAAGATCCGCTGAACGCTGCCGGCGTCGTGATCGACACCAGCCACGGCCCGAGGTTGGCACTCGGCCGCACGATCGGCGGGCCGCTGGATGCGGCCTCCGCCTGCATGCTGACACGCCTGCGGTCGCAGA